>OKSD01002523.1_pt1 | contig 15480 bp, 12 predicted proteins | sample 1601221 | NCBI WGS metagenome assembly OKSD01 (sample SAMEA3541550, study PRJEB24748) | human gut metagenome | biome: human gut; feature: human-associated habitat; material: faeces | place: China | collected 2012
CGCACTTTGCTGTGCAAACCGCAAGAAATCGACGCGGGCGAGTTCAAGGCAAGAGGAACTTGTTATGGGAGATCTGCGTAACAGCTTCAGACCAGAATTCCTGAACCGTCTTGATGAGATTATTATGTTCAAACCTCTTAATAAGGATAATATAGGAAGTATTATTAACCTTCTTATTAATGATGTCAACAGAAGACTCGAAGATAAGGAACTTAAGGTTGTATTATCTGATACAGCTAAAGATTATATCGTTGACCATGGTTTTGACCCAATGTATGGTGCAAGACCTCTTAAGAGATATGTCCAGAAGAGCGTTGAGACACTTGCCGCTAAGCTTATACTTGCCGGCGATGTATCGACAGGGGACAAGATTCTTATAGATTGTGAAAATGGTACTTTAGTTGCTAAAGATATGAAATCATAATTTACTTCATTAGGTAACTTAAAGCGGTATATTTAATATATATACTTAAAGAAAGCTATATGTAAGGTTGTAATAAATGTTTTGAATAAATCGGACATTTGTTATAGCCTTCATATAGCTTTTTTAATAATTATACAAATTGGTTAGTCTTAGGATTGTATACATAATTGATAGCGGTGAGTTTGTCTGTGATACTGCTCTCGTCAACCATATAAGTCTTACATAATTCTGTGAATGAGCTGTAATTATCCCTTAACTGCATGTTAACAAAGCTAAGAAGCATAACCGGGTCTTTAGGTAAATTATTCATAAAATCCTCATTTCTATACATTTTATATGTCTATATTGGTAACAAGAATTATAATACGACGCTCTAAAGGCATATGCAAATTGTAATTGAAATGTATGTTAATAAATACACAATTAGTTTACAAGTAATAAAAAACGTGCTATTATTCATATAAATAGAGTGCAAAATTACTAATATAATATTAGCGGATTTAATACAATATTTATATCAGGATTGTATGGTTTATATGCTGTATGGTCTTAGGTTGTATAAAGAGGTGGATTTCTATAGGGTGCAGTGGTTTTATAGGAATTTACGGATGGGGGACATATGTTAATATCAGAGGATATTTATAATAACAAATCATCAATGATGTATTGTATGGCATCATTTAATTCTTCATATCTTGTGCTTTTTGCAGATGACTATTTTTATAATTATGCAGGAAAGCTTGTTAATATTATTATCACAGAGATGATACATCCTGATTATGTGGGTGAATTTAAAAATGTATGTGAGAGTCTGAAAGAATCAGGTCAGTCCCAGAGAATTATAACGTGTATAAAAGGTGGTGACGGACAGTATTTTCTTGTTCATATGAGCCTTGCCAATCATGGGAATATCATTAATGAAGAGGCGGTTATAGATATGAATGTAGTTAACATTTTTATGATGGAGAAGAAATATACAAGGCTTCATAATGATGTGAACAAATACAGGACATATTTGTCAATGTATAATGATTATATGTTTGATTATGATACCGTAACAGATATGTTTTCCCTATATATATACAGAAGCTTCAAGGCAACGATAATATGCAAGATGACACTGGATAAATTCGAAAAGGTGTATATGGAATATCTAAATAATGCAAGACAAAAGCAGGATTTTACAGATTTTGTTAATAAAGTCCGTAATGCTAATGAGGGGTTTAATGGTGAGATTACAGGACCGCTTATTACAGATATGTCCAAGCTTGTTGTATATAACATTGATTGTAAGCTTACATATAAGAATAACAGAGACAGGGTTGTAATTGGGATTATCAAGTCAATTGATAAGCAGAATGAGGTCAGTTATTATGCCACACAGGAGGGGAAGGATTTCTTTACAGGGCTTCTTAATAAAAGAGCCTGCAAGGAATATGTGCAGGACTCAATTGCAACTAATAAAGATATACATTATATGGCTATGATAGATATAGATAATTTTAAAAATGTCAACGATACATATGGGCATCTGTATGGGGATAAAGTTATATTAAAAGTTGCCGCTATTATTAACAGCGCACTTAATGGAAGAGGTATTGTTGGAAGATTTGGAGGAGATGAGTTCTTTATATTTACGAATTGGATAACTAAGGAAAGCCAGCTGCGTTCTATACTTACATTTATCAAGCAGAAAGTAAGGGCGGAGTTAGGGCAGGGAGAGAACAGCTGTGATGTTACTCTTTCTATGGGTGTGTGTAAATATCCAGACAATGGAAGTGATTATGACTCATTATTTAATAAGGCTGATAAATGCCTTTATATTGCCAAGAATAAAGGAAAGAACAGATATATTATATATGATGCACAGAAACACGGCGATTTTCTTGATGATATGGGAAGAAAAGGATTTTCTATGGCACCTATTAAAAAAGGTGAAACACTGGCACAGGAAGTTGCTGATATGTCTATTAATCTTATAAAGAATGGAAGCAGTGTACTTGATAATGTATTACAGAGAGCCTGTAAAGCATTTGAGATTGATGGCATAAGGATATATAATGGAACAACTGGCAGGCTTATTGAATATTATGGTAATTATGTGAAGCTTCCAGACATTAATGATATAGTTAATACTAAAGAATTCTTAGGAATGTTTGATAAGAACCACTATATGACAATTGTGTACACATCGAATATAGAGTCATTTAACAAGAAGCTGTATGATGAAACAATTCAAAGTAATATCGGTGGAATGATATATAGTTACTTTACCAATCAGGCAGGAGATAATATAATTGCATCGTATGATACATTCAATAAAGGTTTTCGATGGAATGAATCAGACAAGAACTATATAATGACACTTACTAAGGTTATTGCAAGTGTGTTGTAATGTAAGAATGGAGGATTAATATGTCAGTACAGGATTATATGAGTGCTCTTAAGCTTGGAAAAAGAGAATATAATGCGTGTGTCAATAAGGGTAAATATCCATATCTTCCAGTTATGGAAAGTATGATGGATGAAGAACAGATAGATTCAGAAGTAAGTCTTGGAATAGACCAGATACCTTTAAGGCTTGTTGTTGGTACATGTACAGCAGGCAGAACTAATGCATTTGCAGATAACTGGATGCCTATTCTTGAATGGGGAAGTGAGTTCTCAGCTAAATGGGCATCACTTAGTGACAGTCAGGTTAATGAGGGAATAAGAGACCCTATTAAAGTATATGAATATATGAATAAATTCTACGTTCTTGAGGGTAACAAGAGAGTTAGTGTTCTTAAATATTTTAATGCGGTGACGGTAAATGCACAGGTTATCCGTAAAGTGCCTAGGAAGTCTGACAATCCTGATGTTAAGATATATTATGAATTTATGGATTTTTATAAATCTACCAAGATTAATGATATCTATTTCAGCAAAGAGGGCAGCTTCATAACATTTATGGAGCTTGTTGGAATTACTCCGGGACAGCCAATGGATGAAGATGACAAGAGGGATTTGGTATCAAGTTATCTTAACTTTAGAACAGCTTATGAATCAAGAGGCGGTGACAGATTTGATTATCCAGTTGGAGATGCTTTTTTAAGATTTATTCATATTCACGGATATGATACAGTACGCCATATGACACCGGAGCAGATGGATAAAAATGTAGCTAAGACCTGGGCTGAATTTGAATTATTATCAGATAACAGCGAAGTAGATTTAAGAATGGATCCGGTTACAACACAGCCAGCCAAGAAGAATATATTAAGTTATCTTCTCCCAAGGTCAGGAGGAGAGGCTAATAAAAGGCTTAAGGTTGGATTTATATACGAGAATACACCACAGACATCTGAGTGGTGTTATGCCCACGAATTGGGAAGACAGTATATTGATGAAACCTTTGGAAGCCAGATAGAAACAGTCAGTATTACTAATGTAAGACCAAAGGAAGATGATTATAATGCCATCCAGAGGCTTATTGATGATAATACGGATCTTATATTTGTAACATCGCCATCTATGATGTATGCAAGTCTTAAACAGGCAATAGCACATCCAAAGGCTAAGATACTTAACTGTTCGCTTAATATATCGCATAAGTATATAAGAACTTATTATGCAAGAATGTATGAGGCTAAGTATCTGACGGGGGTTATAGCTGGGGTTATGGCAAAGAGTGACAAGATTGGTTATGTTGCAAGCTGTCCGTTGTATGGTGTTATGGCTAATGTTAATGCTTTTGCTATGGGGGCAAGGGCGGTAAATCCTGATGTTAAGGTATATGTTGAATGGAGTGGCATTAAAGACAATGACATAGAAGCAAGATTTGCAGAACAGGGTATTAACTGTATTTCAGATCAGGATATGATAACACCTAAGAAGACATCAAGAAAGTTCGGTCTTTATGTAACGGACTCAGGTATGGTAAAGCATCTGGCAATGCCTGTATGGCACTGGGGTGTGTTCTACGAGAAGCTTATACAGAGCATATTAAGTGGTTCGTGGAAGAAGGAAGAAGAAGGAGATAAGGTATCAGCACTTAATTACTGGTGGGGTATGTCTGCTGGTGCAATTGACATAATATATGGCGGTGCAGTTCCTGATGAAACGAAAAAGGTTACATCGCTTATAAGGGAAGCAATAGTAAAAGGTGAGTTCAAGCCATTTACGGGTGAATTAAAGGATCAGGATGGAAAGGTGCACAATAAGCCAGACGAAGAACTTGATCCTGATGAGATTATTGAAATGGATTGGCTTCTTGATAATGTTGTTGGCAGAGTACCAGAATATGAAGAACTTGATGATAATTCAAAAATGCTTGTTATCAATCAGGGAATTATAGATGTGAACGATTAGTGAGGAAAGTTAAAAAGTTATGAAGATACTAGTATTAGCTGATGTTGAGTCAAAGTACCTGTGGGATTATTTTGAAAAAGAGAAGCTTGAAGGAATAGACCTTATATTGTCTTGTGGAGATTTAAAAGCAGATTATCTGTCATTTCTTGCTTCATTTTCTAAAGTGCCTATATTATATGTGCGAGGCAATCACGATGATGGCTATGCAGATAAAGAGCCAGAAGGCTGTATATGTATAGAAGATAAGATATATGTATACAATGGAATAAGAATTATGGGACTTGGCGGTTCAATCAGATACAAGAAGGGTATTAACCAGTATACACAGAATCAGATGAAGAAAAGGGCTGCTATGATGTGGCCTAAGATAAAGGTAAAGAAAGGAATTGATATACTGCTTACACATTCTCCGGCGGCAGGGCTTGGTGATGGTGAGGATAATCCACATAAGGGGTTTGAAGCATTTGTTGATATACTTGACAAATACAGTCCCAAATATTTCATACACGGGCATGTACATTTGAATTATTCAAGGGAATTCCAAAGAGAGGAGCAGTATAATAACACAACTATAATTAACGGATATGACAGGTATATATTTGAATATTGATTTTTATACAATTTATCATTAAAAAGCCCTTGCAATATAATTACAGTTATGATAGTATTGTCAAAGCAATGAAAAACAAATGTACGTCACAGAAAGACAAAACGCGCAAATTGTTTTCAGGCAATTAGAATAACAATAATTGGAGGACTATAATGAGCGAGAAGTTAAGAGTTGGTATCCTTGGTGGTACAGGCATGGTAGGTCAGAGATTTATAACATTACTTGAAAATCATCCTTGGTTTGATGTAGTGTTAGTTGCAGCAAGTGGACGTTCAGCAGGAAAGCTTTACGAAGATGCTGTTGAGGGACGCTGGAAGATGCAGACAGCAATGCCAGAATTCGTTAAGAAGATGCCTGTATATGATATGGATAAAGACTTTGATGAGATAGTATCTAAGGTTGATTTCGTATTCTGTGCAGTTAATATGCCAAAAGCAGAGATTAAGGCATTAGAAGAAAGATATGCAAAGGCAGAAGTTCCGGTTGTATCTAACAATAGTGCTAATCGTTGGACACCAGATGTTCCTATGATTCTTCCAGAGGTTAACCCAGAACATACTAAGGTTATAGAGGCACAGAAGAAGAGACTTGGAACTACAAGAGGATTTATAGCTGTAAAGCCTAACTGCTCAATCCAGAGTTATGCACCAGCATTAGCAGCTCTTAAGGAATTCGAGCCAAAGCTTGTTGTAGCTACTACATATCAGGCTATTTCTGGAGCTGGTAAGACATTTGAACAGTGGCCAGAGATGGTTGAAAATATAATTCCATATATCGGTGGAGAAGAAGAAAAGTCAGAGAAAGAACCTCTTAGAATTCTTGGTACAGTTGAGAATGGGGAAATCGTTCCTGCTGCTGAGCCAGTTATTACTTGCCAGTGCTTAAGAGTTCCAGTTCTTGATGGACATACAGCGGCAGTATTTGTTAACTTTGGTAAGAAGCCTACTAAGGAACAGATTATCGAAAAATGGAGAAACTTCAAGGGAGCACCACAGGAGCTTGATCTTCCATCAGCACCAAAGCAGTTTATCCAGTATCTTGAAGAAGATGACCGTCCACAGGTTAAGCTTGATGTTAATTACGAGCATGGAATGGGAATTTCACTTGGCAGATTAAGAGAAGACAGTGTATTTGATTACAAGTTTGTAGGTCTTTCACATAATACATTAAGAGGAGCAGCAGGTGGAGCTGTATTATGTGCAGAACTTCTTAAGGCTCAGGGTTACATTACAGCTAAATAAGATATCAGAATAATTAGTATATAATAGCTATAATATTGACAGGCGGTTTAGTGTGAGCCATCAATTAATAGTTATTAAGATTAATAAATATATAAGGAAGATGAAAAGGCGTTGAGCCTGATTATCTTCCTTATTTATTTGGAAAATTATACGGAATTTGCAAAAACTTACAATATATCTTATAATATTATAAATATATGGAAGCGTGGAGATGTATGAAATATGAAGAATAATTATTTTTACGCAATGCTGTCAAGAATGAAATATATCAACAGATGGGGACTTATGAGAAATACACGCAATGAGAATTTGTCCGAGCATAGTCTTGAAGTTGCGTTTATTGCACATGCACTTGGTGTTATTAATAATGAAGTGTTTGGTGGGGATATTAATGCAGAACGTCTTGCGGTACTTGGAATGTATCATGACGTGACAGAGATAATTACAGGGGATATGCCAACGCCTGTTAAGTATTACAGTCCATATATAAGAAATGCTTATAAAGAAGTCGAGCAGGTGGCTAATGAGCAGATGTTATCAGGACTTCCAGAAGTTCTAAGGGCAAGATATGAAGGGCTTCTATTAGAAACAGAAAATGAAGCAGGATTATGGGAGTATGTTAAAGCTGCTGACAGAATTTCAGCTTATATAAAGTGTATAGAGGAAAAGAAAATGGGAAATTCCGATTTTCTTGAGGCAGAAAAGACAATATATAATTCTATTAGGGATATGAAGATAAAAGAAGCTGATTATTATATGAAAGAATATATACCAGCATTTTTTAAGACTTTAGATGAGTCGAAATAGCTATGCTTTATAAATAATAGTGTTAATATTAAAAATCCATCTGTCAGATAGTGAAAAATAGTATAAAGAATGGAGTGATGATATGGGAAAATCCGTATATATAGCGGAAAAACCGAGTGTTGCACAGGAATTTGCCAAGGCACTGCATACGGATTTTAAAAGAAAAGATGGTTATCTTGAGGCGGATAATCATATAGTTACATGGTGTGTTGGACATCTTGTTACAATGAGTTATCCGGATGCCTATGATGAGAAATTGAAAAGGTGGAGTTTTGATACACTTCCATTTATTCCACAGACTTTTAAATATGAAGTTATTCCAGCTGTTCAGAAGCAGTTTGATATAGTAAAAGGCATTTTAAACAGAGCTGATGTAGATACAATATATGTATGTACTGATTCGGGACGTGAGGGAGAATATATATACAGGCTTGTAAGACAGGAAGCTAAGGTAAAAGATAAGCAGGAAAGGCGGGTATGGATTGATTCCCAGACAGAAGAAGAGATTCTTAAAGGTATTAATACCGCTAAAGATATATCAGAATATGATAATCTAAGTGATGCTGCATACTTAAGGGCAAAAGAAGATTATCTTATGGGTATCAATTTTTCGAGAGTTCTTACATTAAAATATGGAAGAAATATTGCCAGTTATCTTCATCTTGACAGGGCAGTTGTGTCTGTTGGGCGTGTTATGACCTGTGTTCTTGGAATGGTTGTAAGAAGGGAAAGAGAGATAAGAAGCTTTGTCAAGACACCGTTCTACAGGGTTATAGGAACAGCAGATATTAATGAGCATACATTTGATGCCGAGTGGAGAGTGTGTGAGGCAAGCAGATATTATAATACGCCATATCTATATAAGGATAATGGGTTTAAGGATAAGGATAAAGCAAGGGAACTTGTGGATATTTTATCAGAACCACTTCCAGCAGAGGGCATTGTAAAGGAAGCTTCAAGGAAAAAGGAAACAAAAAATCCGCCGTTATTGTATAATCTTGCAGAAATACAGAACGAATGTAGTAAATTATTTAAGATAAGTCCTGACCAGACACTTAATATAATTCAGGAATTATATGAAAAAAAGCTTGTTACGTATCCAAGAACAGATGCGAGAGTGCTATCAACTGCTGTCTGTAAGGAAATATACAAGAATATAGGAGGCTTAAGAAATTATGCACCAGCCAGAGAGTATGCACAGCAGATATTAGACAGTAACATGTACAAAGGAATAGAGAAGACGAGGTATTGCAATGATAAAGCAATAACTGACCATTATGCCATTATTCCTACAGGACAGGGATTTGGAAGTTTGTCATCGTTATCATCAACTGCACAGAAGACATATGAGATAATTGTCAGAAGATTTCTTAGCATATTCTATCCGGCGGCTATATACCAGAAGGTGAGCATTACCTCAGTTGTAAAAGATGAACAGCTTTATGCTACATTTAAAGTGCTTGTAGATGAGGGCTACCTTAAGGTTGCAAAGAATTCATTCGGAAGGAATAAGATGGCAGATACAGATAAAAATCAGGATGAGCAGGAAAATGCGGATACATCACTGATAGAAAGTCTTAAAAGCTTAAAAAAGGGTTCACCGATATCATTTAAGGAATTTAATATAAAGGAAGGTGAAACATCGCCGCCAAAGCGTTACAATTCGGGTTCAATTATTCTTGCTATGGAAAATGCAGGGCAGTTAATAGAAGATGAAGAATTAAGGGCACAGATAAAGGGAAGCGGAATAGGTACGAGTGCGACAAGAGCGGAGATACTTAAAAAGCTTAACGCCAACCAATATATTTTCACTAATACCAAGACCCAGATAATAACACCTACCCTGCTTGGTGAAATAATATACGATGTTGTCGATAATTCTATTAAGCAGTTGTTAAATCCTGAACTTACAGCAAGCTGGGAAAAGGGGCTTACATATGTTGCTGAGGGAAGTATAACTGCCGACGAATATATGCAGAAGCTGTCAGGCTTTGTTGGAAGAAGAACATTAGCGGTTAAAGACCTGCGTAATCAGGCACAGCTTGTTACGTTATTTAATGAGACTGCAATTAATTATAAATAAGGAGGAAAGTTATGAACGAACAGATTACAATCAAAGAGTTGTTTAGTCTTGATAAGACTATAGCCACAGGGATATTCGAAGGTGCTGTGTATCCCTGGGAGGTATTATCAAAGATTGGTGATTATATTGTTGAACTTGGTAATTCACTTCCGCAAAAGGAATATTACAAGAGAGGTGATAACATATGGATACATAAGGAAGCAACAGTATTTGACTCGGCTTATATAGCAGGTCCTGCTATTATATGCAAAGGTGCAGAAGTAAGGCATTGTGCATTTATAAGAGGAAAGGCTGTTGTTGGAGAAAATGCAGTTGTTGGTAATTCAACAGAGTTAAAAAATGTCATATTATTCGATAATGTGCAGGTTCCTCATTATAATTATGTGGGAGATTCAATATTGGGCTATAAGGCACATATGGGTGCAGGTTCAATTACATCTAATGTAAAGTCTGACAAGAAGCTTATTACAATAAAAGGACCAGACGGAAATATAGACACTGGAATTAAGAAAATAGGAGCATTTCTTGGTGATAACGTTGAGATTGGATGTGGTAGTGTGCTTAATCCAGGTACTATAATTGGAAGGAATAGTAATATATATCCGCTTTCAAGTGTCAGAGGTTGTATTAAATCGGGTTCAATCTATAAAAATAGGGCAGAAGTGGTTGAAAAATATTAAGAGTATATGTTATTATGTCAAAAGTATAAATGTGAACACAATGTGAACATTTATAAAATAATAAAAAAATAAGGTGAGGTAAAGATATGAAAGCTTTTAAGGGAATTGGTTTCCAATTGGTATTATCGTTTGCCGTTGCAGTATGCGTTGCAATAATTCTTGTATCGCTTGGTTCTATCAGGATAACTAAGACATCGATAAATGCAAATACAGAAGTGACAAGTGAGCAGACATTAGATAATGTTCAAGAGGGATTTACAACATATTTAAAGACTTTGTCACAGCCAGTCGACCTTCTTACACGTAAGAATGAGATTAAGCATTTGGAAGATCAGGGAAATCTTGATGATAATGTTAAGGCAATAAAAGATTCGTTAGTTGCATCTGTTAGGGTGACTAATGGAGCACAGCTAGCTTTCTTTACAACTAAGACAGGTTTAAGAGTTGATGGATGGGCAGAGATTAACCCAGAGACAGGTAAGGCATCTAATAAGGGAGGTCTTACAAGAGGCGTTAACGATACAAGCAAGAGCTGGTATCAGGCAGCTATAGGTTCTAAGGCAAGAAATACTATATATTCACAGTTCTCAGATCCATATGTTGATTCATCATCAGGAAAGACTATATTTACAGTTTCACAGGAGATTAAATATACAGATGGTTCTAACTATGGTGCCGTAGGTCTTAATATTGATTTCTCAGAAGTTGAGGATTATGTAAGAAATATAGGACTTCTTAATACAGGATATGTAATACTTGTTAATAAAGATGGAAAGATTCTTGTAGATAATGATAAGAATACTAATGTCCAGAATAATGTAACATCACTTGAGTGCTGGAATACAATTAAGAATCTTTCGGAAGACAAGTATGACACAACATTTTCTTTCGATGAAAAGATTAATGGTGAGTCAGTACATATTGTAACTTCAAAGGATGCTGTTACAGGCTGGACACTTATGGGATTTATCGGTGAATCAGAGACACAGGCAGTTGTTAATAAGATTGCACAGACAACAATTGAACTTGCTATTATTGCAATTATAATTGGTATTGTTATAGCTTTAATTATAACAAGAGCGGTTACTAAGGAACTTAAGACACTTAATAGTGCTATGGATATGATGGCTAATGGTAAGCTTACATATAGAATTAATGTAAAGAGCAAGAATGAGCTTGGTCAGGCAGAGGCTAACTACAATGTTATGGCAGACCAGATATCATCACTTATTAAGGGTGTTGAAGAAAAGTCTGGTGTACTTATAACTGCTTCACAGAAGATTTCAAATGTAAGTGAATCAACAACAGAGACAGTGAATCAGGTATCAGAGGCTATCCAGAGCGTATCAATCGGAGCTTCAGGACAGGCAGAGAGTACACAGAAGGCAACTTCTGAGGTTGAATTACTTGCTTCTAAGCTTCACGAAACAAAGGCTTATGTAAGCGATATTAATGATATGTCAGTTGAAACTAAGCAGCTTAGTGATCAGGGTCTTACAATTGTTGATGATCTTATTGAAAAGGGCGAAAAGTCAAAGGATAATTCAAGATTTTCTAAGAACGTAGTTAATGAGATGATTGAAAGTATCAATAAGATTAATTTCATATCAGATGCTATTACTGAGATCACAGAACAGACTAACTTACTTTCTCTTAATGCAAGTATTGAAGCTGCAAGAGCAGGTGAGAGTGGAAGAGGTTTTGCAGTAGTTGCTGACGAGATCAGAAAGCTTGCAGAACAGTCACAGTCATCTACAGATGAGATTAAGCAGATTGTTAAGGAAATAAGTGCTAAATCAGTAGTTGCAGAAAAGACTATGGATGAAAGCGTTGATATAATTGATGAACAGAATAAGTCAATTAATGATGCCAAAGAATTATTTGGACATATATCAGATGCTGTTAATGCATTAAAGGAAGGTCTTGATAATATAGCCTCTCTTAATGAGCAGATGGATGCAAGCCGTGAAAATGTTGTTAAGAGTATGGAAGATGTAGCTTCTGTATCTACAGAAACAGCAGCTGCTTCAGAAGAAGTATCTGCATCGGCAGAAGAAGTTAATGCAACTATGCATACACTTAACCAGTTTACAGTTGAACTTGATGAAATTGCTACTCATTTAACAGAAGCAATTAACAGATTTGAGCTTTAATTACATTTTCCGATAAATTTTGATATTTTTTACACAATCATAATTGACTTACGCAGTATGATGTGAGAAAATAATGCAAGGATAAAGGGGTTCGGTTATGTCCGGATCCCTTATATAACGAAAGGAGTAATAAGATGATTTATACACAGGAAGTTGAAAACATGTGTCCAGTAGCACAGGGCGTTCATCATGGCGCTGCTCCAGTTCCTACAGAAGGAAAGTGGGTACAGAATAAGGAAGTTAAGAATATTTCAGGTTTTACACATGGTGTTGGCTGGTGTGCTCCTCAGCAGGGTGCATGTAAGCTTACATTAAATGTTAAGGAAGGTATTATTCAGGAAGCTTTAGTTGAAACAATCGGATGTTCAGGTATGACACATTCAGCAGCTATGGCCGCTGAAATCTTACCAGGCTTAACAGTTATGGAAGCTTTAAATACAGACTTAGTATGTGATGCTATTAATACAGCTATGAGAGAATTATTCTTACAGATTGTATATGGCAGAACACAGAGTGCTTTCTCAGAAGGCGGTTTAGCAGTTGGTGCTGGTCTTGAGGATCTTGGTAAGGGACTTCGTTCACAGGTTGGTACTATGTATGGTACTCTTGCAAAGGGACCACGTTACTTAGAGATGGCAGAGGGATATGTAACAGGTATCGCTCTTGATAAGGATGATCAGATTATTGGTTATAAGTTCGTTAACCTTGGTAAGATGACAGACTTCATTAAGAAGGGTGATGACCCTACAACAGCATATGAGAAGGCTTGCGGACAGTACGGAAGAGTTGCAGATGCTGTTAAGATTATTGACCCAAGAACAGATGAAGAAGTTAAGTAAGGAGGACAATTAGAATGGCTTTATTTGAATCATATGAGAGAAGAATAGATAAGATTACTTCAGTTCTTAACAGCTATGGTATAGCTAGTATTGAAGAAGCTGAAAAGATTACTAAGGATGCCGGATTAGATGTATATGCTATGGTTAAGGGTATCCAGCCAATTTGTTTTGAAAATGCATGCTGGGCTTACACAGTAGGTGCAGCTATTGCAATCTATGACTTCACAACACAGACAAAGATCAAACAGAATGCCGGCGCAGGAGCAGGCTTTGTAGGAGGTGACCAGGATGGCATATAATATTCCAGAGAAATATCAGGATTTGACTCCGGCACCACAGCTGGATAAAAAAACTTTGAACAAAATGGTTTGGCTGTCCTGTTTCTTACAGGCATCCTTCAACTATGAAAGAATGCAGGCTTGTGGATGGCTTCCGGGTCTTCAGAAAATACATACAAACAAAGAAGACCTTAAAGCTTCCATGGCACACAACCTTGACTTTTTGAACACTCACCCGTTCCTCGTAACATTTGTAATGGGTATTGTTCTTTCACTTGAGCAGAACAAGGCTGATACAGCTACAATCCGTTCCGTACGTATTTCCGCAGCAGGACCGCTCGGTGGTATCGGTGACGCTCTTTTCTGGCTGACACTTGTTCCGATCACAGCAGGTTTGACAGCAAACATGGCGATGGAAGGACAGATTATCGGTGCGGTTCTCTTCCTTATCATCTTCAACGCTGTTCAGTTTGCAGTTCGTTTTGGTCTTATGTACTGGTCTTACGGACTTGGTACAAAAGCAGTTACACTGTTGACATCAAGCGCAAAAGAGTTTACTCGTGCAGCAAGTATCCTTGGTATCTTCGTTGTAGGTGGACTTATTGCTAACTATGGTGGAAAATCACTGCGTATCGTTGTTGGCGATCCGGCAATCAACATTCAGGGACTTCTTGACGGAGTACTTCCGAAATTGATTCCGTTGTTGATCACACTTGGAATTTATGTTCTGATCAAAAAAGGCTGGACACCGGTTAAATGTATCATCCTTATCCTTGTAGTAGGTATCCTTGGTTGTGCATTCGGTATCTGGACAGGTGATTCTAAAGCTATGGACGCTGACGGAAACACAATTCCGGGAGGATATACACCGCTTGTTGAGTGGTATCAGCTTCCGGAGGAGCCGGCTGAATAAGTCGATTCATTATGAAAATGCCGATATAAATCTATATCGGGTATAAGTAAGGGGAGGGATTTTAATCCCCCCCTTACATTATTTTACAGAGAAATTAGGTGGCTGTTTGAACACAATAACAATTTTTATTATATTGATTGCCGCTGTCGGATATATTATTTTTCAGGGCATCAAAAATTTTCAACTGCATAATATGAATGTCGGACTTAAAAACAAGGACAGTGTCCTTGTGGAAAAAACGGCAGATATGTGGATCACGAGAAAACTTCTTGGAGAGTATGTCTGTGACCTCTATAAATTAAGAGTGTTATATGTGACGAAAGACGAAGAAAAATTCGAGAAAATGCTCATACATATGCTGGATACGACATATCCGCGTCCTGATGATAAGCAAAGCTTTTTGGAAACGTATTTTCATACATTCCTGATCAAAGGTAACAGGAAATATGCGGACTGGATCTTAAAGGAAATTAAGAAAACAGGGGACGAGGCATTTATTCATTACAACGAGAATGCATATGCGGTCATGCTTGACGGCAGAACAGATCTGATCGAGGAGATGGACGAGGATATCAATTCAAAGCGGTACTATGGATTTGCACTCGGAGTGATCTTGGTTATGATTTCAAAGCAATATTCTGCTCTGGGGGATGACAAAAATGCACTGATTTACATGCAGAGTGCAAAAGCTTGTTTACATCCCAAAGCTGTTTATATGCCCGTTGTCGATCGTTATCTTAGAGAGGCTGAGGCTCAGGAGCAAGATAGTTAAAGCAAAATACTGCAGAAAATGCAGACAGTAATATAGAACAGGAGAGATATTATGATAGGATTAATCGTTACAGGACATGCAAATTTTGGTTCGGGTATGACAAGCTCTGTGAATTTGATCGCAGGAGAGCAGGAAGCATACCGTTATGTAGATTTTCTTCCGACATATGGAACAGAAGAACTGACAGAAGAGATTGCGAAAGCAATGGATGAGTTGAAAGATTGTGAAGGAATTATTATCTTTACAGATCTGATGGGTGGATCGCCGTTTAACGTTGCTGCTCATTATGAAATCAACGCAGATGTATGTGTAGATTGCGGTGCTTGTGCT
>OKSD01002532.1_pt1 | contig 15427 bp, 7 predicted proteins | sample 1601221 | NCBI WGS metagenome assembly OKSD01 (sample SAMEA3541550, study PRJEB24748) | human gut metagenome | biome: human gut; feature: human-associated habitat; material: faeces | place: China | collected 2012
CCGCACGGGCGATATCGAAGAAGTCGGCGATCCGACGCACTGCACGTTTTTTGAAATGCTGGGCAGATGGTCGCTTGGAGACTACTTCAAGGAATACGCAATTTCGTGCTCGTACGACTTTTTGCTGAACCGGTTGGAATTTGACAAAGACAAATTCGCGGTTACCGTTTTCAAGGGCGACGAAGATTGCCCCCGCGACGACGAAAGCGCGGAATTCTGGAAAAAGATGGGCGTCCCCGAAGACCGCATTTTCTTCCTTCCGAAAGAAAACAACTGGTGGGGACCCGCCGGCGTTACCGGTCCTTGCGGTCCCGACACCGAAATGTTCATCGACACCGGAAAACCCAAATGTTCGGACGAATGTTCGCCCGCGTGCGACTGCGGCAAGTACGTCGAAATCGGCAACGACGTCTTTATGCAATACTTCAAAAACGCCGACGGCACTTTCTCGCCGCTTAAACAAAAGAACGTCGACGAGGGCATGGGGCTTGAACGTATGCTTTGCATTCTGAACGGATACAAATCGGTTTATGAAACCGACTTGTTCAAACCCGCGATCGCGCTCATCGAAAATCTTTCGGGACACAAGTACGACGAAAGCGAAACCGTCACGAAAGCGATGCGTATAATCGCCGACCATATCCGCACCTCGACCTTCCTTATCGGCGACGTGAAAGGCATTGTGCCAAGCAACGTCGACCAAGGCTATATTCTTAGGAGACTTATCCGTCGTGCGGTGCGTTTCGGACGCATCATCGACCTTCCCGAGCGTTCCCTTTCCAAAATTGCGGAACAGTATATTTCGCAATATCAGGACGTTTATCAGTATCTTTTGACCAATAAAGACAGGATTGTGTCGGAACTTGACAAGGAAGAAATCAGATTTTCCAACACCTTGCAACAAGGACTGAAAGAGTTTGAAAAGGTCATCACGCACATTCCCACAAAGACGATAAGCGGAAAAACCGCGTTCCGTCTTTACGATACTTTCGGATTCCCCATCGAGATGACGGAAGAACTCGCGCACGAAAACGGGTTTGAAGTCGACGTGCAAGGATACGAAGACGCGTTCAAGGAACATCAGAAAAAATCGCAGGCGGGCGCGGAACAGAAATTCCACGGCGGGCTTGCGGACAATTCCGAAGAGACCGCAAAACTCCACACAGCAACGCACCTTTTACATTCCGCTCTTATGAAAGTTCTGGGCGGCGAGGCGCGCCAGCGCGGCAGCAATATCACCGCCGAAAGATTAAGGTTCGACTTCGGTTTCGACCGCGCAATGACGGCGGACGAAATAAAGGCGGTTGAAGACCTTGTCAACGAACAAATCAAAAAGAATATCCCCGTCGTGTGCGAAGAGATGACCGTTGACGAAGCGAAAGCGCAGGGCGCAATCGGTATCTTCGACAACAAGTACGGCGAAAAGGTAAAAGTTTATACCATCGGCGATTTCAGCAAGGAAATTTGCGGCGGACCGCATGCAAACAACACGGGCGACTTAAAATCTTTCAAAATCACGAAAGAACAGTCAAGCTCCGCGGGAGTCAGGCGTATCAAAGCCGTCATCGGTCAATAAAACCGAAAAAAGAAAAACCAACCAAAAAAACAAAAAGAAAACACAAAACCAACGCGGTTTTGTGTTTTTTATTTTGCCGTTCAGCGGTTGCTTTCAAGGAATTTGTCGATATAGTTGCCGACGCTTAACGCGTGTTCCAGATATTTATCGGGCGAGGCGTCGTAAACGTAGGCGGCGTCCTTCGTTTCAAGCGTGGTCGTGCCGCGGTAACTCGTTTTCGCAAGGCGGGGCAGCGTGTACTGCCAGTCGATGCTGCCGTCAAAGGGTATGAAATGGGAATCCTTATCGGCGAAATTGTCGTGCAGGTGCAGGGCGAAAACCCTGTCGCCGAAAAGCCCCAGCCAATCCTGAACGCGCCAGTAGTGGTCGTGTCCGACGTCATAGCAAAGCCCGACGTAAGGCGACTTGAAATTTTCCAGAACGTAGGTGACGTGGTCTTTCGTGATGACGTTTTCAAACGCAAGTTTCACGTTTGCGTTTTCCGCAAATTTCACAAGGTCTTCGATACGATTCGTGCCGATTGTCGACACAAAAGGCGGAAAATCGCCGTGCGTCAGGTGGCAGACAACCGTTTTCACGCCGTGTTTCGAGGCTGCCGCAATTTCGTCCTTAAAGCGGGAAATGCGTTCGTCCCCTTCCTTGCAGTCGATCCACATTTCGTTCAGGTGGTCGCAGCTTAAATGGAAGTTTTCAATGAAAAGCCCGGCGCGTTCGGCAAGGGTGGCGCGTTCGTCCGCGGATTCTTTGGCGTCGGGGCCGAGCCATATCATGACCGAGCCGAAGCCCTTCTCCTTGAACTTGTCGAAGCGTTCCGCCATGCTAAGGTTCATTAAATTGTTTGACGTTAAACCGACCATATAAATACCATTACCTCGTTTGATAGGATTATAGCACCGATTTTAAAATATGTAAAGAGCGCGTTATTATCTTGTGTTCATAACGAATGACAAATTAACAAAAGTTTTGTATAATCGGACGTATGAGAATCGAGATTATCAACGGCTCCGTCGAGTACGACGGCAATACGGTGCTTTCCGAAATAAATTTTTCGGTGTCGGACAAGGAAAAAATCGCGCTTGTCGGCAGGAACGGCTCCGGAAAAACCAGCATATTGAAGTGCATTGGCGGGGAAGTGCCGCTTGTGTCCGGCACCGGCGACGAAAAATTCTCGTTTTCGATATCGGGCGCGCCGAAAATCGGATATCTTCAACAGGTGTCTTTGAACGACGAACTGACTCTCCGGCAGGAAATATTGTCGGCGTATAAGGACGTCGTCGGGCTTGAAAACAAATTGCAGAACCTTCTTGACAAAATGAGCGAAAACCCGTCGGACGAAAACGTCGGCGCGTATTCGCGCGCAATGGAAAGGTTTGAAAATATCGGCGGATACCTTTATAAAAAGGAATATCTGACGGCGGTGAGCAAATTCGGGTTTTCCGCCGAAGACCTTGACAAAAAACTTTCGTGCTTTTCGGGCGGGCAGCGCACAAAAATCGCGCTTATGAAACTGCTGCTTGAAAAACCCGACGTTTTACTTTTGGACGAACCCACGAACCACCTTGACATCGCCGCGGTGGAGTGGCTGGAAGGATACCTTAAAAACTATAAAAATTCGGTCGTCATCGTGTCGCACGACCGTATGTTTCTGGACCGCATCGTCGGCGTCGTTTACGAAATCGAGTACGGCGTCACGACAAGATACAAGGGCAACTACACGGCGTTTTTGGCGCAAAAACAACAGGCGTACGACAAGGCGCTTAAAGACGCAAAATGGAAATCCGCCGAAATCGACAGGCTCCGAAAAATTGTCGAAAGATTTCGCTACAAGGCGACGAAAGCCGCAATGGCGCAGTCGAAACTGAAAGAAATCGAAAGGCTTGGTACTGTCGAAACCCCGCGCCGCTTCGACACCTCGACGTTTGCTTCGTCTTTTCAGCCCGAGTACGAAAGCGTCAGGGACGCGCTGTTTGTGAAAGACCTTGTTTTCGGATACGATAAACCGTTGGGCGAAATATCGCTTGCCGTCGAAAGGGGGCAGAAAATCGGCGTGATCGGCAGCAACGGCACGGGCAAATCTACGTTACTTAAAACGATAACGGGGCTTATTCCGCCGCTTTCGGGCGACGTCCGATTCGGCGTGAAAACGCGCGTCGGGTACTTCGACCAGACCATTGCCGCAACGAGAAGCGAGTTGAGCGTCCTTGAAGACTTCCGCGCGGAGTTTCCGGAACTTAACGACGGAGAAATACGAAAAACGCTGGGCGGATTCTTGCTTTCGGGCGACGACGTTTTCAAGTGCGTCAAAGATTTGTCGGGCGGCGAAAAGGTGCGCCTTGCGCTTTCAAAAATATTCCGCCGTCGTCCCAACTTCCTGATTCTCGACGAGCCGACCAACCACATGGACATCATCGGCAAGGAAACCCTTGAAAAACTTCTGATGGATTTTTCGGGCACGGTCATCGTCGTGTCGCACGACAGGTATCTTATAAACCGCGTTGCAAAAAGCCTTATCGTGTTTGAAAACGGCGGGGTAAGATACTTCGACGGCACTTTCGACGAGTACGAAGAAAGAGAAAAAGAAACCGCGGAAGAAGTCGCAAAGGAAAAGCCCGAAAAGACCAAAAAAACCGGCGGGGAACGCTGCGTCGAAAGTAAGGAAGAAGCGCGGCGCAAACACCGCGTCGAATTTTTGGAAAAAAAGATTACCGCGCTTGAAGAAGAACTAAGCCGGGTGCAAGCAAAACTCGACGACGAAACCGTCAACACCGACTACAAAAAAGTAATGGCGGTCGAAGAAGAAATAAAAACGATTGAAGTAAAGCTTGATCCGTTGATAGCCGAGTGGACGGAACTTTCGGAATAAAAATCGGGATAACGAAAAATGCGTTATCCCTTCTTTTTTTGGCGTTTATCTTTCAAAATCGTCGCATTAAAGTTTTGTTTTTGACAAGAAAGTGGTTTTTGGCGGTTTTATTTTATTTCGACGACTTCGTAGCCTTCGTTTGTTACCGCGGATTTCAACACGTCGTCATTTACGTCCGACGTAAGAGTTACGACCGCCGTTTTGTTTTCAAGCGACACTTCGACGTCTTTGACGCCGTCGACTTTTTGCAGGGCGGATTTCACGTGAGCCACGCAATGCGCGCACATCATACCTTCGATTTTCAACGTTTTTTTCATACTTTGTTCTCCTTTTTTAATTTCGGTGTTTTTGGTTTTTGAAATATCGTTCACGTCGATATTCACGACTTTTTTCCTGTGTTTTACGGGCTTGTCAAGGTTGATAAGATTAAGTCTTAACGCGTTCAGCACGACGCATACGCTTGAAAGGCTCATTGCCGCCGCGCCCCACATGGGATTCAGCGTAACGCCGAGCGGAGAGAACACGCCTGCGGCGATGGGAATACACACGACGTTGTAAATAAACGCCCAGAACAGGTTTTCGCGGATATTCAGAAGGGTGCGGCGGGAAAGGCTTATCGCGCGCGGCACGTCCGAAAGTTCCGATTTCATCAGCACAACGTCCGCGCTGTCGATTGCGACGTCAGTGCCCGCGCCGATTGCAATGCCGACGTCCGCGCGGGTAAGGGCGGGAGCGTCGTTGATTCCGTCGCCGACCATGACAACCTTTCCGTACTTTTGAAGGTTTGACAAAACGGCGTCTTTTTCGTCGGGAAGAACGTCCGGGATAACGCAGTCGACGTCGCAGGTTTTTGCAACCGCGTTTGCGCTGAGTGCGTTGTCGCCCGTAAGCATGGTTACGAACAGACCTTGTTCTTTCATTCGTTTTATCGCGCCCGCGCTTTCAGGTTTCAGCTCGTCCGACACGGCGATGACGCCGATAATTTTATTGTTTTTCGCAACGTACAACGGGGTTTTGCCGTCCCGCGCGAACTTTTCGCCTGTCGGAAAAGCGTCGTTTGCCACCGCGCCGATATCTTTCATAAGGGTGGCGTTTCCGATGACGATTTCGTCGCCGCTCACGATTCCTTTCACGCCGTGTCCCGAAAGGTTTTCAAACTTTTCCGGGGTGAAAACCGTTATGTTTTTTTCTTCCGAAAAGCGCACGATCGCCGTCGCAAGCGGGTGCGAACTGCCTTTTTCAAGGCTTGCGGAAAGCGCGATAATTTCTTCTTCGGAATCACCCGACAAAGCCGAAACGTCGGTGACGACAGGCGTGCCTTTCGTTATGGTGCCCGTCTTGTCCAGAACGACGATATCTGTTTTTCCCGCTTCTTCAAGGGCGGTTGCCGACTTGAACAAAAGTCCGTTTTTCGCGCCTTTTCCGCTGCCGACCATAATGGCGACGGGGGTTGCAAGACCTAAGGCGCACGGGCAACTTATGACAAGCACGGATATTGCGTGCGTAAGGGAAGTCGCAAAGTTTTTCGTGACGGCAATCCACACGATAAAAGTAACGATTGCGACGCAAATGACGCTTGGCACGAATATTCCGGACACTTTATCTGCCGTTTTTGCAATCGGGGCTTTTGAAGCGGACGCGTCCTGCACAAGTTTGACGATGCGCCCGAGCGTGGAATCTCCGCCGACGGAAGTGGCTTTTGCGGTGATAAAGCCGTTGACGTTCGTCGTGCCGGAAATAACCTTATCGCCGATGGATTTATCGACGGGCATACTTTCGCCCGTTACCGCCGATTCGTTGACGGAGCCGCTCCCCGACAATATTACGCCGTCCGCGGGAAAGTTCTCGCCGGGGCGTACGACAAACGCGTCGCCCGTCGAAAGTGAAGACAGCGGAATTTCTTTTTCTTCGCCGTCCTTAATAACCCTTGCGGTTTCGGGGGCAAGGTTCATCAACCCATTTATCGCGGACGTGGTTTTTCCTTTGCTGTAAATTTCCAGCGTTTTTCCAAGGGTGATAAGTACAAGTATCATCGCCGCCGACTCAAAGTACAAGGTGTGCGGAAGATGATGAAGATATGAGGTATTTACGCCTGCGCGGATCATAAGCGCGACGCTGTATACGAAAGAAATGCCGCTGCCCATCGACACAAGAGTATCCATATTCGGCGCGCGGTGGAAAATCGCCTTTGTGCCGCTCACGAAAAACTTTCCGTTGATGACAAGTATGACGAAAGAGAACACAAGTTCGTATATCGCGATACCCATCGGGTTGCCGTTCAGCGCGCCCATATCCCAGCCGAACATAACGCCGCCCATCGACACGTACATAAGGGGGATAAGCAGGACGGCGGACACGGCAAGGCGGATTATCGAGCGGATAAGCGGATTGACTTTTTCCTTTTTTTGCGATTTATCGTTAAAAAGAGCGGTTTTATACCCCGCGCCCGAAACGGCACGTTCGATTTTTTCGACAGTGGCAGGCTCGTCAAAGTCGACGACCATCTGATTTGTGAGAAGGTTCACGGCTACGTCTTTTATGCCGTCAAGTTCCCTTACGACCTTATCGACGCGCGCGGCGCACGCCGAGCAACTCATACCGTAAACGTTGAATTTAAGTTTTTCCATAATTTAACTATTTCAGTTTTTTAATGAGTTCAACCGCCTCGTCAAGGATTGCGGTGTTTCCGTCTTTCACGTTTTCGACGACGCAGGTTTTGAAATGGTCGGACAGAATTTCATACCCGAATGCCGACAGCGCGCTTTCGGCGGCGGACAACTGCACGAGTATGTCGCCGCAATAACGATTGTCGTTCAACATATTTTTTATGCCGTTTAACTGCCCGATTATGCGGTTTAACCTGTCGTTCAGGCATTTGAGAGATTTTTCGTCGCGCGGCGTGTGCTTCTTTCGGCAGCAATCGGCGCACGATATTTCGGCGCATTTTACGTTTTCCATTTTGTTATTCTCCGTTAGTTTTCAATATACCCTATGGGGGTATGTAAATATAGTATAAAACCATATTTTTTATTTGTCAAGAGCGGCGATATTTATTTTTTGCAAATACTATACAAAAAGTTGAATAACGAAACAAAAGGCGTTTCGGGCGGTTTTATCGTTGACAAATATGTTTTTTGGATATATGATAAGGTATCAAATAATTTTTATTAGAACACGCACGCGTGCATACGCGATATATTACTTGAAGATAAGAATACAATGAAAAATAATAAAAAAACACTTGGCACGCCGATCGACGGTTCGTTGCCCCTTGAAGTAAAAAATCTTTTCAAAAAGTACGGCAAAAAATCCGATTATGCCGTAAAAGACATCTCTTTTTCTTGTGCGGAAGGGGAAGTCGTCGGTATCCTTGGCGCAAACGGCGCAGGAAAATCCACCACTCTTAAATGCATCACGGGAATGATTCCGTTAAGTTCCGGCACGATAACCGTGTCGGGGTACGACGTGTCGAAAAATCCCGTGGATGCAAAACGCAATTTTTCTTTCGTCACCGACAATCACACGGTGTTCACAAAAATGACGGGTATGCAATATCTTTCGTTCATGAGCGACGTTTACGGTGTGCCGTACGAAAAGCGCGACGAGAAAATCAAGGAGTTGGAAGGGGTATTCAAACTCGGCGACAGCATAAACAAACTTATTTCGGGATACTCCCACGGAATGAAACAGAAAATATGTATGATGGGTTCGCTCATTCACGAGCCGCGGCTGTGGCTTCTTGACGAGCCGATGCTCGGTCTCGATCCCCGCACGCAGAACTCCGTCATAAACTATATGCGCGAGTACGTGCAGACGGGCAAAACCATTTTGTTTTCGTCGCACAATCTCGACGTCGTGGAAAGGGTTTGCGACAGGGTGATTATAATTGCCGCGGGCGAACTCAAAAAAATCATCGTCACCGGAAAGGACAAATTCGACGGCGACGAACTTATCGAAAAGTATTACGATACTAATAAGGAAGACTGATGCTGGGCGTACTTCTGAAAAAACAGATGACCGAAAAGTTGTCTTATTTCAAGCGTGACAAAAAACGCATCGATATCGTCGGCGCGATGCTTACGCTTGTGATGACGGCGTTTATTATGTACGTCGTTATCGAGGTGTTCGGCGCGTTTGTCGCGAAATATACCGAAATCAGGCTCAACGGCGTACGCGACGTGCGCGCGCGGCAATATGAAATAATGACGTTCGTGTATGAATTCGTTTTCGCGGTCGACGTTATCGGCGGCGTCGTAGCAATAAACCGCGCGATTTTTGAAAGCGACGACAGAATGATTATCCAGACTCTTCCCGTAAAGGCGTCGGACGTACTGTATTCAAAAATCATTTTCATTTACGCAAAACAGGTGTTGTCGGCGTTTGTGATTCTCGTGCCGTTCGTGGCGGTGTTCGCAAGCGTGACGAAGCAGGGCGCGGGATACGTGATCCTCGGGCTGCTTGCGGCGTTTATTATTCCCGTTATGTCGCTTTCGGTGTCGAGCGTGCTTGCGATGCCGTATTATTACGTCAAAAAGTTTTTCTCGTCGAAGTACGTTTGCCTTCTGGTGATAGTAACGCTGGTGCTTTTTGCGCTGTTTTATTGCTATGCGACGGTGCTCGACTTCTTAAAAACCCTTATGTCAACGGGCGAAATCAAGTTTTTCTTTTCCGAAAAGACGATGACAACGATAATTTCGTTGACGAAAAACCTTGTCCCCGCAAACTTTATCGCGGCGTTCACACTGAAAACGGACGTCTGGAAAAATCTGGGGATAATCGTGGCGATAACCGTCGCGACGGGCGCAATCGGCATTCTCATAACGTCGCTTTTGTACAACAAGGCGATGAAAACGCGCGCGACGGCGGGCGCAATAATGATTTTTGCAAAAAAATCCGCGGCAAGAAAACTCCCGCCGTTTTTAAGTCTTTTGAAAAAGGAATTCAATCTCGTGCTGTTCACGCCCGATTACGCGGTGCAGTACTTCACGGTGGCGGCGATAATGCCGCTTATGGTATATTTTTGTATGGGCATTGGCAAAAACTTTCTGACGTCGCTCGTTTTCGTTCAGAGCGATTTCGAGCTGGCGATTTTGCTCACGGTGCTTTTCGGAGCGCTTACTAACACGTTCTGCGCGACGAACGTCAGCCGCGACGGGAAGTCGTTTTATGTCGAAAAGACGTTGCCGCTTTCAATAAACGAGATTATGGGCGCGAAAATCGCACTCAGTTTTGCGGTGGCAGTCTTGTCCGTCGGCATTGCGGCGACGGTGCTTCTTGCAAAGAAATACGTGTCGGCGGGCGAAGGCGTATTCGTGTTTTTCGTCGGCGCGATGATGGCGTTGTCGCAGATACTGTACGCCACAAGAAAGGATTTGAACAGTCCGCAGTTTTCGCTGGAAGAAGACAACGTCGTGAGGGAAAGCAACAACAACGTGTCGATAATCGTCGTGCTGGGGCTTGTGTCCGCGATGATTCTTGGCGGAATACCCCTTTTCGTCAACGTATTGTCGAACGTCAGGGGCAAAGATATGCGCTGGTTTACTTACGTTTTCGTGAGCGTGTGCGCGGCGGCGGAGTTTGTCGGCTCGCTTTTATATTACCTTATCGGGATTAAAGCCCGCTTTGACAGAGTAACGGAGGGGGATTGATATGAAAAAGAAAATAATCGCGCTTATAATGATAATACCGATTGTGTTTCTGATCGCGCTGTTCTCTGTGGGGAAAGCGGCGGGCGTTTACGCGGACATTCCCGTGACGGGCATACAAATCACGACGCAGAACGAAGACGGATTTATCGATGTGGACGTTGCCGATTACGACCCCATCGCGTTTTTGGCGCAGGTGCAGCCCGTCAACGCAAGGAATCAGAAATATTCGTTTGAAATATCGGGCGTCGGCGGCGACGAAGCCCCCGACGGATTTGAAATAATCGACGGAAAACTTCATATAGATAACGTAGGAAAGGTGAAAATCACGGCGATTTCCGCCGAAAAAGGATTTAAGGACAGCGTCATAGTTTCCGCATATTCCACGAAAGTGTTGAAAATATTTCCGCTTGTCAACAGGATTGAAGACGGCGGCGAAATCGTCGAAATTGAAGTCGGCGACGAAATCGTCGAAATCGAAGGCGGCGACTATGTTTTCGGCGCAAAACTTTACCCCGAAAACCTTTCGGGCGAAACAAGGATATTTGAAGAAATCGGCGGCAATCACATTCTGAAACTCAACGCCGTCACGGGCGTGGCGCAGGCGCTGTTTTCGGGCGAGACGCAGATCAGAATTACTTGTCCCGAAGGACGAGAAGGGCTTGAAAAGGTTTTGACCGTCAAGGTCAACGTCGATACCGACAGCACGGGCTTTGCGGTCAACGGAAAAAGCAGCGGCGCGAAAGTCACCGTGAAAAACAAAGCGACAACGGCAAAACTTTTCGTCGAAAGCAAAAACGACGCCCTTGAAATATCCGACCTTACTTTGCCCGAAGGAGTCACGGCAAGCGGAATCGAAAGGATTTCCGAAAACAAATTCGTATTGACCTTGTCTTTTGACAAAGAATTTTCGGACGAAGAAATTTCGGGAAAGGTCGGCGCAACGGACTTTTCTTTGGAGTTTACCGAATATAACCTTGACGTGCGTACGTCGTATTATGACGGCGAAGGCGACGAAATCAAACAAAAAAACAACACGAAAGTTACCTACGTCGCATATTCCGAAAGCGATGACGACGCGGACGTGAAATTTGAAATAATCGACGGCGCAGACGTAATAACCCTTGAACAACACGGCCAGTTTGCAAATATTACCGCAACGAAAAGGGGCTTTGCCAAAATCAAAATCACTGCCGAGCACGACGGAAAAGTCATCAAAGAAATCGAAAAGACAATCCTCGTCGTGCCCAACGTGTATTCGATGGAGTTTGCGGACAGCGCGAAAGAGTACGGCATCGAAAACATACTGACAATCGGCGGCAGAAAACCCGACGGAAAGCCGGACACAAGGACGATTTTCGTAAGGGTTGTCACGGAAGCGGGCGCCGAAACGTTCAAGGACGAGTTTATGAACGTCGCGTTTTCCGACGACAAAGAGTTTTTTACATGCAAGACGAAATCGGAAGAAAACGCCGACGCGATTTCTGCGGAAATCAGGGCAAAGGGCACGGGGCTTACCACGCTTAACGCACAGTTGACGGAATATAACCAATACTTCGGCACGAACATCTGCGCGAAAATCAGACTTCGTGCGGTCAAAGACGGCAGAAACGTCGGCAATTACGAGGAGCTTAAAAAGGCGACCGAAGCCGGCGGTATCGTCGTGCTGACAAGCGACGTGATGCTGGGCGTCAAAAACGACGGCACGGTTATGACCGAAGACGAACTCAAAAAAGACGTCAAAAAATTCACAACCACGTACGACAAAACGTATCTTGATAACATCGGCGAAAACGACGAAAACAAGAAAGTTCAATATCTTATCGAGTTCAAAAACCACGTTTACGGCAACGGTTTTGAAATCAACGCCGACAAGTTCACGCAGTGCAAGGACGCGACGGGGCTTCCGAAAATTTTCAAAGGACCTTTGAATTTCGTCGCGATATCGTCCGCAAGCGTCAAAGGACAGGACAACATTTCTTTCCTTGTAAGGACGGACAACGTGCTTATAAACAACGTCGTCTTAAAAGGTTGCAGCGACGATAGCCTTCTTGAAGAAGACGGACAGTTCAACTTGTCGAAACTCAACTACGTCGGCACGACGCTTGAAATCGCAAAAAGCGCAAAACTGTTGAACAGCCGCGTTTCGAACGGGCGCACCGTCGTGAGAATTTTTGCGGGCGGATCCACAATGGGAAGTCCCGTTGTTAAAGACGAATCGGCGTTTAACGTGCAAGATGAGAAAATAAACGTGCATATTGAAAGTTGCGTGCTTTCAAACGCGCGCGAATTCATATTGAAAATCGGCAGCAACCGCGCGCTGAAACAAACAAACGAAGTGCAAAGAAAACTTCTTGACGCAAACAACAATCCGTATTCGCCTTACAGCGAGAGCAACAAGACGGACAAATACTTTAACGACAATTATCTTATCAACGATGTTACGCTCAAAAACTCGGTGCTCGAAACGTCGGGGTTGTTCTCGGTCGGTATGGAAACGCACTTTTCGGGCGAATTCTTGTTAGGCGGCACGATAACGACGTGGAAAGATTGCGCGGCGACTTCGTATGCGTCGGCGCTTCGCATAGTCGGCGACGTGAAAATGCTTGACTGGAAAAACCTTTCAAACGTTGACAGCAGCACGCTTATCGAAGTTACCGGCGATGCAAATCCGTGGCTTTCGATGAACGTTGCGGAAATGATGAAAGAAGTCGCAAATGTAAAGTCGGAATGCCGCGATATAATCCTGAACGTCGGCGGGACGGAATACGTCCACGGCGGCATAGCGTTTTACGGCGGCGGATATAACTATTCGTACCTTGACCTGACGGAAGCGAACGACGAAACAAAGCAGTTCGGCGTGTACGACGTCAATATCTCGGTGCTTGAAAACAGCAAGGACGAGAATATCCGAAATCAGGGCAAAATGTTGCCTATGGCTGCGGGCGCGGGCGATTTCAGATTTTACCTTTATAATAATAAATCGAGCAGAAACCTGTCATGGCAGGAAAGCATAAAAAACCAAGGAAACCAAGGGATGAAAATTCATCCCGTGGTAGCGGAGGATGTTGAATGAGCAAAAAAGGATTAAAAACAATGCTCGTGTGTATCGTGCTCTTAATAGGGCTTGTTACGCTGTTTGCATGCAACAAAAGCGATGTGGCTGACAAAGACGGACAAACGAAAGTGATTGTGAAAATCCAAGAAAAAGACGGCAGCATTTACAAGGAAAACGTTGTGTTTTCCGACTTATTCACGCTCAGTCTTCAAAAAGAAGGATACACGGGAAGACTGTATCGCGACGCGGACTTTTTGAAGCCGCTTACAAAGGATTCCAAAGTCAAAAACGGAGATACGGTTTACGTCAAATGGACGATCAATAAATACACCGTAACGTTTATGGACGGCGAAAAGGTGCTTGCAGCCTTTACAAACGTCCCGCACGGCGAAACCGTAACCGCGCCCGAAGTCCCCAAAAAGGACGGCAAGACTTTTTCAAAATGGGACAAAGATTTTTCAAAGGTCACAAGCGACCTTACGATAAACGCGGTGTACGACGTCGACACGTTCACGGTGACGTTTAAGGACGGCGAAAAGGTGCTTGAAACCCAAACGGTGGAATACGAAGCCGCCGCGACCGCGCCCGATACCGCCAGGCTTTCGCCGCCCGAAGGCATGCATTTTGCAAAATGGGACAAAGACTTTTCAAAGGTGACGGAAAGTATTGAAGTTTCCGCCGTGTACGAACTTAACGAGTATACGGTTATTTTCAAAAACGGCGAAACGGTGATTTCAATCCAACCTGTGAAACACGGCTTTGCCGCAACTCCGCCGAACGTATTCGATACCCCAACTGAAAAGTTCGTCGGATGGGACAAATCGTTCGACAACGTCACAAGCGACCTTATCGTCAACGCAAAGTTTGAAACGAAGAAGTTCACGCTGACGTTTATTAACTTTGACGGCACGACGGTTTACACGGCGGAGGTCGAGTACGGCGCGTCCATCAGTGACCATTTTGAAACGGCAGACAGCGCCGCGACGTACGACACTAAAATTCTTGATTACGACGGCTGGTACAAAGCGGACGGAACGAGAATCGACGAGCTCGATTTGCCGACAATGCCGGCTGAAAACTTTACGCTTACGCTGAAATTAAGCCTTATGGATTCCGCAATCGGCGATTTCAAGGTTAATACCCCCGCGGACTTCACGTTTTCGGAAAGCAACACCGCCAAATTTAGTGTAATGCCGAACGAGGGCACCACTTTGTACGTGGGCGTTACTTATAAGTATATATGGACAATAAATAAAGATAACGTTTTTTATAAGACGGAAGAAACAACCGAATCGTCGCTCACCCTTCAAAACCTTGCGGCGGGCGAGTATCTGGCAAACGTCAAAATCGTCGCGTCAATGGAAAACTGCGGTTCTGTCGAAAAAGACTTTTCGGCAGACGAAACTCTTATCGTATCCCGCGCGGACATTTCGGGCATTACGGTAACGGGCGTCACAATGACGTACGGCGATAAAACCGCAAAAATCGGAATAAGCGGACTTCTTGCGGACGACGTCGTAACATACGGCACCGACGGCACAACCTTCCCGCTTCAAAACGTCGATTTGTCGGCGCTCGACTGCGGCGAATACGATTACTTTGTAAGAGTGTACAGGGGCGACAACTACAACCCTTACACGTCGGGAAAAATCACGGTAAAGATAAATAAGGCGGAAGTTACCGCCACCGTTACGCCCGACGATGACACGTTGACTTACGGCGATAATTTGCCGAGCCTTACCGCAGCCATAAACGGCGAAACGTACACGATTGAAAGCGGCAAATACGAATTGCACCTGGGCATGACCTCGATAACGGGCGACGTTGCAAATAACGTCGGCACGTATAATATCGAAAACGTGGATATTTCGGTCTTACGCGCAAAGTATCCCGAAAAGAATTACGATATAAAACTCACAACCGTCGGCGCGATTACAATTAACCAAGCGAAGCTCACGGTAACCGTTTCGCTGGACAAAACCGAACTTACGTACGGTGAAGATTCGCCAATAATAAGTTATACTTTTAGCGGGTTGAAATCTTCGGACAAGGAAGATGACTTCACGATTACCAAAACGAAATTTGCAGAAAAACTCGATGCGGGTACGTATACGGCGGCCGTAACCATTTCGGGCGACAAGACGAAGTTTTACGAAATCAACGTGAACACGGCTGATTTCACCGTAAAACAAAAGGCAGCGACAATCACGATAAACGAAATTAAAGATATCGTTTACGGCGATAAAGTGCCAGATTTGTCTGCAAAAGTCGACGGAGTGCTTGAC
>OKSD01002539.1_pt1 | contig 15402 bp, 18 predicted proteins | sample 1601221 | NCBI WGS metagenome assembly OKSD01 (sample SAMEA3541550, study PRJEB24748) | human gut metagenome | biome: human gut; feature: human-associated habitat; material: faeces | place: China | collected 2012
GCGCTGTTCAGCATGGATCCCGCAATTTTTGCCGCTTGCAGCTTTCCGTCGGACATCACGGTATCCGACCCATACCATATATGCTTGGTTAATTTCTTTTTGCTCATAATGAGTCAAGGTTTGATTGGTTGACAAAAGCCCCGGCGGAATCATCGTACACGAGAACCTGCCCGTCCTTGGCGTTAGCCACGTTGACACTTATGGTGCCTGTGACCCAAGAGCCATCCGCCTGTTCCGTGAATCCGTTAAAGGATACGTTCTCCGCCCTCTCCAAGTTTAACGTATAATTAAACAACGGGTATCGCTCGGCGATCACCTGCCTCTCCGGCACGCTGGACTCGCTCCTTACATACCTGACACCGTTTATCTTAACATCGGACAGACATAATATATTATTGAATAGTCTGGCCATCTCGAAAGGGACACCCTCGTTATCTCCTATCGTGAGCGTATCCACCTGATAAGGGACGGCGTAAAGCTCTATGATCTCTTGCCCTTGCGTCCTGAATTGCTCGTTGCTAACACTCAACGAGTGCCCGTCCGACTTAAACCCTCCCTCTACCCATAACTTGAATGTCCTCTGGTTGCCACCGACCTTGAACACCGCCCCGAACGAGGTTATATTGTCCCTGTTGGTATAGGATATCTCGGCCAAACCGGACAGCTCTTCCCGGTCGCAAAAACGGAAGGGGACGCTGCTGACATGGCCCTCGCTTCCCGTTATCGTGGCTTGATAAAGGCTTCCGCCCCTCGGGATGATAAACTCAAGGAGCTTATTCGAGTCGTTGATATCATAGGATATGGGAGAGATGGCGAAACTGTCGTTGGCGCAAAGGTCAAAGAGATACATCGTCAACGTGGTGGACGGGGACACGACGCATTGCACGGTAATCGTCTCCGAGTCCGCGAAACGTTGGACATACTCACGATCAATCTCGATGTCGTTATACCTGACATCGAAAAGCAACGGTGATATCTTGCTCACGTTTATCATACGCCTATAAACGCCAAAAGAGCCATACCCCATAGGATACGGCTCCTACCGGGTATGGCTCTTAGGCTCTAATTCTTTTTTTGTTATGTCCTACAAATATAGGGGATAAGGATCAATTGTCAAAACAAATTTACGTAATTTTAGACAATATCAGCGAATAGGATGCCGTTTGGTATTTCCCTATCTTCTCCGTTATCTCGCTTACCCATCCCTCGTACGATCTCCCGGCGTACGAGAACGATAATTTACCCCTGTAATTACCCGGGAAAGGGGATAACCCCGGGGTCTCCACGGATACCTTGTCGATCCTTATATTCCGGTCGCTAGTCGGCAACGAAATGGGTAGGGTCTCCGATACGCCGCCTATCGATATGGACGAGTTGCCCTCGGATGCCGTGAAAGACAAATAATCCGTGCATATGCCTAGCCTAGCCTTGTTTACCATCAGCATATTCCTTGGGGAATATTTGGCGTTAAAGATCGTGTCAGGGAACAAGACCCCGGTAACTTTATATATAGGGCCTCCATTCACTTCTCTTACCAGCACCAACCTGCCCCCCTCTTTCCTAGCGTGGGCAATGAATATGTCATTGTCGGAATCCGTATCCTTCGATTCCTCCTCACGCTCGTTGGCGAGGAACTCCAATCCATAGCAATCCGCCCTATACGGGCTGATCAATGACAGGATGTTGTCCTTTATGCTTAACCCCGTACTAAAGCTGCTCTTGAAGTGGAACTCGTCACGACCGTTTATCTCGTCATAGTCCTGCTTGTCGAAGCCTATGTCAACCCCGGAGTATATCAACGACTCGTCTACGGACAGGTCCATGCCGCTCACGTGCTCCAAATCCTTGGTCTCGTTGACGAAGAAATCATTCATGTGGCGGAAGCGCACGCTATTATCCAGTATCTCGTAATCATACCCAAGCAACGCCTTGGCGAAATCACAGAACTTGGAGAAGGACGTATGGACCTTAGCGTCCTTTATCCCCCTCACGCTCTCCGCCGCCATCATCCAAGGTATGGGCATGGAGCCTGAGACGATATCGCCCGATAAGGACACCCCCATCCTTGACAATAGCGAGGATAATAGTTTTTTAGGGGAGAAAGCGTCTATATTTACGGGCTTGTTGCGAGCTGAGTAATCTATATAGAAATCGTAGTCCCTTGATATCTTGATGATCTCATCGATATCCTCCCCTATAGACGTTACGCACAATATGTAGGCGATCAGCCTGTCACCATCCCTCATAGCGTAGGAAAGGCTCTCATCTACGAATGTAACGCCCGCTGACGATCCTTCTTTGCTTAGCAGTATGGCTTTGTCGGATTTCAGCTTATTGTCGGCAGACATATGCCTTATGTGCAACGATGTCACCGCCGTGGTCAGCAAATCTACGACCATTCGTATCCTTAGATTTATCTCGATCTTATCGACAAGGCACAAGGCGAAATAACCAGTCTTCCCCGCGTTATCGTACGGGATATCCATACCTACGTCGTAGACCTCCATCACTCCCTTTACCGGCGTGCTTATCTCCCCGTAAGCCAAAGGTAATAACGTCTCCCGGCTCTGGAGCCTCAATGCCATGAACTGCTCGTAATCGGGCATCAACTCGTTCTCGAAGTTAGGGGTTATATACATAGTGGATTTATTGAGCAGGTATATCCGGTCATAATATAGGGTATCCTCCTTCAGCTCCGACACCGGTATATCGTATACCTGCGACTTGTTGGCGTTGATGATGGACGCTACGCTATCGTCAATGGCATTGATGGTTATCGTGTAACCGTCGCTCTGGTAAGTGGAGAAATCGAGCTTGCAGCGGAATTTCTCGTTATATCCCCAGCTATCGTTCAACACCCCGATCACCAATATGGCCGATGCCTTGGTGTAATTGGCCAGATACTCGGCCTCCAGAAGATCGTAGGCTCCCTTGACGAACTCGAACTTGTTGGAGAAAGTGCGGACAACGCCTCCTAGATCCTTACGCTTGGCCGAGATCTCGACATCCTCCCAGTTCCTCAGATGATCCGTGATGTCGTATCTCTTCCCTCCTATCAATAATACGGCTTTTATCATATCCTATACATATATAAAGAGCCGCACCGGGTAACATAGCGTCACCGGAACGGCTCTTTGGCTCTGTCACAAAGATAGTGACTATTACCATAATACCAACTATCAGACGGCCTTATCTTTCTCGATCACCCTCAGGAAATCCCTCACGCAAGACACGGCCCTCATCTTATCCATGATATCCCTGTCCTCGTAGCAACCCTCGCAACTCAACTGGATGAGTGTATCTATCATATCGCCCATGTCCTCGGAGAACAGGCAACTTGACATGCCCTTTATCTCTTTCATCATTTCCGGGGTGATGCTCAATCCTCCGATAACCAACTCCGAAGCCTCATTAATCTTGATCTCGTTCTCGCCGGCTCTCACGACGATGTCCTTAATTAAATCTTCCATATTCATCTAGTTTTAAATCATTTTGCATTTATTATTAAGTCACATAAAGTCAAAGTCTTGGCTGTACGTCCTTACGCCGTACCTCGAATAATGTATGTATATCTGTTAGTTGTTGGCAGATCTCTCGATCAATGGCAGGATACCGTTACGTTTTAATTCCTCATATAAAAACAAACGCCCTTTCTGGGTCCATTCAGTATTAAGGCTCACGTCCGGACTGCCGTTGGAATGAGTGTAGTTATGGGTAGCGCTATGGACATATCCCTTTCCTATGTATTCCCCGTATAATATCCATTGCCCGTTTACCTTGCGTTGTATTCGAAGATCACGTAACAAGGCATTGAACCTTATCGCTGTCATTCCGTAATCCTGCGCTATCTGGGTGACAAGAACGGTTTTCTTGCTCTGTAGGATCACACGGGTATACTCACTTTGTTTCTGTAGCTCAACGTTCTCCTCTCTCAACTCCGTTATCTCTTCTTCGTTTCGCTTTATCATCTTCTGTTGCTGCTCAATTTTCATCTGTTGTTGCGCAGCTAACATTAGAGCCTCCCCGTAAGATTGAGGCACCGGATATTGTTGGACCTCCTTTCTAGATAGTTCTTTCCTATTCTCTTCACAGGCGATAAAATACTTGCGAGCTCGCTTACCTTTCTCATTCCCTTCAACCATGGATAGTTCCTTAGCCATTCCAATAGTTAAAGCATACTCTATACGAGTAGTGGCTCCTATTTCTCGCTCCACAATTTCGGGGAATGACACATAATCAACACCTTCCGCAAAATCATAAGATTTGATTCTGTCTTTAATCCATGTTGAGAAATCACGCTTACTTCCCAAAAAGGCATGTAAAACTCTCGCATTAACCGCCTTTTTACCATTATTTTCACTTATAGGCAACAAACTATTTAAATTTTCCATATCTTTACTTTGCATTAAAGATTATCCATATCCCCGTTAGCGGCTCAGTCACTTCCGCTTTCGGGGATTTACTTTGACTGATTGTAGCGGCCGGGGAATCGAACCCCGACAAGGGCATCCTTCTAATCCCGTAAATCGAGACTGTTGAAGAAATCCCTTAACCGCCTTGCTTCCTCCATTCCGAATGTCATGGTGTTGCCACCAAGCTCCGAGTGAATCCATAATTCCTTGTCCCCGTCAAAGTCCATCAACTTGACCAAGACTTCTTTTTGCTCTATAGCGGAGAACTTGTTTCCGCTTAATTCTGGTGTTCCCATACGCAAAGTTTATAATTAAAAAATAATCTAACAACATCCTTATTTTAAGCACAAAACAAAACGGATAGATAACGATAGATAAGGACAGATAAGGGTACTTAAAATAGTATCTATTTAGAATCATTCTAAATAATGTATTTTATTAACACTCCATATCAATGTATTTCAGATAGATAAGCAATAAAACCATCAGACACTAAAATCATCCTATTTCTTATTATTTCATGCAATCATTTAATTATCATTGAAATAATTCCATCAAACCCTCCGGCCGTATTACCGGAGGGGCATCTACTTCCGATCCTCTCCCCGTCGTTCGAGTTATCCCGCAAGCCTTACGCAGATCATGTCGCTTATCACGCCCATGAACCGATCGTACGCTTTCTTATTCCATTCCTCATGATCCGGCATCCAATCATTGAACACCTCAGAGAAGATCACGTCATGATCCCTGTTCTGAACAAACACCTGTAGGCTTGATGTCTCTGGCATCACACTTGCCGATATATGAACCGGCTTCTTTCCGATCATGCACTCCAACGTAATTCTCTGTACGTTCTTTAATACCTCTATTGTCTCCATATAATTTTATATTTAGAATAATTCTACTTTTTGCTTTGAAATACTATCATAGAAGTAGCCATTGGAATAAAACGCTATCTCTAATCCGTAACGATCTGCAATAAATATCCGAGTGCTATAAATATTACGACCATAATATATTTCTAGCGTACAACTGTTGACACGTTCATTTCCAATCAAAACGCCACGTTTACCATCAACCATATGTTCTGCTAAATGCACGGACTGGCGACTTTCTATATCCATTTCTTCCCTGCTACTACAAGTTCCAGCCTTATAATTCACTTTCATTCCTTTCATGATCTCACTCTTGTTGTATTTCTGTGCTGCCATTGTACTGTTGTTTTATTTTGATGATGCAAATGTAAAGCATATACTATTCAATTGCAAGCATAAAGAAAAGAACATGATATATATTAACGTTAATTATGAATAGTATATACTTTACATACAACAGTAAGTCGTATTTTTGCAAAAAACATTAAACATTAATACTATGAGTCATAGAATAAAAGACTTGATTAAAGAAAAAGGCTATACACAACAAGAATTTGCAGACAAGTTAGGAATGACCAGAGTTGGCCTTTCTCAATTGATTAATGGTAAGCCGTCATATCCCACCTTGGAGAAGATCGCCACAGCTTTAGATGTTCCCATGTGGCAACTCTTCGCATCCCCTTCCGAAGTGCAAAAAGAGATTGATGGTGGGTATAAATGTCCTAACTGCGGCCATCCATTGAAAATAAAGGTGGAATGATGTTTTGAAACATAAATTATAAATATCTATCATTTTCTTTTATATTTAATTTCGCATTAGAATAAACACATAAATACATATATTATGAAACACAAGATTTTTCTATTACTTTTCATGTTTAATAGTTTAAGCATGTTTGCGCAATTTAAATTAACACCCAATGGATTTGTAAATGAGGATGAGCCTGATAAATCTTACGTTGTATATGATTTTGAAAATGTAGATGCAAATACTTTATATAGAAAAGTAATATCAAGCATAAATACAATGTTTGTAGCATCCGAAAATGTAATAAACGAAGCTCCGGGAGAATCTATAAATATAAATGCATTAAATACAGGCATTTGCCAAATAAAATATATAAAAAAATATTCATATGACGCAAAATATAACCTTATTATAAAATTCAAAGATGGGAAAATAAGATTCGATGCGCCAATAGTAAGAGAATTGTATTATCAATATGATGCGATTTCTCCAAAAAGCTATTTATATATTGAATGTGGTAAAAACTCAATGTCTGGTAGTTTAAGGCTTTATGATAAAAACTGTGAACCAAGATACGCTGATGCAATTAAAGATATAGAAACATTTTTCAATCTTCTTATAAAGGAAATAGTATATTCAACCGACCAAAAAAATGACGATTGGTAACCCTCCCTACAATCCCCTCCACCCAAAAGACTCTGGAGGGGATTTTTATGAGCTATCATTGTTAAATGATACTAATTTGAATATCATTTCATCATAAATATTTTGCGAATGATACTCAAACAAGTATCTTTGCATCGTATTAATCAAATAAACAAATGAAGTACAATGAACTGGAAAGATTGGTAAAGAAAGCCGGGTGTTATGATACCGGCGAACAACAAGCGGGGCATCCCTTGTGGTATTCCCCGAAGACAGGGAAGACATTCCAGATGAGCAACCACGAGAAGCAAGAGGTTGCGACCGGCACATTAAAAGCGATCAAGAAGGCGGCGGGTATTTAACCCGCCATATCTTATATTATTCATAAACAATAAAAAAACTTCTGTGATGAGTGTAGGAAGGAAGGTAAAAGCTATCATCGAGAGGGCTAATGATGGTACTTATAGCGTCTATATGGACGCAGACGATATGGATTATATGGTGACAGGCACCGGACAAACCGCGGAAGAAGCTATCAAGGTCTTCCGTGGAGGATACGAGGATACAAAAAAATATTATGAGAAAGAGGGGAAAGCATTTGAAGAAGTTGATTTTGATTTCGTCTATGACATGGCCTCATTCTTGTCATATTTCTCTAAGGCGTTCTCTTTGGCTGGATTATCCCGTATAACAGGGATTAACAAAGGGCAATTGAGTCATTATATGACAGGTCACAGGACTCCGTCTCATAATACTGTAGAAAAAATTCAAAGATCAGTGCAAGCATTCGCAAAAGATCTATCACAAGTTAACTTCATTTGATTAATACATTACTTGATAGATCTTGATAAGGGCGTGATTACTCACGCCCTTTGTCGTTCCCCTTGCTGTCTCACGACATGAGGGGGCTTATGAAAACTAAACCAAAAAATGATCTTATAATCAAGAGGCCACCTTATTCCCTAAAAATTTGCTCACGAAATAGACTTGGCCTTTGCCGGATACCTTTGTCGTAGTAGTTACCAAGATAGTACCGTCCGGCTTGGTTATCGTAGTCTTTTTCAACTCGAATAATCCTTGTGACATAGCCTTCTGTGTTGGCTGATTGTAGTACTCGCCTTTTTGACCTAAATAACCATTCTCACGCATCCAAGCGAACAAGCGGTTCTGCCCTATATTGACACCGTTTTGCTGCAAGATCTTCGCCAACTCTGCGATCAGGCATGAACGTTGTGAGGTCTCTACCGCATTAGCGAATAATACCTTTGGTGCATCCTGCTTGATTTGCCGTTCTGCAACCTCCACCTTTTGTTCGGCTGTTATGCGCTTCTGTTGCTCTTCTTTCAAGTTGGTCGCAAGCTGGATCAAGAAGTCTGGAGAAGTCAAGGCTTTCTCCAGTGTATCATTTGTCATATACGCTCCATGTTTGCGGATGGAAGGGAGAACCTCTCCGCATACCCAGTCTTGGAATGGTTCGGCTTGCGGCTTGTCGGATCGCATGATTACCCTGTAAAGATTCTTTTCATTGACAAAATTCATTTGTTGTTCTCTACCAATTGAATCGGTGACCCCAATCCGAATGGGGGCATCCGTCAATCTTGATTGTACAGCGTCTACACGCAATCCTAAAATTTTGCAAACATCCGCAAGGCAGAATAAAGGGTTCTCACTTGTCCCGGCTACTCTCACTTCACCGAAACGATCGTTCTCAAAAATTTTAATTGCTTCCATATCTTAAAATTTTAATTGTTCGAAATATTTTCTCCCGCAATTTTAGCCATAAGATCAAAACGACTTTGTTATTTTGATTACTTCGGCACTCATTAAAAAAAACCTCCCCGACACGAGCCACAACACATCGTATCAAGGAGGTTGTTAGCGACCGCTGTCGCCCAATACCTTTCCAGTCCGTTGTGGTAGACCAAGCCAGTAAAAACAAAAAGAGCCATATCCCGCAGGATATGACTCCTACCGGATATGGCTCTTAGGCTCTACTGTCTTCTTGTATGTCCTGCAAATATAACGAGAAAGAATAAGAAATACAAGTTTTACGCTCAATTCATTCTTGATCTCTTGTAGTTCTCAAACTCGATGGATCGACCGCTCTTCGATATGGCGTTGGAAAGCTTCCCTATCTCTCGCTTTATATCATTATTGGCCTTTATTATCCCCTCAGCGTCAAAGTTATTGACGATCTGAACCGGCTCTCCTTTCTTGTTATGCGTAAGCCAATAAGTGTTATCAACGAAACGGCTGAGAAAAGCGGGATCGTTGAGATCCGGAACTACCTCGGCTCCCGCAGGCAATGATAACAAGGTAGGCTTATCCGGGGTAATATACGCCTTATCGCCAACCAATACCGCCTCATTCCGGCCTCCATCGCCCACGATCGCCAGACCGCCGGGGTGATTGTCGGTACCATGAGCGTATTTAGGGATGGGCTGGGCGATGATAGTGGCGAGTTGGACGGCACCCATTGCCCCAACCAGTGCGGCTAACACTAAATTAGGCAAAGATTTTGTAACAGCTAGAGCTGTAGCGGCTATAGTCTGGGCTATATCCATCGCCTTCTGGAACTTCGCCTGTCTAGTCTGCAATTCAGCCTTCTTCCTCTCCAGTTCCTTATTCTTGCGACTGGTCTCCTCCTCTGCCGCACGCTTACGGGCCTCGGCCTCTTCTGTCGTTATTATATCTTTCTCGGCAAGAGCGTCTATAGTCTCAACCTTAGCGTCATATTCCTCTTGATTAGCCTCTATTTCCGCATCGACATTATCTATTTGACGCTGAAATAAGGAGTTACCGATTGATATGATAGCAGAGATCGATTCTTGTATCAAGCGCTTTTTAGCCTCTTCCACTTTCTTTCGCTCCTCTTCTTCTCGCTTAGCATCCTCTATGATCTTATCGCTGGTTTCTTTTGATAATTGAACACGGAGGCGAGCGATCTCTTTCTCTTTCTCCAATCTCTCATTCCCACTAAATAAATGAAGGTTTGATTCCAATATCTGTAATTGGCTGTTCAATGATTCCATAGCGTATTGATGCTCTAGGTCTGACTTCTGCTTCTCATACTCTTTTTTCTTGATAAGACCTTGCCCGTACTGTTTAGTCAAGGCATTAAGTTCTTCGTTTATTTCTATTTGCCTTTGAGATAAATACAATTCGTTCTGAGATTGCTCGGTAGACATAAGGCGTTTCCCGTAATCATTGTATAGGTCCTCTATTTGTTTTAGATACTTTTCCTCTATCAACGCTTTGTCTTGGCCTGTTTTGTCCGCCTCTCTTAATTCTTTATCCTTTTGTAGTTGCAATATATCCAAGCGAGCGTCAAGCTCTTGCAAACTTCCTTTTTCCGCTATCGCCAAACGATTTTGAGCTTCCTCATTAGCCCTTTGCTCCGAGATCTTACGGTCAAATTCAGCCAACTTCTTGCTTCTCTCAGCCTCAATAGCCTCTATTTGCTCATTGACCCTTACGCCTTTCGTCTTTACGTCATCAATACGCTTTTGGTAAGATTGCTCCAAGAGAAGACGGTCCTTCTTGTATCCCTCATCCATCACATTAAGACGGGCCTCCTGAATATTCCGTTCGGCCTCCATCTCTAATTTCTCCCTACGCTTGGCCTCTCGTTCTATTTGCTCCTGCTGTCGTTTAAGTTTCTCCTCGTTAGAGTAATCACTTATCCCGGCATTATCCATTATCTCTTTCGCTCCCTTTAACCGTTTAGAGACATAATCAAGATATACGTCCCCAGCCGCATTGAAGGCATCCGCCTCTTTCTGGGAAGCGTCCGCTTCCTCCCTAAGGGATTCAACGTATTGATCAGATAATTTATCCCAATCTCTCTTTAATCCAAAAAACTCATCTATACTAGCTCCTATCTTTAGAGCTCCACCTACAGTTCTATTCTTTTCCGCCTCTTCTGCTTCCTTTAACTTATTGTCCGCCTCGATAGTTTTCTGTAAAGCCTTGGAATATTCTTCTTGTGCTAATTTTTGTCCGGCGGCGGCTTGCGCCCTTAATGACATAGCATTAATAAAGGCCTCCGTATTATCTACTAACAGATTCTCAGCGTCATTAACATCACTTACCGATACATCCAGCTTTTTAAACTCCGAGGCGTTATCGATGATAAATTGTTTCTGCTTATTGAGATTACCTCCTAGGCTATTCCATTCCGCTTGTAAGTTACGTAATGTTACAAGATTCTCCCCATATGATGATGTCGAGTTCTTTAAAGCCTTGGCGTAATCCCCCGTGGATGAGTTCAAGTCTTTCTGGGCTTCAGCGGCTGCCTTAGCTGAGTTTGAGGATGACAATAAGTTTTTGCCCCACTCGAAAATATCCTTACCATACACGGTCAAGAGAGTTATCCCTACCGATAACAACGTATTCCATGATAAGGCGGACTTAGCGACCTGTTTCCACACGGGAACCCCTTTCAATCCCTCCTCCCTTAAGGCGGCGTTCTCCTTTCTTATCCGAGATATTTGATCGACCAATATTGGGATATTGTTAGATATAGCGAGAAAGCCGGTCTGTAGGGAGACCGAGAATGCGGGAAACTCACGGGTTAATTGATTGATCGCGTTCCCCATTCCATCCCATGTCGAGACATAATTTCCTACGTTTCTTTGATGCTGCCCCAGAGTTTTATCAACAGATTTTACCTGAGTGTCCAAGGCCGCTATATTCTTTTGCAACTCTACTCCTAACTTGCTGTTAGCGGCTTCCGTGGAAAGCATCCGATACGCTTTTCTCAGCCTCTCCAATTGCAACGATTGCTCTTGATAGCTATCGTTAGCGGAGTTGATCATTTTTGTCTCATTCGTAAGAATGTTCAACAGTTCTCTCAAGGATTCTCGATGAAGCAATTCAGACCTTACCAGATCCTGCCTCTTTTGCACGGCATCTTTAGTTGAGATAGCCCCGCTTTTCTCCATTTTGTTCAATTGGCTTTTCTCCTTGGATAGTTGGGCCAATATCGTCCTTTCTTGAGCGACCCTACGTATATTCTCCTCCCTAGACCCCAATGTCTGGTCAATGAGTCCCTTCAATTCCTGACTTATGACAACCTCTTGTTGCTTGGCTTTCATGTTCTCCGAGATAGCGTTTGATTCCTTGGCTATGGAAGAGAATGATTGCTCTAAACTGTTTTGAACTTTCCCAGCCGCTTCTGCGTATCTCTTGTTAACCTCTATCAGCTCATCAATCTTTCTCTTGTACTGGTCATTGGTCTTATTGAGAGTGTCAATCGTGCTTTTAAGCGCTGATACATTTTTCTTGTACTCCTCGATCTTGGCGTTCAACTCTGACAAGCTTGAGGGATTTATCGCCAACCCTTTCCCTATCTCTTTTACCAACCCGATATAAACGTTCTGGGTATCCGCTAATTTCCGATCCAGACGCTCCAGTTGATCAAACGCCTCTTTACCTACGATATCGGTGATCTTAGTCTCGTTTCCCGCCATAATTCTTCATCTCCTCTAATTGGTTAAACATTATCCTTATCATATTGCCGTACTCAGCGGCGGTGAAAATATCAGGGTCGATACGCATCTTGAAATGGGTGGACACGATCATCCTCTCACGGGTAAAATCCTTATCCTTTGCGTCTACCGCCTTAGATTTGTTCCTATCCAGAACGCTCAGGCTATATTTCACCTGTGACATCTTGGACTGGATTCTCTTTTTAGCGACGATCAAATCTTGTTCTCCCGGCTCCTCCGGCATGCGGATACCTACCCTGCCAAGAATGTCCGAAGCGTCAACGTACATCATAGCATCTATCAAATGATCCGCTGACCCCAACAGGATGAGCTTGATATTGCAATCCACAATCCTCGACCTGTCCTCTATCTCGATAGCGATGTTCTTGTTCCCGGTTATCACGGAATACTCGTCAATAAGTCCCATCGCCGCCTTTCTCAACTCCCCGTCGGTGGGCTTGGTCTTCCCTCCCTTTATAAGGGCTTTAAGATTACCCTTGTACATCTCTATGAACTTGCGTAAAGGTATCTCGTCGCATGTCGTGTATATATTCGCCATACTACTTACTTATAAATAATGGATATATTCAACGATATCGCCTTTAGACACCACGGCATCTAAAGGCTCGAAGACAAACGTGCCATCCGTTTTACGGATAAGCACGTAAACGCGTTTATCGGAACGGGCCATCTTTATAGCCAGCCTCCTTATGTTATCGAACGTGGCCATCGCCTTGTTCTGCGAGGCGCAATTACACGGCTTGATCATTTGAATCCGTATTTCTTGAGCAACTTATCCAATGCGGGAATGACCCGCTCATCAACCAAATAGGCCCTAGCCTCCGGGGTCAAACCCAGATGACCGGGGCCGTATTTCTTCTCCAGAGCGTCATCACCGGCATAGAAACCGATGGATCTCGTGACTATCTTACCGCCATCCCTACCCCCTTGCACTACAGGCGTAATACTGGCGTGGTAATCCCCTCGTATGATAAGGTTGGGGGTATTCGAGTCCCGTGGGGGCAAATGGAGTATATCGGAAGACCTAGGAGGGGTTATGCTCTCCTTCATCGCCTTATACCATCTAGCCTTGGCCTTTGCCGCCTTGGGTGTCTTGGTGGTCTCCACGAAATACGGATCATCCAGATATGTGGGTCTCAATGGCTCCTTGTTCTCGTCAAGACCGGACATAAGCTGGTCCGTGATCAAGTCATGGATCAATCCCTCGCTCTCTCTCAGGCTGTTCGTGACCTCCGGCCAGAAATTCTTTTCCAGCATCCTCACGGCGTTCGCCACTCCCGCTATCGTCCCCATGATTACCCTCCATTATATCGTAAGCGTCACCCAGTATCTTTCTCCTGTCACCAATCTCCCGGTCGAGGAAGAAAGATCCCTCGTGAGCCTTCACGAAAGCCTTCCTTCCCATACCGAGACAAGCCTCATCATTGAACGATACCCCGTTTATGACCATTGCTCTATTCCTTTAACGTCCTCGGCGTATAACTCGGATGGCCTCTTGAGCGCGGGAGTGCCGGATGAAGGGGTCAAAGTAAGAGTGCCGTCATCAGCGTTATAAGTAGCCGCAGAAGCGTTATTCCATACAGAGGAGTTACCTAACAACGTCCCGTACATCTCGGTAAGGTCAAAACCTCCGTAATGCTCCACCACCTTAAACTTATTCTCTCCTTCGGGTAATTTCTTGACATCCACCCAGACCAATCCCTTCGCCTCCTCCAAGATATCGATATCGCTGGTGAAAGATATGGCGTTCATCCAAGCTTTCTCAACGTCCTTGTAAACAAGGTTGATAGTAAGCGACGCATTCTCTCCGGAGCTCTTGAACCTCTGTCCGCCCGGATAAACGGCACCTAGCTCATATCCCCTAAAATCGCCTTCCGTATCGGTCTTCTCTCCATATACGACATTATTCTTGTCGATGAAGATCACCCTCATGCTCTCATTCTTGAGCTTCATGAGGTTGGTTCGCAAGCCCTCGTCATAATCGTTCATAGTGTAAGTCTCGACAAGCTCGCTATAGCCCGTGATCTTGGACGAGCCATAACCGGTAGCGGATGTCTGCGCCTCGCCTCCCGAAGTGGCGTACTCGGCGATCGTCGAGATCGGATAGACACGGTTAGGACGATCGGCGTGGGCGTACTCTCCCAGCTTCGTGTCAAAATCGGATATCTTGAACGTCATACCTACCGGAGTGAGTATGATCGCCTTGATATAGTCGGGGACGAACGGGCACTTGCTCGTGCCGGTATTGAAAATCTCGGAACCGCAGTCCCTGAACATTTTTACTGCCATAATTATCTACATGTTACGTTTTTTACCTTTAATCTTAAATCCTTAATATCTATAGCGTCTATGCGATCGTCAAACTCACTCTTGCCGTCACCATACACGCCAGACCTGCCATACCTGAAATTATCGGTCTTCATATGGGATACGATCGACAGCGGGCCTATATCAAGCCTTCGATCGTTGGATATCCTCCTTATAAGGCTATCGTATACCGGATACAACGTGGCCTTGAAAGACTTATCCAATCGCTCCTCGTTGGTATACCCCCCCAACGTGTTCACGGCTATTATCAAGGACAGTCTCACGGACGTAAAGGAAGGATCGGATCTATCCTCTTCGAACGGGGAATATAATCCTACCATAGGATACTTCCTCCCCGCCGTGATCGGCGCTTTCCCCATCGCCGAAAGAGTCTTGGCCATATACTGCCAATCCCCGAATTGGTAATTGACAATATATCCAACATCACCAGAAACACCAGCGACGATTTCCCTGAATATATCCACCAATACATTCATATATTCATCTCATTTATATGAGTCAATATATTCCTGTCAATGTCCAGCTCCTCATTGAAAGCCCCCTTTATCCCATCCGAAATCCTGATGTTGATATCGACCATGTTATTCCAAGCCTGAGCCATCATCCGAGAGGTATGCGCCAATATCCGCCTCGCATCCACGTCATCGGATATGGAGGATACGGATATGATCGTCTCGTTTCTTTGGTAATGAAAATAGACATACATAGCCATCGGGGACCTATTAGAGCTCAATATCCCAAGGACATAATCGAACATATCATTTCCCGTCTTGCCATTGTTAGCGTAATCGGCGAATGACTCATAATGTCCCCCCATGAGCGACACGAGGTACTCGTCCCCATAGGTATCGATATACCATCTTACGTTCTCCGATATGGCCATG
>OKSD01002546.1_pt1 | contig 15375 bp, 9 predicted proteins | sample 1601221 | NCBI WGS metagenome assembly OKSD01 (sample SAMEA3541550, study PRJEB24748) | human gut metagenome | biome: human gut; feature: human-associated habitat; material: faeces | place: China | collected 2012
TCAACAAGTCCACAAAACAAAAAATCCACAAGAGACAAATACTTCTCTTGTGGACAATTTGATGTTAAAAGATTCTTTGAACCATGCTTCATCACATTTAAATATGGTGGAATCATGCCGGGATAATGTAGGACCCTCTTCACAAACATCTGGTGATATTCTTCAATTTTTGAATATGGCTTTTCCATTAAAGAATATTCAGATAAACTCAGAGTTTGGAATGCGTTATTACCCTGTTACACATAAATATTGCATGCATAATGGAGTAGATCTTCAGGCACACTACGAACCTGTGTTTTCCATGCTTCCAGGGAAAGTAGTGAAGTCTGCTCATGATAAGCGTTCTGGCAGATACATCACAATTCAAACCGACACCTACACGGTCAGCTATTGTCATTTGTCATCATCTAAGGTTACAATCGGACAATATGTTAAGGCCGGTGAGATAATCGGGGTGTCTGGTAATACAGGTATGTCAACAGGCCCCCATCTGCACCTGACAACAAAAAAGGATGGTAAGGTTATTGACCCTATCATCCTCTTAAACTGTGTGAATAAAGTTATGTACATAAAGTAACGTCAATTTTATGAATGTTTTTACCATCATAAAAACCATAATAGTTGCTTCTTAGTCCAACAATTATCAAAAAAACTCCATTAATAGGAAGTTTTGACGTAGAATATATATTTTTGATGGAAGCGACATCTATATTTGAAGGTTGAGGATTATCCTCAGGATGGGTATGCCATTCCCCTAAATAATATCTGGAGCGGTTTGATACTTTATAATCCTCTTCTATAAAAAGATTTGCTAATCTCGCATCTCTTGTGCAGTTGTATTTAGTAGATCCATTAAATATTGTACATGGATCGGAAACTTTTGCTATACGAAATTTAGATTCTTCTAATTCAGACCCTGTAAACACACCACCAATCTCAAATCCTTCTTTCTGCTGAAAAGTTTGAAGTTTCTTTAATGCAGATTCCTTTATTTCAACCTTTATTTTTTTATAATCTATAGAGGTATTTTCGTGATACTTCCGGAAATGTGTTCCCCTTCTATTAATTTTATTTTTTTCTCTATTGCAATATTTAGATTTCCTACCCATCGATAGCACATTGAATTAAAAGGTTCTTTTATTAGGTTATTGATAATTGGATATATAGCCGACAAAAAAAGTATAACATCATTTCCTGAATAATGTGCATAAGCCCCATTGCATCCAGCATCTCTACTAATAAATTCTGTTTCACCTCTACTGATGTATTCAGAGGAAGGTATTATATTATGCTTATATAACATTGTATCTTTTTCTAAAATGTTATCCAAATTAGGACTATTGGCAGGATTTATGTATACTAGATGTCCAGCTATTGCAAAAGGCTCAAGCCATAGAATAAATATTGGAGTGCGTAAAATGCCTTTTTTTACCAATGACAATACATATTGTTCTGACATACAATCTCCTACGCACATGAATAATGCAGAACATCTATTGAACTCATTTAGATCTTTTTCTATAACGTTCTCTATTGAATTACCATAACTTTTTATTAATGAATCAGGCCTTTTCTCTCGCAGAAACTCTTCAACGGAATGAACTTTACTTTGTTGAATATATTTCATACCATGTAAATGCCTTCCAATATTTTCTGGTTGCATAATATCATTATCAACAAGTATATATTCCGTATTAGACCATCCACTTAAAAAATAACATAAGTTACTTCCGATGCTTCCAAGTCCTATAACAGCAAATTTCCTTGTTCCCAACTTCCTTCCTGAAGTACGTTGGTCTATTCTATCAGAGGAATATATTTTGCCAATGAGCCGTTGAAGGCACCTATTTTTTTTCTCAAAAAGTGTAAGTTCTTCAAATGCAGTAAGATTTCGATGGCCTTTTCTAAAGGCTGGTTGCAATGGTATATAGCATCCACCAAGATATTTTGTATGAAGTAGTGGAAACGTAACAATTACTTTTTTCTTCTTGTTGAGAACTTTTTTGAACAATTTTTTATCATCAGGATCTTTAATCCATTCTAAAAACGTTAAAGGGCTTATTGAATATGGAGGCGTATAAGGAATCTCAACACTTCTGAGGAATAATGTTTCATTTTCAGAGAAGTAAGGTTTACGCTTTAGATAATGTTCAAAATCAATATCAATATCATCGTTCTGTATAATTAAATTATGAGAAGCTCCTTTTTCCGTATATAGAGTTTCTTTATATGACCAAACCTTAAGGATTTGTGATGTGGTAGGTATATCACCATAAATCAACCAATCATCATTAATAGTTTGTTCGTTTGGATATGTTCCTATCCAATAACTATATATTTCTTTGATAAAATCATCTTCATTTTCACGTTTTGCCCCTTTCTCTATCAAGCGTTTAGCTTGCCTAATGCATTCACGTAATACTGAAATAGGTTGATCTGGAGAATAAGTTATTCCTTCTTCAAGATAACAGAGTCTTCGATAAGTATAATCTATATGAGGGAAGTAGTCATACTTCGTATCAAAATAGAAAATATCTGGACATTCATATGGAAATGAATTTGGGAATCCTATATATAGTTCTATTTTTTCAGCAACAGGAGCTACTGAAATATAGGTACTCAATTTCCAACACTCTATGTATGAATGCTGTGAAGTTGTTGGAATCTGACCAACAAGTTCTACATCGTCTTCCTTACTTATTTCAGCAAAGCAAGTTTTAAGTAATTCTTTATTATGCAAAGCGACTATTTGTTTTTAATGTTCCTGATAGATTCTTTTTCTGAGCATCTTCATCTTCGTCTTTTGCTGTTGAGCAAGAGAAACGTTCACCTAAGTGATTTTGCCATTTTAAACAACCATCTTTTTGATTAGATGAATTTACAGCTTTATCAGCGTCAGACGCAAAAGAGTTCAATTCTTTAAGGAAAAAATCTTTGCGGCTTGTTTTGTAATGCTCAAATAAATCTTCTCCTACTGGGAATGTAGGGCGATAACAATGAAAACCATCTTTAGCGCTGAGACTATTATTCATTTTTACGAGAACATCCCTTAATGCTATGTCATCTCTATCATTTGAAGTGAAATTCTTTTCAACAAGAATGGTAAGTATACATCCCGTTGGCATTTTCCCTTTTCCCTGATTGTTCACATAGTCAGCCCATGCTTTTACATATCGTACAATTCTCCTCAGTTGTGGATGTTCTGATTTTCCATTAAACCAATTGGTCGTTTCTCTTGGATCTGAATCCATCCATGGATTTTTTTTGTGAGCCATTTTGGGATGCTCATCTCCATCTACCATAAAATATGCTGGCAAATCAATATGATGGTTATCTGCAAAATATACAGTTACGCATGGGTTATTGTCTTTTGCACCCTGTGTTGTGTGGTCCTTTACTGCTTCATAAATTTGGTTATGATACCATTGTACAGTTTCACGTTCATCTTCAGACGAACCAATAAAATATATTCCATCATCCAAATCATATGCACCAAGTCCATCTTCATCCTTAATCGGATTCAGCAAAGTATACATAGAGTATGAACCTTGCCAATGAAATTGGGGCTGAATTTTATCCGGCCAATTATTCTTGAAGTAATTACGAATTTTCTTTCTAATAGATTCACGATTTTTTTTAAGTGTATCTCTTCTTGATTTTGATGCTTTAATTGTGTCATTAAAAGCAATAAATTGTTCGTGATTATTTGCCATATTTTTAGAAATATAATGTTTTACCTGTCGTGAAAAATCTCTCTACTTTCGGATCCATTTTAGCTTTTATTGCAGTAGCATTGCCAATGGACTGAAGTATTTTTAATGAACGGTCTGAAGCATTATCCATAGATATATTTCTCATATGCTCGGCTGACAGAGGTTCATTAGTGATTCTAACGTAATTCATCGGGAATTTTAATTTCCCATCTAAGAACTCAAAGAGTTTTGTCATATTTTTAGCTTGCCCTATTGAAAATAATTCAATAAGATTCTCGTTCCAGTCAATAAATGAGTTATAGTTTCGTTTTGGGGCATTTCCCTGGGCCACCTCAAGACTACTAATAGACAATATATCAACACCATTAAATCTCTCATCATTGGCAAATTGATATAAAAATTCCATAAGTCCGACCAAACTTGGATTGTTGGCCCATACTCCTCCATCTACATATTGACTTGATTCAAGATTATGTATAGGTAAGTATGTTGGCGCAGCAGATGTTGCAAGAGCAACATCTACATATGTCTTTTTATTATCTTCTGTAAATTTTTTATAGTCCCTTTTGAAAACTCTTGGCGTAGCCGTAATTATGTCAAAAGCAGGAATACAAAGGAGATTAGAACTTTCGTATATTTTTTTGTCTTTAAAGACTTCAGCTAAAGCTTTTCTTAATTCTTCATTACTATATTTACCTTTATAGCATATTTGCTTTATTTTAAGCCATAACTTTCCCAAATTTTTTTTCCTCTTTTGAGCGAAGATTTTTGGCCCTTTTTCTTTGTAAAAGTTTACAACATCAGACATTGAGATATTAGCAGATGCAGCCAAGGCAATAATTCCTCCAGTTGATGTTCCACATATTAAGTCAAATTGTTCTGAAATTTTCGTGTCGTAAACTTCTTCGAATTTAGCGAGAATTTGTGCTGAAAATAGCCCCTTTATTCCCCCTCCATCAATACATAAAATCTTAAAAGGATGTTTTCCCATATAACATTATTTATAAATAAATAATACAAATACCATGCCAACTCGAATAATCTTGTTAATAAATATTTTAGTCAATAAATATCTATTTTATATGCCAGAATGTCAGCTTTTTAGCTGTTTATTTATATGCCATTTTTGCACTGTTTTCACATGTTGTACTCTTTTTTATTCTATAAAAAATCAGCTATTCAAATTCACCATCAGCCATTGTTTTAAGAATAAAATCATTATCAAATTCAAGCCTTATTTTTGCTCTGGATGCATCGCCAACATATGACGTATAGAATGAAAATGATTTCATCCCGTATGGACGTATTTCGTCGTATGTAACGTAGCCGTCATCCTGAGTTACTTCAGTACCATTTCCTTTCAAATACGTAACCACGTATTTTACATTTGGTATGGTATATTGGGTATTATTTTTTACAACCCCTCTTCCACTTGCAGAATAACTATAATCACTTGTTTCCCAATTCCAGTTTGCTATAGTTACATTCTCAGTAAGATAAGTATAAAACTTTAATGATAGCGAAATAATTGCAGTTGATGCCTCAGAATATTTCTTTGAAATCTGTTGGTCTGTAAGAGTATCTCCTTGTATATAGCCTTTTCTCTTTGCGAACATATATATAGGATCATCAGAAAGATTGCATAGTCCTTTTGAGTCATAAATTACATAGCCGTCACTTGGTTTCTTATCGTCTTTAGGCTTTGTATATATGATAATGTCTGACTCTGTATTTTTACCGAATCCGTTAGTGAACTTGTTTGTTAATGCAACACTGTATTTCTTGTCTTCGAGTTCTTTTACTTCTTTCACGATTATTGTGTCTGATTTATAATAGTTTTGAAGGTTTCCAACTTCAGGATATAGTTCAACCATTTTTTCTTCCTTATTGTTTTTGATAGCGGAGAAAAAATCTTGTGTAACTTCTTTAGCCTCTTTCTTGTAACCACAAGAAACAAGGAAGTTTGCTGATAGTACCAAGCATACAATAGTAGATGGTTTCATGATAAATTGTTGTTTATATGTTTTATTCGCAAACATATATAATTGTTATGCAGTCTATCTGCACAATAATAAAAATATAAAAAGAGGCTAAGTATTTTAATATTATACATGCCCCTTTTGCTGTAATGAAATTATAATTTAGTGTAAATTACGACCATTCATCATCTATATCATCTGAATGTAAAGGTGTTGAAGTGTAATTGGTGATATTTCCCATTATTGTGTTTAGAGCATCAATCAATCTATCGGCTTTATTTTCTATAAAAATATTTTCTTGAACATCCACAAATCTGATTAAAGTCTGTAAATCAGCATTGTCTCCTAAAGCTATAGCAAACTTATCTGCATCATTAAATGTCTGTAAATTACGCAATTCCATTATTCCCTCATCATAGTCATCGGTTGGACAGCCATCACTAAGAAGTACTATGGCAGTATTTTCATTATTAGCTGGATATGTACTTATGTTTTTTGCTAACTCACAGCACGCTTTACCTAAAGAGGTCATTCCACTTGCGGTTAATGGCTTCCAATTAAAGTCTAAAATATTAATGGGCTTATCATGCATCCAAGTAACATCCCTTGCAAAGGATAAGACAACAATATCAATGTTTTTGCCGTTAAACGCCTTTTCCTGCAAATCAATAATAATATTTTCCATTGAATCATTCAACGCACTGATTTTTGAGCCATCCATGCTGCCAGATGTATCAAGTAAAATATAAAGTCTCATTATTTTATAAATGCAATAAAGTTTAATAGTAAAGATATGATGATTGCTATAAAGCAGAATGTAAGTAACCTCTTAGAACTGGTAACTTCTCCTTTTAGGGCGTTTATTGTATTATAAAGATCTTTTTCTTTAGAATCAAATTGTGTCTTTAATTCTGATATTGAAGATGACAACGTCCTAAGTGTTGTATCAACAGTATTAAATCGTTCCGACAAATTATCAGCAGCTTTAATATGCCCTTCACTGAGAGATTTTAATTTACTGACAATTTCATCATGTTGATTCTTTTGATTTGTACCAACAACTTCTATTTTTGATTTTAAAATAGTTGTTTCGGATTTTATTATACTTTCTATATTGTCTACTTTACTTACAACGGTTTTGCTTTTCTCTTCATAACCATCAATAATACTTTTAAGCTCATCCTTTAATGAAGTAAAAGATAAAATATGCTGTTCTACAGACGCTTTGAAATCATCTGCAATATTTTTAAGCATAACCTTTAAGTCGGACGTAAAAGCAGTATTAGAATTTCGGAAACTGTCCTGAATTTCTTTCGTACACGATTTTAAGTTTGAAAGGGTAGAAGATATGCCATCTAGTTCAAGTTTGACCTTTTCATTAAACTTGGATATGGATTGATCAACTTCATTGTTAAGTTTTCCTATGCTATTATGTACTGAATTCTCAATAGTATTGACGGAATTGTTACATGACTTTTCAAATGAAGACTGAATTTTTTCCGCAACTGCATCAAGTGTATCCACTTTTTTACTTATGCTCTTAAATACAGAATCAATCTTTATTTTAAGTGTTTCATCAATAGAGTCAACATTCTCTTTTATAGCATTATAAACTTTGTTTAATTCAGAAGAAACCTCTTTAAACTCCACAGTTAATGCGTGAAGTTGTGCTTTTGTACCTTCATATGCATTTACAGTATTAGTAACTTGTTGTCTTGCAGATTCAACATTCTGAAGACTTTGCTCTAAGTTGGTGAGCATTTTAAGAATATCTTGTGCTTCCATATTGGGAATTTATTTTATATACTTATTTGTGAATATATCCATCCATGAATTGTGATAACCTAACTCTGCTATAATCTCTAAATCATCAAGATGTTTTATATCTTCGTCGATTGCTAAATTTCGATTGTGAATATTAAGATTTGTCTTAAACCGAGAAATACAACTGGCGAAGTCATCGTGATTTTTTATCTCATTTTTCAATTCTTGATAACCTTCAATATAGCTTTTATCAAGCTCATTCATTAGATTCTTATTATTACCGACTTTTAAAGCAAGCAGGCAGAATACGTTAAGCAAACTGAGAGTTGCATTAGAGTCTGTAGTTCCTCTACGGATAAGTCTGACCGCACCTTGAAGATGTTTTATGTTATCTTTTGGCGAGCCGGAGGCTCCTATCACATCAGAATCAACCACACGCATGTATTTAAATAATATTTCTGCGGAGGATTTTTTTCCACGGTCTGTGTCATCCAAAAGTGAAAAACTCTCGTTATTGTCTGTCATATATCCTTCACGTGCATATTTAGAGTTGAAATAATAGTATATTTCATCTTTCAAATCTTCGTTGATTTCCTTCCAGTCCTTTGACGTATCAATTCCAATGTTGCAGAAATTACGAATATCATCTATAGCACGTTTCCTTTTGAGGGCAACTTTATCATATATGAATTCTGTCAGATAACCTAGGCATTTATGAATCTCATTAAGTCCTTTTCTGACGCTGGCCTTTTCGACTTCGTTTTCAGCTCTTTCTTCAGAGTAATATCTCATCAGAAATTCTTTTAAACGTAGATAGTAGGATCCGTTCTTCTTTCTTGTTGAAAGAATTCTGAATGAGTGTTTACTATAATCTTGAGTAAAATCGTCTATTAGGCCAATTATACACATACGGTAAATAGCCTTTGCTATATCAGCATAACTATCATCTTGATATGAAATAATGGAAACTACTTCTGTTCCAATTTCAGAATTTAGAACCGTTTCAAGAAAACCATTTGCATGGATATGTTCCGTTGGCTTGTCTTTTTTGTCGTTTCCGATGAAATATTCAAGATCCACCTGACTCAACAGATAGTACATCTTTTTCTTCTCTTCGAATTCACCTTTAAAGTTATTGTCAAAGAAATACATGACTGTATTATAGTCTGCTCCTTGATATTCAATATTCTCTTTTGGTATTCTTATTTGCTCAGTTCTAAGATAGTCTCTAAGATCTTGATGAAATTGCCATCCTCTCATACTTTTATCAACATGACGCAATTGGCAGTTTTTGTACTTTGAGCATTTATCCGAACAGCGCCATGTCTGCTTGATTTCTGTCCCATCTTCTTTAACAACGACATTATCTGTATTGCACTTTAATTTTACTATATCAGACAGCGGAGTACAATAATCTATATATCTCGGTTCAATGCTAATACCAAAATCTTCAAGAATATGATGAAGATCTTCTTCCTTAAACCATCTCCCTTTGATTATGTCAAGTGGAAAACTCCAATTCGGATATTTGGGGTTGATTCGAGCAAGATTATAATCAGATAAAAGTATGACAGAAAGAGCCATTTTCCGATCACGACCAGCACGGCCAGCTTCTTGAACATAGCTTTCTAAAGAACTGGAGTAATTCATGTTCACAGTAAATCTTACATTTGGCTTATCGATACCCATGCCAAAAGCTTTCGTGGCAACCATTATTGGCAGCTTATTTTCTCTGAATCTTTTCATATTCTCCATTGAATCATTCCCTTGTGTTACACCATCTTGTGCAGAACCAGAGAATGTTCCTACTTCACATATTTCAGAGAGATTTTTTGAATTGACAGAAACACTTATCCCACTGCTATTTACATGAGGACAGAAGATAATGCCTGCTTGCTCGTAATCACTTTTTTGTGAGTAGAAATCGTCTGGCATATCAACGAGTAAATGCTGACCATCAACTTCTTCAAGGTCCTCTCTCTCGTGAAATCTTTCTAAGATTCTGTCAATTGAGTCTTTAGTTTGAAGTTGACGAATATAATCAGGAATACGATATATGTATGTTGACAAGAATTTTGCTTTTTGCTCATTTGTACTCCAGACATCTCCAATATTGACTGCACTTGGATAATTACTCAATCGTCCTTCTTTATCATAGAACTGATCTTTTTTATACTCAACCTCAATCTTTTCAACTTTATATTGCAGTTCAAGGCGGTTACTATTCTCATAACGAACAATTGTATCAGGATCTAATGTAAATGAATTATTTCCCGAAAGTTCACGCTCTACGTCAGAAAGGACATCAAAAGAGGCGGTTGCTGTTAAACCGAACAAAGAGATTGTTCCATTTTTTGCTTTTACATAATTGTAAAGATTGCGTCCAAGATGAAGGTACGAAAAACGGAAATCCTGTCCCCACTCTGAAACGCAGTGGACTTCATCTATAACACCGTAGGAGAAATAAACGTGAAGGTCTTCCATGTTCTTTAGTCTTTCTCTAAATTCAAATATGCATAATCTTTCTGGTGACATAAATGTAAATATCACCTGAGAAGATTCCATCATAAGTTCATGAGAAGCCCGTTCTTCTGTAGAGAGTTCGCTATTAATATATGTACAGCAATCAATTCCAGTACCTAGCAAGCCATCATATTGGTCTTGCATTAACGATTTCAATGGATCGATAACAACAGTAACTCCTGGTTGTAACATTGCTGCAAGTTGGTATGTAAGTGATTTTCCTCCACCTGTAGGTAAGAGTCCTATTACCCCTTTTATCTGGAGAGCTTTATTGAGAATAGGTAACTGCCCCGGTCTAAATTCCCTTTTTCGGAACATTAGTTGCAAGAAATATTCCAAATGCTCGGCAGTCTCTTTTATTACTGTATGCCCACCATTTACATTAATGGTCGTTACAGGTTGGTAAAGAATTCGGTCTGTGGTGTAAATTTCACGAGAGGTATAGATTGTATTTGACGAACGTACGTTGAAATAGCAATCATTATTAGCCTTGAATTCCGAAAATTGAACATTTACAGCATCTACTTTCTCATGTATGGCAATATCGATAACCATATCATAGGTTTTTTCTCTATTAGCCTGCTTATTATATGAATAGACAGTACTTCCAAGATGGAGCGGTGAAGATGTGTATGACTCTGAGATAACATATAAATTTATCTTCGGAAATGTCCTGTCTGTAAAGTCCGATGAAAGAGCTGTAAGATGATTATACATTTCTGCTAAATCAGCAAAAGCAATGGCAGAACATGGAACGTCATTTTCCTTAACAATAACATCCCATGTTTCTTTATCTAGTGATATGCGGCCAGTAAGGACTGCCTCTATTATAACCTTTTCAATTCTGGCAACTGCAATTGGGATTTCACGTAGTAATTGTTCGTTGGCAAGCTTAGTGCCAGCTTTTTTAACGTATCTTATTGTACCATATTTTTCTGTTTCCTCTGAAAAATCTAAAGCATTATTAAGCTTCTTCTCAATGAAAGGTGAACACTTAGCTGGTAATCCTCGTGAAATTATATTACTTAGAACCGCTAAAACGGGATCTATGTCTTCATATATATTTGCTCCAATATCAAAGGGTGCTAGAACTTCAAAAGCTGAATACTCATTCCAATATTTCTGTGCATCCGAATTATTCCTGTCAATATCCTCAATGGTATCAAGTCTGAAAGCACAATGGAATTGTTTTGGTGGATAAAACGAAAGGGAAACAAGAAATGGTTTGCCTTCTTCACGAATAACTTGGAATCCTTTTGCAATACATCCATACCATTTACCATTAGAAAGTTGCTTATACTGACCTGATTTAAAATCAATGAAGTAAGCATCATTTGGGATATTGAAATATCGTGGGAAGGCAGAAAGTCTTTCATTTCCAAAGTTTACCGGACCAACACATACAAAATAGTGACGATAGCCTGATGAACTCACAAGATATGCAAGCTCTTTTAAGTCAATCTGCGGAATATCAAGAATATTGGAAAAGAGATGTATACAAATAGGCTCTTCAATATGTATGCCTCCAATTGCATTGGCTTTAAGTGATTCGACAGTTGATGGCAGATAGTAGTTTAGGGTTTCAATGTAAACAGAATCTCCTACAGCCTGCCGTAGGTGTAATTCGGCACGGGAAAGTGCAGCATATGATGGTTCAATCAAAGTTACCTTTTGGAGCTTTTCTAAGAGATTGTACTGTCTTAAATTGTCAATAAAGTAAATACTTGCCAAACCTTGTCCACATCCCCAATCTATTATTTCAATATTTTTGTCCATATTGAGATATGGAAACTTTGTGAAAGCACAAGCAAGTTTACCTTGGTGCATTTCACCATAAGAAGCAAGATAACAGCATAACTGCTCTTCATCCTGAAGAATAGCAGTTCCATGAGCAAGTCCGGGATAATTCCATGGAGTTTGTCGATATTGAGCAGGTACGTGTTGTTTGGCTGTCTTTATTATATCATCTAAAGACAGTGGAGTTATTGACTTTATGGTATCAATGTAATTCATTCTATTCCTTTTCCTAAGATGTTTTCATTAAATGGGTCTAACTTATGTTTGTTCCAGTTCCTTACAGCGGTAGCCTTACTGGAATTAGCATAACAATATTCGCATAAATGTGGACAAGTATTGTATTGTCCAATATCTTTACTGACAATGCAACCGCAAAATTGCCGCTGTCCTTTGTCTTTATTATCTTTCTTCTTACATAGATACATTGTATCTGTGATTTCAAGAGCTCCATCTGGAATAATAGCTCCGAATTCTTTTCCAAAGTGTGAAACAACCTCATAACCAAGAAACTTCATGAGTGCGGAATCATTATATGCTATTTTGGCAATCAGAGTATCATCAATGCAACGATTGTGCTGAATACCAAATTGTTCTAATGGTATTTTTTCACTACATGTAGCAAGCTCATATCCCCATTTTTTGTTTAGTTCAGCAAGTCCTGATGCAATTTCATACATTGTTGACTCGTTAAACTCCTCGTAATGAATATTGTTTGTCTCCAGATTCCTTTTTACTTTTTTATATTCAGCGATGTCAGCAAAACTGAATACAAGCTTTTCTGTATAACCTTTAAGTTGATCCCCAATGTATTCTATTTTATGAAGTAGGTCAGTGACTCTGATAGAGTCAGTCAGGATAAGTGGGTCAAACCGCCAAATAACGTGACCCTTTCCTAGAATGTTTACAAGTTCTCTGAATGTATTGATTCTCTCGCTTAATTCAGGCACTCCTTTTTCAAGTCCCTCTCTTTCATAATCGTTCAAAGTAAACTGAATATAGCAACCAATATGTTTATCCTTCAGAAATTGAAGATATGGAATTAAAGGACGTGGATTTTTAGACCAAAATACAATAAACCTGGTTTTCTCATAACTAACATATAATGGTACACCGTTAAAAGGATTCGTCCATGCAGAATATCCTATCTCCAAACGCTTGAAGAACCAATCCGCATAGAATGCTGGTATATCAGTACTTCTGCTTGCTGACACGATAATAGGAGCTTGTGCTTCAACAATTTCTCCGTTATCTCTTTTTATATTAACTTTATCCCAGGCCATATTTTTTATATATTTGCTATTTGTGAAATGACATTCATTAAAAACCAACTATCGAAACCTTGAAAGGTAAGACGTTTTGCATTGGCACCATCACGGTGTATTTCAATACCATCACTATAAGGAGTGACACCTATCATCTTTGAATAAGGAACCTTCTGAGCTGAAGTTGGACTTTGGAAAATAATATGTTTATTGGTTATATAGAGTGTACCTGTTCCCTTATTATCCATACAACTGTGCTCTATTGGTCTTATTTTGGTACCACCAATATGATATGTTAAACCTTTCATTACACGAATTGACCAACCGCTTCTTCTTCCTCCATATTCTTTTACAGTCTTTTCTTGATACATAGTAACACCATTATATGTCCAGATAATAGTTTCACCTCTTCCTAACATGATAGGAGCAGGTGTATTACTAGAAGGAAGAATACCATTTTGAAGTTTACTAAGTATGCTCATCTGGCCAAGTTTGCTAATCTCACTGTTTTGATACTGAATAGGAAGATTATTGACTGGCAGGTGGAGGTAATTGATATAATCATCTATCTTTTGTTGTTCAGCATTAGAAAGCGAGCCATTTTTCATAAAATTAATAGCTGCTTTATTAAGAACATATAGATAGGCATCTTCTATGTTTGACTGTACCATAGGAAATTTACTAAGCATTTTTTCACAACGCTGATGTGCTACAGGTAGTGTTAGTTTATCAGTAAAATATTCTACCATAAAACCTCGCATTATTTTCTTGGTAAATTCATCAACAGCTCCATTCTTATTGACCTGACTATAACTTACCCCAATAGCAATTAAAAACTCATCTAGTAGTTTTACCGATGATGGAGAATAAGGACGATGGAGACTTGCAGTATAGCGTCTGATTTCTGCATCTGCTACATTGCATATGTCATCATCAGAAAGATATGCGTCTTTCTTAAGACGTAGTCTTGATTGTTGAACATTTCCGGCCGTTGTACGCAATGTAAAGTATGAGCTTACAATGGTGCAAAAATCATTCACACCCTGTTCATGTTTCTCCTTACATTCCTTATGTGAATGAGAAAACCAACCGGCATCATTACCGCAATATTTACAAGTTCCCATAGCCTATTTTTTTATTTTTTTTAATTTTGCTAATGTCCTGCTATTCTTAACTCTTGTTTTTGTAGATTGTTTTGGAGGATGGTTTTTGTTATTGAATGCATACTCTTCATTTTCGAGTTCTTTAAGTTTTGCCTTAACCCTTTTTATTTTCTTGTCAACTTTGTCGCAGTCATTCTTAGCATACTGTAAATCTATCCTCTCTTTATTATTCAGAGTCTCTTCTAATCCAAAACTGTTAATTTTTTCGTCAAGTTTTTGATTTTCATCTAATAGAAGAGTCATTTTATCTGCCAATATTTCCCGTTGATAGGCGGTAACTAAATAAAAGTTTTCATTAATATTTAAGTCATCATATACACAAGCCACAGACATGTCATCTTTACTGGCTATCTTACTGATTTTAGGTAATGCGCGTTTTAAAACGTTTTGAGCTTCTTTTCTACCAGATTTAGCAATCTGTTTATAAAGATTTGCATAGAAGTTATATAGTTGATTACCATCACCATAAGAGTCATCTAATCCGTCGGATCCAAGAAATACAGCGATTGGAAATGAATCAGCTCCTTGATAACAATATCTGAACTCTTCAAGTGCATTAGAATCACATATTGATGTCGTTTTGTTTAAAAAACATCTGTTGTCCCAAGGAACAGGTTGATCAAATTCAATCTTGTTGTTAACTATGCTCATGCGTACAAGTTTCCCATCACCTATATGAAATGCAAACCAAAAAGTCTGAGTTTGCACGTATGCCATGAGTGTACATCCGTATGTTTTCTCGAATGTAGCTTCTGGGTTATTGCGCATATCGAGAAACTCATCTTTATATTTTTGGTCAACATTGGAAAGTTCCCATTCTGTCAAATCATTCTCTCGTGCATGTTTTGCTACAGCAACGTTCCACTGGCTTATAATTGATGAAAATAACCAGGTAAGCATCTTGTGGGAAATAGAGTTTATCTGGCTGTCTGTGGCTGACTCTTTTGTATATTGCGTAAATGGTTCGCCATGAAATACAGATTGTCTTTCTTTAGTTACTGTCTCAACAAAAGAGCGGATAGCTTCTTTTGCTATATTGACGATGAACTTGGAACCTATATCGCTTCTAAAATAGCGTTCCCCTCCATGGCCATCTGAAACAATAGCCATGGAAAGGCCCTCTGAACTATCTGCATACGCATAGTCCTGACAAGGTTTATTGCAGAGTCTATGA
>OKSD01002562.1_pt1 | contig 15326 bp, 9 predicted proteins | sample 1601221 | NCBI WGS metagenome assembly OKSD01 (sample SAMEA3541550, study PRJEB24748) | human gut metagenome | biome: human gut; feature: human-associated habitat; material: faeces | place: China | collected 2012
ATTATATCCGACACTGATTAAATGGCTGGATCCGACAAGGCCCGGCATGCAATATCAGACCGGTTCCCGGAATTGGGTGAAGATGCGTTTCTCCGAAACTTACCTGATGGCAGCAGAAGCCTACGGAAGGAAAAATGATTTTGCCAAGGCGGCAGAATATATCAACATCGTCCGTGCCCGTGCAGCTTATAAGGAAGGAGAACTGAAACCGGCCCAATATTGGACAATAGAAGATGGCAAATATGAAGACCGGATGAAATCGACCCAAACGGAAATGATGGTTACACCAAGCGATATCAGTTCAAACTTCATTGATTTCATGCTTGATGAACGCGGCCGGGAATTCCTGGGTGAAGCCTGTCGCTGGGAAGATTTGGTGAGATGTGAGAAGCTGATTGAAAGAGTCAAAAAATACAATGTATTGGCTGCTCCTAACATCAAGGAATACCACAAATTACGTCCAATCCCGCAAAACCATATCGACCGTTTGGACCCGCAAGGCCCGATAAACGAAGAACAGAATGAAGGTTACTACTAATGCCTATGTGGATCAGTTAAACGATATAGAACAATAAGTATCGGTAAAATAGAGGAGGGAGTGTCCGACAATCAGACATTCCCTCTTTTCATCTAAAATGAAGAATCAGTAATATGAGGCGCAAACAAAAGAATCGTTCATGGAGTTCCATCTAATAGGAAAATATGAGAAAAAAGTATTAATTTTACCAGCTATTACAAAAACAGTAGTTGACTGACAGTAATGTCTTTGCCAAGAAGCGTAACATAAAATATATTGCTTCAGCTTTTGGTATAGTGATTAAAGTAAAATTAATATGATGATTACCGAATCACAAAATATAGAGTTCAAAGAGAACTGGCGAGACGAATATCTGAAATGGATATCCGGCTTTGCCAACGCGCAGGGTGGCAAGTTATATGTCGGTGTGCGTGATAGTGGTGAGGTATGCGGTATTGCAGATGCAAAAAAACTGCTGGAAGACATTCCCAATAAGGTGCGTGACCTGATGGGGATTCTTGTAGATGTCAATCGGTTGGTAGACGACAACAAAGAATATATAGAAATCGTTACCGAAGCCTATCCTTATCCTATTAGCTATCGCGGCCATTATTATCTACGAAGCGGAGCTACTAATCAAGAATTAAAAGGAATAGCACTCGACCGCTTCATGCTCCGCAAGCAAGGGCGCACTTGGGATGGCGTGCCTGTACCATCTCTAAAAACAGAGGATCTGGATAACACCACATTCGATCTATTTCGCAAATATGCCAAGCGAGGTGGACGTATGGATGATACCGATTTGAAAGACAATAATCGGGAACTTCTTGACAAACTGCGTCTTATAGAGGGGAATTATCTCAAACGTGCAGCTGCACTTGTTTTTCACCCTGATCCGGAAAAGTTCGTTACAGGTGCTTTCATAAAGATTGGTTACTTCAAAGAGGAAGCCAATTTGATATACCAAGATGAAGTGCATGGCAACTTATTCCAGCAAGTAAAAGCAGCAATGGATCTACTGACAACAAAGTATCTTCGTGCTATGATAAGTTATGAGGGCATTCATCGGATCGAATCATTTCCGATACCACGAGAAGCGTTACGCGAAGCACTTCTGAATTCGATAGTCCACAAATCGTATGAATCGCTGACACCTATACAAATCGGAGTGTATGATGACAGGTTGGAAATTTGGAACTGCGGAATATTGCCTGAAGAATGGACGATAAGCAATCTATTAGGCAAACACCGTAGCCGGCCTTACAATCCAGACATAGCAAATGTGTTCTTCCGTGCGGGAGAAATAGAAGCATGGGGACGAGGAATAGAACGCATCATTGCAGCTTGTAAGACTACCGGATCTCCTGCTCCCGAGTTTCAATACGAGGGTGGAGGTCTATGGACAACTTTTTATTTCAGCGAAAACTATCAAAAAAAATTATTGTCTCTGATCCAAAAGCGACCAGAAAGCGACCAGAAAGCGACCAGAAAGCGACCAGAAAGCGACCAGAAAAGACAAGAAGATGCTATCATTGAACTAATTAAAGAGAATCCATCTATTTCAAGGAAGGAAATAGCAAGTTTTTTGAAAAATATTTTCGCCTAACCGCTTTTTCCCTTTTCCTCCCGTCTCTTAGAGAGGTTAATCTTTCGCTATGCTTTTCTCTTATCCGCGGGGCTTTCCCACTGATAAAAGATCTTCTGACACAGCGGCTGAAAAATATCAATGACACGCGTTCGTAAAAACCTGAAGGCAGACAGTCTGCCAGTCTCTTCCGCAGCAAAAATTTCCATCCGGGGCGCAAGACAGAACAATCTGAAGAATATCTCTGTTGATTTTGATCTCGGAAAACTCACCGTTGTCACCGGTGTTTCAGGTTCCGGCAAGAGTTCGCTGGTCTTCGATACGCTCTACGCCGAGGGCCAGCGCCGCTATGTCGAGACACTGAGCCCCTACGCGCGCCAGTTCCTCGACCGCATGGACCGGCCTCATGTCGATCGGATTGACGGCGTGCCGCCCGCGATCGCGATTGATCAGACGAACCCCGTACGGACATCCCGCTCCACGGTCGGCACGATGACGGAACTGAACGATCACATCAAGCTGCTCTTCGCGAAGTGCGCGTCGCTCTACTGTCCGAAGTGCGGGAAGAAGATTGAGGAGGAGACGCCGAACTCTCTCTGGAAAAAGATCCGGGAGGCGGCCGAAGCCGCGTCGGACCCCAGGCTCATTCTTACGTTTACGTCTGTTGTGCCGAGAAAATTCGGCCTGAAAAAGGCGATTGATTCACTCTCAGCCCAGGGCTTCACCCGAATTCATAAGCAGACCGCCACCGCCTCAGGCTGGACGCTCGAAGTCATGGTGGACCGGTTCCGCGCGAGCCGCGTTGAGGAAAGCCGCGCGATTGAGGCGCTCGAGCAGGCGCTTGAACGGGGCCACGGCTCAATCGCGGTGCACCCGCTGAATGATGAAGGCGAAGAGGCGGACACCTGGAAATACACCCGGGGGCTCGCCTGCGCTGACTGCGGCATCAGCTTTTCCCACCCTCACCCCTCCTCCTTCAGCTTCAATTCGCCGCTTGGCGCCTGCGACACCTGCCACGGTTTCGGCCGCGTGATCGGGGTGGATTTCGGGCTCGTCATTCCGAACCCGCGGCTCAGCATCGCGGAGCACTGCGTGAAGCCCTGGAGCACTCCGTCCTTTGCCGAGTGCCAGAAGGATCTTGAGCGCTACGCGAAGAAAGCCGGCATCGCGCTCGATGTCCCGTTTGAGGAGCTCCCGTCCGAAGACCGGTGGTGGATCCTCGAGGGGGATCCTGACTGGACGGGCGACTGGGATCATCAGTGGTACGGTGTCCGCCACTTTTTCGAGTGGCTGGAAACAAAGTCCTACAAGATGCATATCCGCGTGCTGCTCTCCCGCTACCGCAGCTACACGCTCTGCCCGGACTGCCACGGCGCCCGCCTGAAGCCTGAGTCGCTCTACTGGAGAGCGGGCCGGCTCTCAGACGCCGAGGCTGCGCTCCTCCCGCAGGGAGAAGAGCGGAAGCTCGAGCGGTTCCGTCCGAAAGGCATGACCGTTCCGGACGCGGTGCTGAATCAGCTCCCGGGGCTCACGGTCCACGACCTGATGATGCTGCCGCTGTCACGCCTCCGCCGTTTCTTTGACAGCCTTGCTGCCGATCCGGACCTCCCGCCTGAAGCCGCTCCGATTCTGAAAGAGATCCGCTCGCGCGTCATCTTCCTCTGCGCGGTCGGGGTCTCGTACCTGTCGCTCGACCGTCAGAGCCGTACGCTTTCAGGCGGCGAAATCCAGAGACTCAACCTCACGACGGCGCTTGGCACCTCACTCGTCAACACACTCTTTGTTCTTGATGAGCCGTCGATCGGTCTTCACCCGCGGGATATGGACCGGATCAACGCGATCATGCGCCGCCTCACGAAAGCGGGCAATACGCTCGTCGTGGTGGAGCACGATCCCCAGGTCATGCTGAAGGCGGACCGCATTATTGATATGGGACCAGGGGCCGGCGAAAAAGGCGGCAACATCATTTTCTCGGGTTCCCCGAAAGAGATCTTCAGCGCGAAGACGCTGACCGGCGACTACCTCTCGGGACGGCGCCGCATTGCTCTCAGAGGGCAGAAGCCGGTGTCAAAGAAAGCACCTTCCATCCGTCTCACCGGGGTCACCGCGAATAATCTCCGCGATATCGATGTCTCGTTCCCGCTTCACTGCCTCACCTGCCTCACCGGGGTGTCCGGCTCCGGGAAGTCAACGCTCGCGCAGGAAGTGCTTGTCCCAGCGCTCCAGAAGCGGCTCGGCGTTCCGACTGAGGCCCCGGGACCCTATAAGGACATCAAGGGATTTGATCTGATCGAAGGGGTGGACTTTGTTGACCAGTCCCCGATCGGAAAAACCTCCCGCTCGAACCCCGTGAGTTACGTCGGGGCCTTTGACCCGATCCGGAAACTTTTCGCCGCCACTGACACCGCCAAAATGCAGGGCTGGGGTCCGGGAACCTTCAGTTTCAATTCGGGCGACGGCCGCTGCCCCACCTGTATGGGGTCCGGTTTTGAGCATGTTGAGATGCAGTTCCTCTCGGACGTCTATCTCCGCTGCCCGGACTGCAACGGACGCCGCTACCGCCCGGAAATCCTTCAGGCAAAACTTGAACGGAATGGCCGCAGCGCCTCGGTCGCTGATGTGCTCGAAATGACGGTGTCCGAGGCGTGCGACTTCTTCCGGGATGATCTCGAAGTGATTTCGCTCCTTCAGCCGCTGATCGACGTCGGTCTGGAGTATGTGCAGCTCGGGCAGCCCGTGCCGACACTCTCAGGCGGCGAAGCCCAGAGACTGAAGCTCGCCGGGTTCCTTGCCGCGGCGCTTGCCGAAAACGGGCGCCGGAAGCCGAAGGATGCGAAGGGCCGGCTCCTCGTCTTTGATGAGCCGACCACCGGACTCCACTTCTCGGACGTCGAGAAACTCCTTCTCGCTATGCGGAAGCTGATTGCCGCCGGGCATTCGGTCCTCGTGATTGAACATAACCTCGACGTCATCGCGAACGCCGACTGGATCATCGATCTCGGTCCGGAAGGCGGTGAGGCGGGCGGCTGCGTGGTCGCGGCCGGCACCCCGGATGACATCATGGCGGTCTCCCGCTCCTACACCGGGCAGGCGCTGATTTCCTACGAAAAGGCGGTTGAGAGCGGCACGCCTTATCAGGAGGACTTCACCTCCACCGAGATTGACGCCGAAGCCGCCCTCCCCGCCCAGGCTCATATCGCGAAGAAGGGCGAAATCTCGGTGCTCAATGCCCGGGAGCATAACCTCAAGGATCTCTCAGTCGACATTCCCCGGAATGAACTCACGGTGGTCACCGGACTCTCCGGCTCCGGGAAGTCGACACTCGCGTTCGACATCGTCTTTAACGAAGGCCAGAGACGCTATCTCGAGTCTCTTAACGCCTATGCCCGTTCGATCGTGCAGCCCTCGGGCCGCGCGGATGTGGACGCGGTGCTCGGCATTCCGCCGACTGTCGCTATCGAGCAGCGCACGTCGCGCGGCGGCCGGAAGTCCACCGTGTCGACGATGACAGAGCTCTATCACTTCCTTCGCCTCATCTATGTGAAGCTCGGCGTTCAGACCTGTCCGAACTGCCACGTGGAGGTGCGGCCTCAGACGCCGGCCGCCATTGTGGAGGCGATCCGCAAGGCCGGAAACGGAAAGAAAGTGATGCTCCTCGCGCCGCTTGTCACGCACCGCAAGGGTATCTATACCGAACTCGCGCAGTGGGCCGTGAAGCACCACTACGACACGCTTCGGGTGGATGGGAAGATCGTCGACGCGCATCACTTCCCGAAGCTCGCCCGCTATAACGAACACAGCATCGAACTCCCTGTGGCGGAGCTTGATATCTCGGAGCGGACGCTTCCCGAACTGAAGGCTCACGTGGCAACCGCGATTACGCTCGGCAAGGGCCAGGTCGCATCCATGATTCTGGAGAACGGCGAACCCGTAAACGATACCTTCAAGATCTGGTCAACCCGGCGCGCCTGCCCGATCTGCGGCACGAGCTTCCCGGATCCGGACCCCAGACTCTTCTCCTATAACAGCAAGATGGGGTGGTGCCTGACGTGCTTCGGCACCGGGCTGCAGCTCTCCGGGTTTGATGCCGAGCAGACGGGGGAGGAATCCGCCTGGGCGAAGGCTGAGGGCGAAGAGGAGAAGGTCTGCCCCGACTGCCACGGTCTGCGGCTCAATCCGGTCGCGCTGGCCGTCCTGTTCTGCGGAAAGAACATCAGTGAGCTCTGCCAGATGAGCGTGAAGGAGGAACTCGCGTTCTTCCACGCGCTGAAGCTCGACCCCCGGGATGAGGCGATCGCGCATGACGCGATCCGGGAAATCATTTCCCGGCTTGAGTTCCTCGATCAGGTGGGGCTTGGCTACCTTACGCTCGACCGCGCGGCGCCGACCCTTTCAGGCGGCGAAACACAGCGTATCCGCCTCGCCTCGCAGCTCGGCTCCAACCTCCTCGGTGTCTGCTACGTGCTGGATGAGCCGACAATCGGTCTGCATCCGAAAGATAACGGCATTCTGCTGAACGCCATGGATCATCTGTCGAAGAAGGGCAACACGCTTCTTGTCGTGGAGCATGACGAAGACACGATCCGGCGCGCGGACCACGTGATTGATATCGGTCCCGGCGCAGGAAGCGAAGGCGGGCGCCTCGTCGCAGAGGGCTCGGTCGAAGACATCATGAAGTGCAAGGAATCCGTTACGGGCCGGTTCCTTGCCTCCCCTGAAATCCATAACGGCATTCCGCACCGCCCGGTGCGCCCGGGAAAGACACCCACGATTGCCGTGCTCGGCGCCTCGCTCCATAACCTCCGGATCCCGAAGGTGGAGTTCCCGCTGAACCGGCTGACAGTCGTCACCGGCGTATCCGGTTCGGGGAAATCCAGCCTCTGCCGCGACCTGCTCCTTCGGAATCTCCAGGACGCGCTGCGGGCAAAGGACTCCGCTCCGGTCTGGACCGGATGCCGTGAAATCACAGGCTGGGAAGCTGTCAGCCGGGTGCTGGAAGTTGATCAGACACCGATCGGAAAGACACCCCGCTCCTGCCCGGCGACGTATGTCGGCATCTGGGACGGGATCCGGAAGATCATGGCGGAGGCGAGTCTCGCGAAAGAGCGCGGCTACACCGCGAGCCGCTTCTCCTTCAATACCAAGGGCGGCCGCTGCGAAACCTGTCTCGGCCAGGGACTGCGGACGATTGAGATGAACTTCCTGCCGGAAGTAAAGGTGCTCTGCGAAAGCTGCGGCGGCAAACGCTTCAACCCGCAGACGCTTGAAGTGCTCTGGAAGGGAAAGAGCGCCGGCGACATCCTTCAGATGCAGGTCCGCGAGGCGGTTGAGTTCTTTGCGTCAACGCCTTCTATCCAGCGGCCGCTTAAGCTGCTTGAAGAGGTCGGTCTCGGCTACCTCACGCTCGGACAGCCCTCCCCCACGCTTTCCGGCGGCGAGGCGCAGCGTCTGAAGCTCGTCACGGAGCTCTCCAAAGTGAAGGATACGGAGTATGTGTCGGAGGATGAAAACACCACCGGTACGCTCTACGTTCTTGATGAACCGACGGTCGGTCTTCATATGGCGGACATCCAGAAGCTCATCAATGTGCTTCATAAGCTCACGGACTCCGGAAACACCGTGGTCGTGATCGAGCATAACCTCGACGTGATGTCAGAGGCGGACTGGATCATCGATATCGGTCCTGAAGGCGGGACAGCCGGAGGCAAGGTGGTCGCCGCGGGAGCCCCGCTTGATGTCGCGGAAAAGGGCACCGCGACCGGTGACGCCCTGAAGGAATTTTTCGGGACGCATAAAAAAGAAGCGGCTGCGTAAAGCAGCCGCCTCCTGATCCGCTTCCGCCTGTCTGTCAGGCGGAAGCCGGCTTCGCCGCGGAACCTCCCGCGGCTTTTTCCTTTTCTTTCTCGGCTTTCAGGCGATCCGCTTCTTTCTGATCCTCGAGGAACGTGAGAAGCCGGGCCATATCCTCGATCGAGATCTTCTGCGTCTGATTGCTGCGGAGACGCACGTCGAGCTGCGGGAACGGCACTTCGATCCCTTCCTCATCGAAACGCTTCAGCACATTGATCAGCACCTGCGTGCGGAGGCCCACTGTGCCGTCACCGACATTCGGCACCCAGACACCGGCTTCGAGGTCAATCGCACTGTCGTCCAGCTTCGTGATACCAGTCCAGCCCTTGCGGTTCTTGATCACGCGATCCGGCTTATTCGCTTCCTCATTCAGGATCTGAAGCGCCTTGTTGAGATCCGTGCCGTAGGCCACCGACACCCGGATCATGGCGATACAGACGTTATCCGTGTGGTAGTAGTTCTTCACTGAGCTCGTCACAAACGTTTCATTCGGGACAATGTTCTCAATGCCGTTCCAGTCACTCACCACGGTGTAGCGGGTATTGATTTCGGTGACGATACCCTGGAAACCGCCGATTTCAACGAAGTCACCGATCTTGATCGAGTGATCAAGAAGAATGATGAAGCCTGAAATATAGTTGCTCGCGATTTTCTGCAGACCAAAGCCGATACCAACACCGAGCGCGCCGCCGAAGACCGAGAGCACGGTGAGATCGATGCCGACTGAACTCATTGCGATCAGGATCGCACAGACCATCAGAATCCAGCGGGCGATTCGCGAGAACACCACCTGCAGATTCGGAGCGAGCCCCTTCGTTCGTTTCAGCACGCCTTCAAGGACGTTCGCGATCCAGTTCGCGACGCCCAGCGTGAGAAGCGCGGAGACGAGACCCGAGAAGAGCGTCCAAAGCGTGAGATTCTGAGTCCCGACTGGAATCGACTGATCGCGCATGAATTTCACGATAGTCGGCAGAATGCCCGCGAATTCGAGGACTACCAGAATCCAGAACACCCAGGACACGACGGTGGCAAGACCATGCGTCACCACCTTGTCGCCCAGCATGCCCCGCAGGATGTAGAGCATGATCCGCAGGAACGCGAAGGCGTAAAGCACCATGTAGCCGAGTTCGGCGAACACGAGCACTTTGTGATCAGGAAGGATATCCGCCTCGCGGAGCGTCCAGTCAAGCATCCAGAGGATCGAGGCACCGATGAGTGAGAATGACAGATGAGACGCGATATCGATCGAGTAGCTCTTCACGCGGTCCCGCAGCCGATCGGACCCCGGTGGCGGCAGCAGCTTCTGCAGCTTCGCGTTGAAGCGTCGGGAAATAAAGAGCGACAGCAGTACCGCTACGGCAAACGCCGCAATCTGCCAGATGTAGTCCGCAGTCCATCCTCCCTGCAGCACCTGCACAATCTGGTGAAATATCGCCTCTGTTTCGCCGATCTTCGAGATCGAGGAAGCTACCGTCATTCAGTCAATCCTTGTTGTTTTGGGGTTAAAAAATCAATTGCCGGGACATCACCGCCGTTCGACCTTGGCGATCGCCACGGCTGCGAGTATGAGTGTTACCAATATTGGTGTTATGGCCGCCATAATCGGCGGGAACGTACTCAGGATACCAATATAAGAGAACAGATTGTTCAGCGCGTAGAACGCGATGCCGATCATGACGCCCACAAAAATCTTGAGCGACACGCCGCCCGAGCGGGTGCTCAGGTACGCGAACGGCATTGAGAGCGCGAGCATCACGAGAATCGAGAGCGGATAGAAGACTTTCTTCCAGAAAGCGACTTCATAGCGGCTCGTGTCTTCGTGATTCTGTTTCAGGTGATGCAGATAGGACCCGAGATCCAGAATCGGCATGTGATCCGGATCCGCCACAATCACGGAAAGAATCCTCGGCGCGAGCGTCGTGCTGAGCACCATGCTCGGTTCCGTATGCCGGACGACCGGCTTCGGTATCGCTTTGGGGTCGCCACCGAGAAGCGACGGGAAGTCAGTTACCACCGCGTCCTTCAGCACCCAGCCCTTTCCTTCCTGATAGGAGCCCGAGGGCGCCTCAATCATCCGGTGAAGCTCGTTTCCGGTCGTGAATTCGTACACCCGCCAGCCGTTTGCTTCCTGCGCGGCGCCTGACTTAAGGCTCTGCACATTCACGTAACGGGACAGCACGAGTTTCTTCGAATTGTCATACACCTGATCGCGGGCCCAGACGCCGGAGTCGTAACCCGACGCGGTGAGCGGCCGGCTGTAAATCTTCAGCTGAACTTCCTGACGGAGAGCGTCGCTCTCCGGCGCCACGAATTCGCCAAGCAGATAAGTGAAGCCAACCAGAATCAGACCAGGCACCATGAGCGAACGCGTAAGCGAAAGCGGGCTCATGCCGGCCACACGGAGAATCGTGAATTCGGAATTCGCGGCCCAGCGGCTCATCGTGTAAACGGCGCCAAGCAGCACACCGATCGGCATCACTTCATAGAGATGCGACGGAATGGAGAATCCGGTAATCGCCAGAGCCTGCAGCATGCCGTAGCTCGAACCGATCTTATCCACCTGGTTCACAAGGTCGAAGAAGAGGAAAAGACCGATCAGCGCCATCAGCACGAGACTCGTCGACAGGATGATCTGAGAGGTCAGATGTCGTGTAATAACCCGCATAATTTTTTCCTCACTCCATCCGATCGCGCCAGTAGCCGATTGTCAGTTCCCGCGGCAGCCAGCGCTGAAGCCAGATTCTCCGGATGAACAGGAAGGCGGTCAGAAGCAGCACGGATCCGTGAAGCGCGATCAGGCCCGACCACCAATGCCACCGTCCTTCCGTAATCCAGCTTTCCATAATGTTGATGAAGTTCAGATAGAGAATAAAGACGAGAACCGCCACCACCACATTGAGAGACTTGCCGGCTCTCGGATTCGTGAATGACAGAGGAATGGCAAAAAGCACCAGGTTAAGCGCCATCAGCGGCCACGAGAGCCGCCAGAAGAACTGACCGAGATTCTTCGGACTCGGGTCATTCAGGAGATAGCTGGTCGGAAGCGAATGCGCCTTGTCAGGCGACAGAATCTGGTCCGGCTTGATATCCAGACGGATCCCATAGGTTCCGAAACCCGTCACCCGATAGGACTTGGCGTCAGGAGCGATTTCGTACCGCTTTCCATCCGTCAGCTCCACGTAGCGGTCACCTTCCTTATTGATACGGAGACGGCCTTCGGTCGACGACACAACGGTTGCTTTCCCGTTCCGATTCAATTCAGAAACGAAGATGCCTTTGACGTTCTGCGTATCCTCGCTCACCTGCTGAATAAAGAACACGCGGCGGCCGGAACTCGACTCGATGAACTGTCCGGAGGCAATACGGCTCGTGTCGTCACGCTGCGAAAACTGCGCTTTGCTCACATCCATCTGACCGCGGGCCCAGGGCGTGATCGCAAGCGCCACCACCGCGGTGAGAAGCACCACAGGAAGCGAAAAGCGAAGCACCGGACGGATCCAGGAGAGGAGCGACAGACCGCCTGACGAGAACCAGACAATCATTTCGTTCTGCTGCCAGCTGCGGATCAGCGCCATCAGAATCGCGAGGAAAAGCGACAGAGCGAGCAGAGGCGCCAAAGTTGTGAGTGACGTGTAAAGCACCATCTGGAGGATGGCCCCGGCGTCAGACTTACCGACCGCCACCTGGCTCATCACCCGCACGATGCCCACCGTAAGAACGATAGAAAACAGCACGGTAAAAACACCGCCTGCTGTATTCATGAATTCTGAGATGAGCGAGCGCCTGAAAATCATAAAAATGGATCCCAAAGCTCCCCGGCAGATGGGGAGAAAAGCGGCCACGAAAAGACAAACTTACATTTTACGGCATGAAGGAAGAATCTTTGCGGAAAGGCCTTTTTGGTTCAAAAATTCTTGCAACAGATTCTTACTAAGTTCTACTAAAATAGGGAAATTCACCAAGTGGATCTTACCCCTCAAATCCAGAAGTCTATAAAAGCAATAAGAGCAGCCTTCCACGGTGGATGCCTTTCCTGTTTATCTACTTTCGGAAAATGAAAAAATCTGACTTCGGTGTTATCGCCGTCCTCTATCTAGTAGGAATCGCGTTCCTGGTCATGACGCTTAAGCTTCCCACAGGAGCCATGCGTTATCCCCTTTTCCTCACGGTCGTCTTTCTGGCGCTGGTCTCGATTTATCTGATTCAGCAGGTCCTGCACTACATCAAGACCCGCGAGATCGTTGATGACCTGAAGCAGAAATTCCAGGACTTCCAGGCTGTCCAGTTTTTCGGAGTCTGCGCGTTCTGCGTGATTTATCTCATTCTGATTCAGAAGCTCGGCTACTACCTCTCCAGTGTGCTCTTTATGCTGGGCTGTATGCTGTTCCTCCGCGTGAAGCCGCTCTTCGTGGTCCTCTCCACCGCGATCCTGATGGGCATCATTTATGGTGTCTTTACCGTCTTCCTCAAAGTCCCGCTTTCTGTGGGACTTATTTTTGGCTAGGCCCCGCGGAGATTAACCAATGCAAGAAACTCTGAGTCTCATGGGGCTTGGCTTCGTCAATGCCGTTACCCCGATCAATCTTCTCATCATGTTCCTGTCGACCGCCATGGGTATCACCATCGGCTGTCTGCCGGGACTTTCCGCCGCCATGGGTGTTGCGCTGCTCCTGCCGATCACGTTCGGCATGGATCCGGCTTCCGGCCTCATCACGCTCGGCGGTATTTACTGCGGCGCTATTTTCGGCGGTTCAATCAGCGCCATTCTGATTCATACGCCTGGCACGCCGGCTTCTGCCGCAACCGCTATTGAAGGCTACGAACTCACGAAGAAGGGACAGGCCGCGAAGGCTCTGACCGTCGCCTGTGTGGCTTCCTTTATCGGCGGTCTTCTTTCCTGCATCTCGCTCTACTTCTTCTCTCCGCTTCTCGCGCAGCTCGCGCTGCAGTTCAAGAGCCCTGAATACTTCTGGCTCTCGCTCTTCGGCCTCACGATCATTGCCGGTGTCTCGAATAAGTCACTCCTGAAGGGCCTGATTTCAGGCGTCCTCGGCCTGCTGATCTCCACGATCGGCATGGATCCGATGGAAGGTGTCGAGCGCTTCATGTTCAATCAGAGCGAACTCTATAACGGCATCAACGTGACCTGCGCCCTGATCGGCCTCTTCTCGATGTCACAGGTGCTGGTGCTCGCCGAAGGAAAGATCAAGGAGCGCGGACGTCTCCCCCAGAAGATCGGACGCTTCGGTCTCTCCAAAGCTGAAATGAAGCAGATCGTGCCGACCACGATCCGCTCCTGGATCATCGGCAACATCATCGGTATCCTGCCAGGCGCGGGCGCAACGATTGCGAGCTTCATTGGTTATAACGAAGCGCGTCAGTTCTCGAAGCATAAGGAGGAGTTCGGTCACGGCTCCATTGAAGGCGTCGCGGGTTCCGAAGCCGCCAACAACGCTGTGACGGGCGGCTCTCTCATTCCGACTCTTACCCTCGGCATCCCGGGTGAATCCGTTACCGCGGTGCTGATGGGCGGCCTCATCATTCATGGCCTGCAGCCGGGGCCCGAGCTCTTCACCACGTACGCCGACATGACCTATACGTTCTTCGCGGGCTTCGTGCTCGTGCAGTTCTTCATGCTCGTGATCGGACTCTTTGGCAGCAAGATGTTCGCCCAGATCTCGCGTCTCTCTGACGCCATTCTGATTCCGTCGATCTTCCTGCTCTGCGTGGTCGGCTCCTACGCCATCAATAACAGCACCTTTGACGTCGGCGTCATGGTGGTCTTCGGTGTGATCGGGTACCTCGCTCACCGCTTCGACCTCAATAACGCCGCCATTGTGCTCGGCCTGATTCTCGGTCCGATCGGGGAAAACGGCCTCCGCCGTTCCCTCATGATCAGCAACGGAGATCCTTCGATTCTGTTCTCGTCCGTCATCTGCTGGGTGCTGATCGCGCTCTGCGTGGTCGGTATTCTGTCGCCGCTCTTCTTCAGTAGAATGGAGAAGAAGATGAAGGATTCGAACTAGAACCTTATCGGAAGGGGATAGGCGTCGAGCCTGTCCCCTTTTTATTTTGCGGGCTTTGCGGCCCTTTTCTCACACAGGAAGAACTTATATGCAGAAAAGAACCTTTCTATCGATGCTTGTAGCGGGTGCTGTTTCGGTCCCTCTGTCGTCGCACGCTGCCTGGGCTCCGTCCGGCGAAGTTTCGGTTATCGTTGCTTATAAGGCTGGTTCCGGCACCGACGTGGGCGCCCGTCTGCTCGCCTCGGAAGCTGAGAAATTTGTGGGCCGTCCGCTCGTTGTGAACAACGTTCCGGGCGCTGACGGCAAGATCGGCTGGACGCAGCTTTCCCGCGCGAAGCCGGATGGCCGCACGATCGGCTTCATCAATCTGCCGACCTTCACGACTCTGGCCGTTCTTCCTCACTCCCCGCTTTCCACCTCCAAGATCGTTCCGATCTGCAACCACCTGAAGGAAACCGGTGTCGTTGTGGTCCGTGCTGACAGCAAGTGGAAGACCCTGAAGGATCTCGTCGCTGAAGCTAAGAAGAACCCGAACCTGCGCGCTTCCACGAATGGCGTCAAGGCTTCCAACCATATCGCCGCTCAGCTGCTTGCCCGCAGCGCCGGCTTTAACTACAAGGCCATTCCGTACGGCGGCACTGCTGACCAGCTGCTCGCTCTGCGTCAGGGCGAAGTGCAGTTCTCCTGCGCAAAGATCGGCGACGTGCTGAAGCTGTCCACCGGCCGCAGCCCGGTCTTCCGCATCCTCGGCGTCTTCGATACGAAGCGTGATCCTTCCCTCAAGAATGTTCCGACGCTGAAGGAACTCGGCTACTACGGCAAGTGGTACGGCTCCGCCCGCGCTCTCGTCGCCCCGGCCGGCACGCCTCCTGAAATCATCAACTTCTACGTAAACGCTTTCCGCCGCACGCTGACTGACAAGGCGAACATCGCCGCTCATGAACGCGCCGGCCTCTCCATCGACTTCCTCGATAACAAGCAGCTCGCAGCTCTGATCAAGGAACAGGAAGAGTTCTCGCGTGAAGTGACGAAGATCTTCTGATCTGCTCCCCTGAATGCCGGCTGATGCCGGTACAGAAAGAGCGAAGCCCGAAAGGTTCTAATGCCTTCCGGGCTTTTTCTTTGCCTGTGCTAGGGAGGACTGAAATCGGGGCAGTGCCCGGTTTCATCTCTGTCAATAAGAGCCTTGGAGACCTGGGAGAGATCTTCTTCGCATTTAATCGGAGATAGACCGATAAAAACGATATGCTCCGCGATCCGGCCCCTGTCTCTTATCGCTATTGAAATCCGAAGACAGAGAAAGCCCAAACTGTGCACTTTCATGGATGCATTCGACCTGATGACTTCA
>OKSD01002583.1_pt1 | contig 15215 bp, 18 predicted proteins | sample 1601221 | NCBI WGS metagenome assembly OKSD01 (sample SAMEA3541550, study PRJEB24748) | human gut metagenome | biome: human gut; feature: human-associated habitat; material: faeces | place: China | collected 2012
AGGTACAGTACGGCGGCGCGGCAACAGCTCCCGCGAACCCGACCCGCACGGGCTACACCTTCACGGGCTGGGATAAGGCGTTCACCAATGTTACCGCAAACCTCGTTGTTACGGCACAGTATGTGCAGAACGAACCGGTTTCAACACCCGTGCCTTCCGATGTCCCGCAGATTGTTGTTGAAAGCAAAACAACTTCCGCAGGCTCAACCGTTGCGGTTAATATCAGCATTGCGAATAACCCGGGGTTTGTAACCATGGGAATTCAGGTTGCATATGATTCGAATCTAACGCTGCTCAGTGTTAGCGATACAGGATTGGTTCCGGGACAAATGTTCAGCACAGAGATTGAGAATCCTCAACCGTTGTATTGGGCAAATCCGACAGCGACGGCTGATTGTACGGTTAACGGCAAGATTGCAACTCTGACCTTTAAGGTTGCCGATAATGCTGAGGAGGGTGAGTACCATATCAGAGTAAGTTATGATTACGATAACTATGATATTTACAACCAGTCAGGAGAAGCGGTTCAATTCGCAACTGTAAACGGTACATTGACTGTAACTGATGTAGTTTACGGCGATGTAAACGGGGACGGGAGAGTGAATAATCTTGACGGCATGGTACTCATGCGTCACCTTGCAAAGTGGCCTTCCTACCCGGCTTCGATGATTTCACCCGGTGCTGATGTAAATGCCGATGGCAGGATAAATAACCTCGATGGCATGATTCTTATGCGTCACCTTGCAAAGTGGCCGGCATACGCCACTTTGCCGTACAGCAGTCAGAAAGGTATCGTTGCGGTCCGACCGGACAATACCACGTTTGAGAACGAACCTACAATAGTTGTGGGTAATGCTGAAGCTGCCCCGGGAGAAACCGTTCGTATCCCCATTGAACTTGCCAATAACCCCGGTGTGGTTGTCATGGGAATTATGGTTGGTTATGATGAAAACCTTACCTTGCTCGGTTTTGAGGACACTGGATTACTTCCCGGACAGCTGCACAGTACGGTAATCGAGAATCCGCAACCCCTGTTTTGGGGAAATACCACATCTGGAAACTGCACTGAAAACGGTGTAATAATCTACCTTGAGTTTAAGGTTGCAGATGATGCGGCTCCCGGCACGTACAGCATAACCGTAACCTACGATTATGAGAACTATGACATTTACAACTATGATGGTGAACCCATAGAGTTCGCTATCCAAAACGGCGCTGTCACTGTTGCGGCCGCACAGCCCGAAATGCACACCGTAACTTTCAAGGACTGGGACGGAACAGTGCTTAAGACTCAGGAAGTACAGCACGGCGGCGACGCAGAAGCACCCGCCGACCCGACTCGCGTTGGGTACACCTTCACCGGCTGGGACAAGGCGTTCACAAACATCACGGCAGACCTTGTTGTCACGGCACAGTATGAAATGCTTGGCGATGTTGACGGTGACGGCAATGTTTCCATGGCGGATGCGCTGACGATCCTGCGCATGGCAATGGACATTTTGCCCGTTGAAAATCAGCAGATTGCAGATGTTGACGGCGATGGATTCATAACCTCCATGGATGCGCTGCTGGCACTTCGTTTCGCAATGCATATCGAGCAATAACAACTTCGACGGGGAGGGTCGATCAACCTGATGTATGATTCCCCTCCCACATTAACAGAACAGCGGGATTTCTTCCTGACCTCGTCCCTGCGGGCAACCGCGGGAGCGAGGTTTTTGTTGAAGGGTGTTGCAAATCATGCAAAAAAAAGATAGAATAAGTGCAGAATCACGGGGAGGGTTCAAAATCAGATGACAAACGGAAAAACAAAGAATGCAAAACGCGGATTTATCGAACTTCTTGCTGCTGCAATCATTCTTGCCGCAGCGGTTCTGTGCAGCTTTGTTCGGCCTGCGGCGGCGAGTGCCGAGGCACTCAGGATAAACACGGAGACGGTGCTTTTTTATGCGGACACGGCAGCGGCGGCGGCGGGCGAATCGGCAGACATCAATCTTTGCATTGAAGGCGAAGACTATCTTGCACATGCGCTTGCAGTCACGGTCTGGTATGATCCGGAGGCGTTGGAGTTGAATTCCGTGACCCGCGGCAGCGCGATAGATTGGGAAAACACGCTTAACCATTTGGACACATCCTTGCCCGGCAGGATCAGCCTCGGCGTGCTGTACCCGGGCAACGAAGGCATGACGCAGGCAAACAACGGCATTATTCACACAATGAATTTTACCGTGCTTGCAGGTGCTGCGGAGGATTCCGAAATCCGTGTTGAAGTTAAGAAATTTAATTATATGATGACCGACGACGATCAATATCCCGTGCCGACGCAGACGCAAAGCGGATGGATCTTTGTTAACGGCGGCGAATCGGGTGTTCCCGGGGATGCGGACGGGGACGGCGTTGTGACGGCGGCGGATGCGCTGCTCGTGATGCGGTGCGCACTCGGAACGGCAGAGCTTTCGCCCGAAACTGCTGCGCTCTGCGATACGGACGAGGACGGAAACGTCACACTTTCGGACGCCGTGCTGATACTCCGTGCCGCGCTCGGATTGGGCTGAGAATTCGAATTTGAATAAAACGGATAAAACCCGAAAAAGCTCCGCACGGCCGAAATACCTGCTGCGGAGCTTTTGTAATTGAAAATTTAACTGCGGAACGTTAACCGGGGCGTCAACCGGCATGTTTTCGGTATGCACGGCATAAAGCGCGGGTTGCTTTTGAATTATTCATCCTCGGAATAGGGCTCGTCCTCGCTGACGGGAGCGGTTTCGTCATGGGCTGTTTCGATAAGGTCGCGGAGCTTCTTTTCGATTTCTTTGCAAAGCTCGGGGTTGTCGCGCAGGAAATTGCGTGCGTTTTCCCTGCCCTGTCCGATGCGGATATCGCCGTAGGAGAACCATGCGCCGGTCTTTGTGATGATTTTGTTTGCAACGCCCATATCGAGAATGGAACCTTCCTTAGAAACGCCTTCACCGTAGATAATGTCGAACTCGGCAACGCGGAAAGGCGGCGCAACCTTGTTTTTAACGACTTTGATGCGCGTGCGGTTGCCGACGGGCGAATTGCCCTGTTTCAGCGTGTCGATTTTGCGGACGTCCAAACGGATGGAGGCAAAGAACTTCAGCGCCTTGCCGCCTGTGGTGGTTTCGGGATTGCCGAACATAACACCGACTTTTTCGCGGAGCTGATTGATAAAAATAACGCAGGTGCGGGATTTTCCGACAACGCCGGCAAGCTTGCGCAATGCCTGGCTCATGAGTCTTGCCTGCAGGCCGACGTGAGAATCACCCATGTCGCCTTCAAGCTCGGCTTTGGGAACGAGAGCCGCAACGGAGTCAACAACGATAACGTCGATCGCGCCGCTGCGAACGAGTGCATCCGCAATGTCAAGTGCCTGTTCGCCGTTGTCCGGCTGGGAAACATAGAGCTTGTCCATGCTGATGCCAAGCTTTTCGGCATAAACGGGGTCAAGCGCATGTTCGGCATCGATAAAAACGCACATACCTCCCATTTTTTGCGCTTCGGCAATGATATGCAGCGCAATGGTGGTTTTGCCGGAGGATTCCGGCCCATATATTTCAACTATTCTTCCGCGCGGAACGCCGCCGACGCCGAGAGCTGCGTCAAGCTCAATGCAGCCCGTCGGAATGACGGAAACCTGAATCCTTGAGGCGGCATCTCCCATCAGCATAATTGCACCCTTGCCGTATTGCTTTTCGATTTGACCGAGTGCCATTTCAAGTGCTTTATCTTTTTGCATGTTCTGTTCCCTTTCCGGTTCGGACGGAATTGCGCAGTAAAAGCCGAAAATCGCCCCAACCTCCCGATATTATTCGTAAAACGACCCTGAAACAAGGGTTTGCTGTGCCTATATTATAACATAAACGCAGCACGTTTTGCACCCTGCAAAAGGGCAAAAGGCGGAAATTTGCACAGCTTTAAAAATATATTGACTTTCGGACATAATTTGTGTTGACAAATGCATCGGAAAGCGTTATAATATCTCTCGCAGTGAAAAATGCGGTTGTGGCGGAACAGGCAGACGCGTACGTTTGAGGGGCGTATGGGAGACCGTATGGGTTCAAGTCCCATCGACCGCACCAACAGAAAAGACGATAATGCTATCGTCTTTTTTTCATTTTATGCTTCTTTTTTCATAATATTTGGAGTTTATTTGAAATACCTGTATGCGGCGGAAGTGCCGTATCTTACAAGGAAAAAGCGGAATTTTTCGCGCCGCGGCAAGTTTGTATTCACGATTTCGGGGAAGGTCGTGAAATAATATATAAACAGTTTGTTGCAAAGATTTTTGGTGACAAAGGGCATTATTTTCAAAAAAAGGTCGTCGTCGGACACGGTTATTCTGCCCGATATAATATCGCCGACGAGTTTTTGTTTTTCGCGCGCGGACATATATGCGACGCCAGACGACGGAACGGTGAAAAAGTACGGCTTATGGCACTTTCTGCAAAGGTATTCGCTCTGACCGTACTTGTCGGGTTTCACGGTTTTTTTGACTGCGATTTTGTCGTGGCACAGCGGACATTCCAGAATATTCATCGTGTTTTCGTCGTATTGCTCGACAGGAAAAACCTTTTTTCGGGAATTATTTTTATATGCGGCTGGTTGAAGTTTGATATTTGCGCGGACGGTTATCGTGAAAGGCGTATTGCGACTGACGAAGTTTGCCCAATATTTCCAGTTGGCGTCGTGGTTTTTTGCGGTTTTTATCGTGTGCAGAAGTTCGTGCGCGACGGTGTCCGAAATATCCTTGTCGTTTATGATATATTTGTTTATCGCAATCGAGTATTCAAAACCGCTTGCGCCTTTCGCGTCGCCTTTTTTGCAGTAACCGAATCGTGAACTTCCGCCGCATTCGAAAAAGAAAACCGACTGTGACACCGGCACGCCTAAGGTGTTCAGGCGAGCGGCACATTCTTTTATTAAGTTTTCCACGTGCGGCGAAACTCTGAAAGCGTACATAATTGAAAATCTTTTTTATGGTAAGTTGTTTTTAATAATTATATATCATTACGTTCCGAAATCAAGCGGACGACAAAAGTATTTCCATAATATTTCTTTTCGCGTTGCATACAATATTGCTATGTGGTCAAACGTAGTGAGTATCGAAAAGGGCGACGATAAGATGTTTTCGGAACTGTTGTCGGGCATCGAGGGCATAAAGGAACTTTCGTCGGCAGTCGAAGAAAGCAAAAACAGGAAGTATATTTATATGGCGGGGCTTTGTGAATACGCCGACGAGATCCGCGACAAGATCGAAAACTTTCTTTCGGACTTCATTCTGACGAAATATAAACTGTCGTATTATTCCGAAAACCTAAAATACGACAAGCTCGATTATCCCGTCGCGACGCTCATTTCGACGCTTGTGTACCTTGATTTCGACCTTGAAAAAGCCTTTGTAACAAGGGTGCTTCGCGAACTTTCGAGTTACGACGTGGACGCGATTTACCGATTCCGCTTAAAGGCTCTGCGCGCAAGCTGGAAGGAAGTCGCGGAAATGTGTGCAAGGCTTTTTGAAGTCGGCACGGACGAACAGGATATTTACAACGTGATAAACTATATCAGCGCGACGAAAACCGCAAAGCCGCTGGAACTCGTCCTTGAAAAAGCCGAGCGTCCCGTGTTCAGAAATGCTGGAAACGGAAAGGAAATCGCCGTAAAAAGGCTGTTCGGCGTGGACGAATACGACATAATCGGCACGGTAATTTCGCTTTCCGCAACGAAACTCACGTTAAACTGCGACGTCGCGGGCGAAGCCGTAAAAGCACTTCGTCACGTGGTGCGCGTAAAAATGAGATAAAACCCTTGACTTTATAAAAAACCGAATATATAATAACTGTAAATTCGGATTGAATCCGCCGCAACGGACACGTCTTTATATTCCGGCTTTTCAGAGAGTTGCCGCTTGGTGCAAGGCAATAAGAAGGGTATAAAGGTACCGCCGTCAGCGCGAAAACAAAATATTAAGCGGCAGTTTTTCTGCAATTAAGGTGGAACCGCGGTAAGATTTATCGTCCTTATGAAATGACAATTTTCATAAGGATTTTTTGTTTTTATCCGAAAATAAATGCAAATTCACTCAAAAAGAGGTAACAATATGGCAAAACTTACTTTGAAAGACGGAAGTATTCTGGAAGTTGAAAACGGCGTAACTTTCCTTGACGCCGCAAAGAAAATCAGCGAAGGTCTTGCAAGAAACGCGGTCGCCGTGAAAGTTGACGGCGCATTGAAAGACCTGACCGCCGTCGTCGAAAACGACTGCGCGTTTGAAGTGCTGACTTTTTCCGACGACGAAGGCAAAAAAGTTTATCGTCATACCGCGGCGCACGTTCTCGCGCAGGCGGTAAAAAACATTTATCCCACGGTAAAACTTGCAATCGGTCCTTCCATCGAAAACGGTTTTTATTACGACTTCGATTTCAAAACGCCCATCACTCAGGACGACTTTGATAAAATCGAGGCGGAAATGCACAAGATTATCAAGGCGAACCTGCCCATAACCCGCTTTGTTCTTCCGAGAAAGGACGCGCTTGAACTTATGAAAAATAAGGGCGAGATTTACAAAATCCAACTTATCGAAGAACTGCCCGAAGGCGAAGAAATCAGTTTTTACAAACAGGGCGACTATGTTGACCTTTGCACGGGTCCGCACCTTCCTTCGACGGGAAAAATCAAGGCGTTCAAACTGACGTCGTTGACCGGCGCGTACTGGAAAGGCAACGAACACAACAAAATGCTTTCAAGGATTTACGGCACGGCGTTTGACAAAAAAGCCGATATGGAAGCCTATCTTGCCGCCGTCGAAGAAGCCAAAAAGCGCGACCACAACAAAATCGGGCGCGAACTTGGATATTTCATGACCTGCGACACGATCGGACAAGGCTTGCCGCTGCTTATGCCCAAGGGCGCAAAACTGTTCCAGATTCTCAGCCGTTTTGTCGAAGACACCGAGGCGGAACGCGGATATCTGCTCACGAAAACCCCTTATATGGCAAAGCGCGAACTTTATCAGATAAGCGGTCACTGGGATCATTATCGCGACGGTATGTTCATTTTCGGCGATCCCGACGCGGAAGGCGAAGTTTTCGCGCTGCGTCCCATGACCTGTCCGTTCCAATACGAAATATTCAAAAACGGTATGAAGTCGTACCGCGACCTTCCGAAACGCTACGGCGAGACCTCGACGTTGTTCCGCAACGAAAACTCCGGCGAGATGCACGGGCTTATCAGGGTAAGGCAGTTCACCATTTCCGAAGGACACCTTATGTGCACGCCCGCACAGCTCGAACAGGAATTCAAGGGCTGCTTGGAACTTGCGAAATATTGCTTAAAATGCGTCGGGCTTGACAAAGACGTGTCGTATCGTTTCTCGCGCTGGGACCCCAGAAATCCCGACAACAAATATATCGACGATCCCAAACAATGGGCGTACGCCGAAGGCGAAATGAAACGTATCCTTGACGATTTGCAGGTGCCTTATACCGAGGCTATCGACGAGGCTGCGTTTTATGGTCCGAAACTTGACATTCAGATCAAAAACGTGCACGGAAAGGAAGACACGCTCATAACCATTCAGGTCGATATGTTCCTGGCGGAGCGTTTCGATATGTACTATATCGACGAAAACGGAGAGAAGGCGCGTCCTTACATCATTCACCGCACGTCGATGGGCTGCTATGAACGCACGATCGCGCTGTTGCTTGAAAAGTACGCCGGCGCAATGCCGACGTGGCTTGCTCCCGAACAGGTCAGGGTGCTGAGTCTTACCGACCGTACCGCGTCCGTTGCGGAAGAAGTACGCCATACGCTGTTCAAGCGCGGATTCCGCGCCGAAACCGACGTCAGAAACGAAAAGGTCGGCTATAAGATCCGTGAGGCGCAACTCGACAAAATCCCGTATATGCTCATTATCGGCGACAAGGAAGCGGCGGATAACGTCGTCGCGGTAAGAAGCCGCAAGGACGGCGACCTCGGCACGATGACGCTTGAAGAGTTTATGGCGAAGATTCAGAAAGAAGTCGACGACCACGTTTGCGAATAAGCGTAAAAGCACGAAAAATGTAATATTAAGTCCCTGCGTTATCGCAGGGATTTTTTTTGCATATTTTTAGGTATGGACAATCTGTTTTCATTGCTTCCCGTGACGATTTATCCGCTTTTGCCGAAGAACGTGAAAGAACTGCGTATGCGCGTGGGACTTCCGCTGTCCGTTTACGACGGCAAGAAAAAGACCTTTGTTTTCGACGGGGAAAAACCTTATATCGTGACGTTATCGGACGTCGATTACGTTTTGGGGAAAGCCAGCGGATATTCGTTGTATTCCGTGACGGACAACCTTGTGGACGGCTTTTTAAGTTTTGCGGGCGGGATAAGAATCGGCGTTTCGGGCGAGGGCGTAAGCGCGGGGGATAAGGTATTTAATCTGAAATATCCGACGTCGCTTGTCATCAGAGTTCCGACAGAAATCAAAGGAAAAGCCGACGAAATCGCAAAAAAAGTGATAAAAAACGGCGAATTTAAAAATCTTTTGGTAATTGCGCCGCCGTCGGGCGGAAAAACGACGCTCCTTCGCGAAATCGCACGGCTTGCCTCAAACGACGGATTTAACGTGTGCGTCATCGACGAAAGACGGGAAATCGCTGGGGCGGTGAAAGGGGTGTCGGGGCTTGACCTTGGCAAAAGCGTTGACGTCATCACCGGCGTCAAAAAACTGAAAGCGTACGAGTGCGCGATAAGAAGTATGAATCCCGACGTCGTGGTTACCGACGAAATTTACGGCGCGGAAGAAGTGGACGCGGTACTGGACGCAATGCGCGCGGGAGTTAAGGTTGCTGCGTCGCTGCACGCAACGGGCGTTTCCGACCTTAAAAACACCGTTTACGAAAAATTGCAACGGGCGATGGATATTACCGTCGTATTGACGAAAAAGAACAGAGTCGGTGAAATCAAGGAAATTATCGGATGTTAAGCGTATTAAGCGGCGCGCTTTTAATGGTTGCGTCAAGCCTTATCGGGATTGCGATAAAAAGGATTTTCAGGGTGAGATACGCGTACTTTTCGGACGCCGTCGACTTTCTGAACCTTTACAAACGGGAAATATCGTCATTGCAAACGCCGCTCGAAGACGTGATAAAAACCTTTGTTTCGTCGTCGAAAGGCGCGTTTTCGGATTCGCTTCAAAAATTCGCGGACGGGCTGCCTGCGGGCTTTAAGAACGTCGAAGAAGTGCAAAAAACGATAAAAAACGTAATGATAAAAGAAAAAGACAGTCTGCTTGTCGCGGCGTTTTTGCATTCGCTCGGCAAGTCGAATCTTGAAAACGAAATTACAAATACCGTGCGCTATCTTGACGTTTTTAACGAAAAAAAGAGCAAATCCGCAATCGAACTTAATAAAAAAGGTGAAATGTATTATAAGTTGTTCGTCGTGCTGGGCGTAACTCTTATGCTTATCGTGGTGTGATATGGGGATTGAAATCATCTTAAAAATCGCAGGGGTGGGAATGCTCACCGCAATTGTAAACGTAATCCTTAAAAAGAGCGACAAGGACGAAATCGGAACTTTCGTTACCATCGTCGGCATCGTCGTGGTTTTAATGATGGTCGTCGATATGCTGACGGGCGTTATGGACACCGTCAAACAACTTTTCGGGCTGAAATAATGGATATTTTCAAAATCGTGGGCGTGGGGATTCTCGGAGTAATCACTGCGGGGTTTATAAAGTCTGCAAAGTCGGAGTTTTCGGTTTTCGTCGTTCTGGCAACGGGGCTTGTCATACTGATTATGATTGCGAAAGGTATGTCGGAAGTCCTGGTGAAGTTTTCGGAAATCGTTGCAAAAACGGGGATACCGTCGGCGTTGTACGGGGCGATTCTGAAAATCGTAGGAGTAGGTTACCTCACGGAATTTTCCGCAGGGATTTGCGAAGATTACGGCGCGGGGAGCGTCGGGAAGAAACTGCAACTTTCGGGGAAGATCGCGATATTTATTCTGGCGTTTCCCGTTATCGAAGCGTTTATAAACGTCGTTGAAAAACTTGCGATATGAAAACAAAAATAATCAAAATATTTTTAATATTTGCGGTTTTTCTTGCGATTTTTTCAATTTTTCGTGATAAAAACGTTGCGTACGCCAAACAGGGCGAAGAAGAAAAATCGGTTGAAGACGGGACGGACGAAGTCCTTGAAAAACTTGACCTTGAAAGCCTGGAAGATTATTATTCGTCGCTTTCGGACGACGAAAACGCGTTTGTCGCGGGCGGTTTCAAGGAACTTCTGAAAAGGCTTATTGACGGCAACGTCGGCGTATCTTTTAAGGATTTCATAGGCGAAATTTTCTCTCTTATATTAAAAGGCGCGCTCGGTTTTCTTCCGTCGATAATTACCGTCGTCGTGATTTCGGTGATGTCGGGCATGCTGAAAGGGCTTAATTCCGGATTTCTGAACGAAAACACGTCGGAAATCGTGGATTTTGCGTGCTTTTCGGCGATTCTTACGGTCATCGTATCGGAAGCGGCGAATATGCTGACTCTTACGATAAACACCGTCGGGCGCGTCGAAAAGTTGTCCGCCGCATTGTTTCCGGTGTTGCTGACACTTATGACGGCTCTTGGCGGGGCGAGTGGCGTAGGCTTTCTGAAACCCCTTGTCGGCGTGTTTTCGGTGGGGCTTACGAAAGTCGTGAAAACGTTTGTGCTGCCGTGCTTTACGGGCGCGGTTTTACTGAATGCGGTCGGCAATATTTCGCCTGCGGTCAAACTTGACAAAATGGCGGATTTTTTCAAAAAAGCGGGCAGCATAGTGTTGAAAACGGTGTTTTCGGCGTTTTTTGCATATCTTCTTATCGGCGGCGTAATCGGGAAAACCGTTGACGGAGTGATGATTAACGCGGCGCGATTCGGCGTGAAAAGTTACGTCCCGATAATCGGCGGTTACGTGTCGGACGGATTCGACGTGGTGCTTGCCGGGTGCGCGCTTGTCAAAAACGCGGTCGGAATGACGGGACTTCTGATATTGTTGTCGGTTGTCGTCGCGCCCGTCGGAAAACTTATCGCGTTTGACCTTATTTTGCGATTTGCAGCAGGCGTTGTCGAGCCGCTTGGCGTATCCGGAATATCGGATATGCTGATGAAAATTTCAAAATGTGCGGGGTTACTCATTGCGGCAATCGCGGGGGCAACGTTTGCGTTTTTCGCGATGGTGCTGACGGCGGGGACGTCGGTCGGGGTGTGATATGGGCGCGTGGCTTCTGAAAATCACGGGCGTTATCGCGCTCAGCGCGCTTTCGTCGCTGCTTATTCCGAACGGACAGACGAAAAAATACGTCAGGGGGATTTTCGCGCTTATAACGTTGTTCGTTCTGGTATCGCCGCTGCCGAAACTCTTAAAAAGCGACTTTTCGGGTTTTCCGAACGCTTTTGATACTGCCACCGAACTTGAAATCGACGAAACTTTTTTGTACGGCGTGGCGACGAACGCATATAAAACGCAGGAAAGGAATATCGAAAAGTTTCTGAAAGAAAAGGGAATCGAAGCAAAGGTAAAATTCGTCGTAAAAAGCGAAACTTCGTCGGAAATTGACTACGTAAACGTTATTTTGTCCGATAAGTCATTTGAGCGGGACAAGTCGAATAGTATTGATATCGGGGCGTTGAAAAGCGAAATCTCAAAGTTTTCGGGCGTCCCGGAAGACAAACTGAGGGTTTTTTATGAACGATAACGAAGAAAAGAAAAAACCGTTTAAGGATTTTATCCGAAAAATCAAAAGCGTAAAGAATATCGAAATCATCGTCTGCATAATTTTAATTGCGATAATCCTTTTGCTTTACGGAATCGTACGCGAGGCGAAGAAGCAGGCGGAAAGCGGAAACGCGGGGGCGATGATTGTCGAAACGGCGTCGGACGAAGAAAGACTTGCGGCGGTTTTATCAAAGATAAAAGGCGCGGGAAAAGTCGAAGTGTACATCGGTTACGACGGCAATTTCGAAACCGTTTACGCCTTTGACAAAACGACGAATACGACGACGCGCACCGACGACTCGGGCGGGGCGAACCTTACGACCACCGTTACCGAAGAAAAGACCAGCGCCGTGTTTGACGAAAACAAAAAACCGCTTATCGAAAAAACCGTCGCGCCGAAAATTACCGGCGTAATAGTTGTGGCGGAAGGGGCGAAAGACGTCGCCGTAAGGCTGAATATCTTAAAAGCCGTCGCAACCGCCCTGAACGTAAACGAAAAAATAATCGAAATTTTCATAATGAATTAAATGGAGGGTTTATATGAAAAACAACAAAAAGAAAATCGCGGTATTGTCGATTATGACCGTTCTCCTTGTGGTGTCCGCCGTCCTTAACGTATGGCTCAACACAAAGCTCACGAAACGTCAGGAAACGCTGACGACGAACACAAACGAACCTACCGTTACCGAAACGTTCAAAAGTTTCCGCTCGTCAAGGGAAACCACCCGTCAGGAACTTATCGATTATCTTGACGCGATAATTTCGTCCGAGAGCGCAAGCGCGTCCGCAAAAACGGCGGCAGAAACGCAGAAACAGAGCGTATGCACGCAGATGGAAAACGAACTTCTGTTGGAAAGACTTATTCAGGCGCGCGGATTTCGCGACGTAATCGTAACTCTTTCCGACAAGAACTGCACGGTGGTCGTCGCCGACGACAATCTGGAAGCGCAGGAAGTCGCTCAGATTCTCAGCGTCGTGACCAAAGAAACGAACTACACCGCAAACGACGTAATCGTCTGTCAATACTGATAAAATGTGTCGGGGAACGGGTATAATTGCTTGTATAAGACGAAAAAATATGCTATAATATCCGTAATTCGGAGGATAGTATGGCAAAAATCAAGTCAGTGAAATCGAATACGGAAGTTTACGCCGAAATCATCGCGGACATCGCATCTCGCGCAGCCGCCGAAATCGAAGGGGCGGAACTTCTTGGGAAAAACCCCGACAAGTCGCGTATCATCAAAGACAACGACGTCCACGCTTACGTTAAAAGCGACAACACCGTCGATATCGATATTTATCTGAATATTTTGTACGGCTACAACATTCCCGACACCGTCTGCAAGGTTCAGATTGCAATCAAAAAAGCAATCGAAAAGGAAACTTGTTACAAGGTGGGAGAAGTCAACGTTTCGGTTGTCAGTATTATCGTCGACGAGACCGACGACACCCCCGTGATCGTTCACGACTTTGACGACGAAGAAACCGACGACGTCGCAAAATCCGAAGAAGAAAACGCATAACTTTCACTTAGCCCTCGTTTTTACGACGGGCTAATTGTTTTTGAATTTCAGAGGTTTATATGAGCAGAAGCACCGCACGAGAACATCTTTTCCAACTCACGTTCGAACAACTTTTTTCGGAAGATAAAAACGACGTCACGCTGGAAGCGTACCTTATGGACGCGTCTTTGACCGACTCCGACAAACTGTACGTCAGAAAGGCTTACGACGGCATTTATACGCATCTTGATGAATTGAAGGGCATTGTCGCGAAATATTCCAACGGCTTTAATATCGACCGCATTTACAAGCCCGATCTTGCCGCAATGATCGTCAGCGTTTACGAGATGAAATACGTCCCGGAAGTTCCCGCCGCTGTCAGTATCAACGAGGCGGTCGAACTTGTCAAAAGATATTCCACGGAAAAGAGCAAATCTTACGTCAACGGCGTGCTTGCAAGCGTCAATAAGGCGCTGACGGAGGAATAATGCAGATTATCGACGGAAAGGACTTGTCGTCAAAAATCCGCGCGGAAATATCGGCGCAGGTCGCAGAACTTAAATCAAAGGGCGTTGAAGCGTGTCTTGCCGTCATTCTTGTCGGCAACGATCCGTCAAGCGAACTTTACGTAAAAAATAAGGTAAAAGCCTCGCAGGAGGTCGGCATAAAAAGTATTCTTTGCCGCTTTCCCTTGACCGTTACCGAAAAGGAACTTATCGACGAAATCGAGCGGCTCAACGCCGACGATACGGTCAGCGGTATTCTGGTGCAACTTCCTTTGCCCGATTCTATCGACGAGAAAAAGATAACCGCGCATATCGACGTGAACAAGGACGTGGACGGATTTTCCGCATACCAGACGGGTTTACTGTGGATTTCACGATTCATCATACGCATATGACGTACAGCCTGTACAACATCACCTGTTCCTGGTTCCCCTTTTGTACGAATCATAGAAGCACCTTCGTTGATTCTTCTAAGAGCCTCACCTAAATCTTTTGCTCCACATACAAATGGAACTTTGAACTGTTTTTTATCAATATGATATACATCGTCTGCTGGGGAAAGTACTTCACTCTCATCGATGTAGTCAATCTCAATTGCCTCAAGAATCTGTGCTTCTGCGAAATGACCGATACGGCATTTTGCCATAACCGGAATAGAAACCGCTTCCTGAATTCCACGAATCATCTTAGGGTCGCTCATTCTGGAAACACCACCGGCTGCACGAATATCGGCTGGGATTCTCTCTAATGCCATAACGGCACAAGCTCCAGCTTCTTCAGCAATCTTTGCCTGCTCCGGAGTCGTAACGTCCATGATTACGCCGCCTTTTAACATCTGGGCAAGTTCCTTGTTTAATTCATACTGTTTTTCTGCATTATTATTCATGATAAAACTCCTTTCAGCTTGAAGGTATAGTAGAGGAAACAGACGGAAATTTTATACTTTATTTCCGGCTGCTAAATACAGCAAATTTTAACAAAACTAAAAATTTCAATCCCTTCTGGCTGCTACGCACAGCTAATTTATGAAAAGAAATCAAAAGCTAATTTTATAACTTTACGCTATGGAGTTTTGACCATAAATTCTTCGAGGGACTTATCGAGAAGAATTTTGTTTTATTGGGCAAAACGGAATGTCCAGCGTAACGGAATAAAATTAGCTTTTGATTCCTTTTCATAAATTAGCGTCTGTATTGACTGTGTTAAATTTTGCATCTGTCCGTATAGTACAGCAAAAATGACCATATTGAAATATCCAATTTAGATATAGTCAATATGGTCAGTTTGGTATTAATATTTTGTTTTTCTGAGTTTTCCTAGTAGTTTACTATGGTCAGTTTAGAAGGTCACAGTAATCGTTGTTCCCTTGCCAACTTCGCTCTCTAAGTTTAGCTGTGCATCGTGCAGCGCAACGATATGCTTTACGATAGCAAGCCCCAATCCTG
>OKSD01002613.1_pt1 | contig 15086 bp, 8 predicted proteins | sample 1601221 | NCBI WGS metagenome assembly OKSD01 (sample SAMEA3541550, study PRJEB24748) | human gut metagenome | biome: human gut; feature: human-associated habitat; material: faeces | place: China | collected 2012
GACATCCTTGCCGACGGCAGCACCACAGGGATTCATGTGTTTGAGCCCCACGCAGAACGGCTCATCGAACTCGCGGACGATACACAGCGCGGCATTGGCATCCTGGATATTGTTGTACGACAACTCCTTGCCGTTGAGCTGGCGGGCAAAAGCCAGCGAATAAGGCACCTCTTTCTCCTCACGGTAGAACTTGGCCGACTGGTGGGGGTTCTCCCCGTAGCGCAGCGACTGCACGAGGTCGAATTCGAGGAACAGCTTCTCGTTAAGCCCGGCCTGTGCACGCATATAGGCCGCGATCATCGCATCGTACTCAGCCGTATGGGTGTATGCTTTGGCCGAAAGTTTCAGGCGCGTAGCCTTTTCCGTATTGCCGCCGGCACGGATTTCACCGAGCACCTGCTCATAGTCCGCAGGGTCGCAGACCACCGTGACGTCGGCCCAGTTCTTGGCCGCAGAACGCAGCATCGAAGGGCCGCCGATGTCGATGTTCTCGATGGCGTCCTCCATCTTCACATCGGGTTTGGCAATGGTCTGGCGGAACGGGTAGAGGTTCACACAGACCATGTCGATAAATTCAATATCGTTGTCTTTCAGGGCTTTCAGGTGTTCGGGATCGTCGCGTCGCGCCAGCAGGCCGCCGTGCACGTTGGGGTGCAGGGTCTTGACGCGGCCGTCGCAGATCTCGGGAAAGCCCGTCACGTCGCTGATGTTGATAACCTCGACCCCGCTGTCGGAGAGCAGTTTCATCGTACCGCCCGTGGCGATCACCTCCCAGCCCAGGGCACGCAGGCCCTTGGCGAAATCAACGACACCCGTTTTGTCGCTGACACTGATTAATGCACGCATATCGTTATTGTTCCTTTAATAATTTATTAATCGTTTCTATATAAAGCGGATATTCCACCGCATGAATCCGGGCTTCCAGCTCGGCGATGTCGCCGCCGTCGTACCCGAACGCCCGCTGGGAGATGATCTTCCCGCCGTCGAGCGTCGCATCGACATAATGGATCGTCACCCCGAAGACCTTGACGCCGTATTCCAGCGCCTGTTCGATGGCATGTGCCCCGCGGAATGCCGGCAGCAGCGAAGGGTGGATGTTGACGATCCGTCCGCCGTAAGCCCCCAGCAGCACGTCGCCGACGATACGCATGTACCCCGCCAAGCAGACCAACTCCACGCCGGCTTCGTCGAGCCGCCGCACGATCTCGCGCTCGTAGTCGGCCTTCGAGGCATACTCTTTCGGGGCGAATACGAATGCCTCGACCCCGTGCCCCGCAGCCCGCTGCACAACCCCGGCGCCGGGTTTGTCGCAGACCATCAGCACCACCCGGGCCGGGATCTCCCCCCGCTCGCAAGCCGTGGCGATGGCCTCGAAGTTCGTGCCGCTGCCGCTGGCAAAGACCGCAAGGCGTCGCACGGCCTTAGCGGATTACGACACCCTCGGTGTCCGTGACGCGTCCGATGACGGCCGCCTTCTCGCCCTGCTCCGCAAGGATGGCGATGGCTTTCCCCGCCTGCGATGCATCGAGGGCGATGACCATGCCGATGCCCATGTTGAAGATGTTGAACATCTCGCGGTGGGCCACCTTGCCGTATTTCTCGAGGAAGCGGAACACGGGCAGGATCTCCCAAGTGCCCTCCTCGATCTCGAGCCCCTGCCCTTCGTGCAGAATGCGGGGGATATTTTCGTCGAACCCTCCGCCCGTGATATGGCTGATGCCGTGTACGTCGCAGCTGCGGATCACTTCGAGCACCTGCTTCACGTAGATCTTCGTCGGGGTGAGCAGCACTTCGCCCAGCAGTTTGTTCGACAACTCGGGATAGACCTTGTGCAGATCCAGGCAGTTATCCGCAAGAATCTTACGCACGAGGCTGAAGCCGTTGGAGTGCACGCCGCTCGAGGCGATGCCCACCAGCACATCGCCGGCCCTGACCTTCGATCCGTCGATGAGCTTCGATTTCTCGACCACGCCGACCGTGAAACCGGCGATGTCGTACTCGCCCTCGGAGTACATGCCCGGCATTTCGGCCGTCTCGCCGCCGACCAGCGCACAACCCGCCTGACGGCAGCCGTCGGCAACACCGCTCACGATGGCCTCGATCTTCTGGGGTTCGTTATGGCCTACGGCGACATAGTCGAGGAACACCAGCGGCTCGGCACCCTGCGCCAGCACGTCGTTGACGCACATGGCCACGGCATCGACGCCGATCGTGTCGTGCTTGTCCATCTCGAACGCCAGCTTGAGCTTCGTGCCCACGCCGTCGGTACCGCTCACCAGCACCGGCTCCTTCACGTTCAGCGCCGAGAGGTCGAACATGCCTCCGAATGCACCGATATTGCCCATCACGCCCAGGCGCGAGGTCGATGCCACGTGTTTCTTGATGCGCCGCACCACTTCGTATCCGGCCTCGAGGTTCACACCGGCCTTCTCATAACTCTGTGCCATTATTATCTTCCTTTTAAAGTAGTCCTTAACATTTTACGTCTTTGTTCACCTCGTCGACCGACTGGTACAACGCCGTGGGATAGTGCCCCGTGAAGCAGGCCATGCACAAATCCTTGCGGTTCCCCGCCCTGAGCAGCGCCCCGGGCGACAGGAACGCCAGCGAATCGGCGCATATCTCCTCGCGGACACCGTCCGCATCCTTGCGCGCCGAGATCAGCTCGTCGCGGGTCGAGGTATCCACCCCGTAGAAGCAGGGGTGCGTCATCGGGGGGCTGGCAATGCGCACGTGCACTTCGGTGGCCCCCGCCTCCTTGAGCATCGTGACGATGCGGCGCGAGGTCGTACCGCGCACGATCGAATCATCGACCAGCACCACGCGCTTGCCCTTGACGATCGTCCGCACGGCCGAGAGCTTCATACGCACCCCTTTCTCGCGCAGCTCCTGCGAAGGCTGGATAAACGTACGGCCGATGTACTTGTTTTTGATAAGCCCCATTTCATACGGCAGGCCGCTCGCCTCGGCATAGCCCATCGCGGCGCTGAGGCTCGAGTCGGGAACCCCGACCACGATGTCCGCCTCGGCAGGCGCCTCGCCGAAGAGCAGGCGCCCCGATTCCTTGCGGTAGGCATGGACGTTGCACCCTTCTATGTCGCTGTCGGGACGCGCAAAGTAGATATACTCCATCGAGCACATCTCGCAACGCTTATACTGCGAGAAATCGCGGCTCCGGATGCCCTCGCTGTCGATCGTGACGATCTCGCCCGGCTCGACGTCGCGGACGAACTCCGCACCCAGCACGTCGAAGGCACAGGTTTCGCTCGACACGACATAACCGTCGCCCAGCCGGCCGATCGACAGCGGCCGCAGGCCGTATTTGTCACGGCAGGCATAGATGCGGTTGGCGGTCATGATCAGGAATGCAAAAGCCCCCTCGATCATGTTCAGCGCGTCGATGATCGAATAGATGCGCGGACGGTCGTGGTACTTGGTCTCCTTCTTGATCAGGTGCGCCAGGATTTCGCTGTCCGAGGTCGACTGGAAGAGGCTCCCCTTGTTCTCGAGATAAATACGCAACAACGCCGAATTGACGATATTACCGTTGTGCGCCAGCGCGAAATCGCCCGTGTTGTGGCGGAAAAGGAACGGTTGCACGTTCTCGATGCCACCACCGCCGGCGGTGGTATAGCGCACATGCCCGATGGCCATGTCGCCCTTGAGCGTCGAGAGGTTTCCCTCGCCGAACACCTCGGTCACCAGGCCGCCGCCCTTGATGCGGCGGAACGTCGCGTCCCGGTCGACGGTCACGATACCGGCACCCTCCTGTCCGCGGTGCTGCAAGGCATGCAGGCCATAATAGGTCAGCGACGCAGCGTCCTTGACTCCGAAGACGCCGAACACCCCGCACTCCTCATGCAACTCGCGGTCGCTAATCTGCCCCATCACCATTACCCGACGATTTTCTGCAAACGTGCCAAAATCTCCTCGTAAGCCTCGCGCACCTTGCCCAGGTCACGACGGAAACGGTCTTTGTCGAGTTTCTCGTTGGTCGTCATGTCCCACAGGCGGCAGGTATCGGGCGACACTTCGTCGGCGAGCACGATCTCCCCGTCCGACGTGCGGCCGAACTCGATCTTGAAGTCCACGAGTTTGATGTTCATCTTGGCAAAAAGGTTGCGCAGGATCTCGTTGATACGCGAGGTCATGGCGTAGATCAGTTCGAGCTCCTCGTAGGTCACGGCACCCAATGCCACGGCGTGGTGGTCATTGATCAGCGGGTCGCCCAGCTCGTCCTTCTTGTAGCAGATGTCGTAGATGACGTTCGACGGCTGCGTACCCTCCTCGATGCCCAGGCGCTGGGCCATCGAACCGGCGATGACATTGCGCACGATCACCTCCAGCGGGATGATCGTCACCCGGCGGCACACCTGGTCGCGGTCGTTGATCGTCTCGATATAGTGGGTCTTGACACCCGCCTTCTGAAGCTCCTTGAAAATCAGGGTCGAGATGGCGTTGTTCAGCACGCCCTTGTTTTCGATCGTGGCTTTCTTGATGTTGTTGAAAGCCGTTGCCGCATCCTTGTAGTGGATGATGATCTTGTCGGGATCGTCGGTGCGGAAAACCTGTTTTGCCTTGCCTTCGTAGAGCATTTCGAGCTGTTTCATGGTGTTTGTGAGTTTAAGTTTTATGTTGTACTAATTTTTGCGGAAATAGTCGACGGCATTGCGGAACAGCGACTGCTCCTTCTCGCCTGCGATATTTTTGAAGAGGTTTTTCTCGTAACGCTCCGTATGCCCCATCTTGCCGAGGATCTGGCCGTCACGCGACACCAGGCCCTCGATGGCATACGACGAACCGTTGGGGTTGTACGGCGCCTCGGCCGTCGCACGCCCTTCGGGATCGACATACTGGAAGGCCACCTGCCCGTTGGCGAACAGCTCCCGGGCAAGTTCTTCGCTCACGACGAACTTGCCTTCGCCGTGGCTGACAGCGATCGAGTGGATGTCGCCCAGGCCAAAGCCCGCGAGCCACGGGGAGTTGAGCGTCGAGACGCGCGTCGAGACGATCTGCGAAATATGGCGGTTGATGTCGTTGCGGAACAGCGTCGGCGAATCCTTGGTCACCATGCCCAGGCGGCCGTAAGGCAGCAGGCCGGATTTGACGAGCGCCTGGAAACCGTTGCAGATGCCGAGGATCAGCCCTCCGCGGTCGAGCAACGCATGGATTTCATCGCGTATATCCTTATTGTTGAGTACGTTGACGATAAACTTGGCGCTGCCGTCGGGTTCGTCGCCCGACGAGAAGCCGCCGCTCAGCACGAAGATATGGGCGCGGCGGATATGTTCCTTCATTTCGCGGATCGAACGCAGGATGTCGTCGCCCCCGAGGTTGCACAACACGCTCATTTCGACCTCGGCCCCGGCCTTGCGGAATGCTTTGGCCGTGTCGTAGTCGCAGTTGGTGCCCGGGAACACGGGGATATAGACCAGCGGATGTTCGACGGCTTCGCCCCGATAGGCGAAAGTCCGGGGTGCGGGCTCCGAGGTCATCACTCCGGCATGGTTCTCCCCCTTGTCGGGGTAAACGGCCGCGAATTTCTCGGTATTGGCCTTGTAGAGGGCGTCGAGCGGCATTTTCACGCCGTTGACGGTCAACGCCCCTTCGGCTGCGGTCATACCCAGCAGCCCGGCCGCAGGATGGGTCAGTTCGACGGCGCTCTCGACAAGGATCGAACCATAGGCGTATCCGAAGAGTTCCGCCTCGTCCATCTCCACCTCGGCGCCGATGCGGTTGCCGAAAGCCATCTTGGCAAGACCTTCGGCGACACCTCCGAAGCCCACCGACCATGCGGCGAGGATATTGCCGCGTTCGATATTTTCGCTGACAAAGCCGAAGTTGTCCTTCAGCTGCGCCGTGTCGGGCATATGGTTCTCCCTGGGCGTATGGCGCACCAGGTAGATACGGTTGCCGGCCTTCTTGAAATCGGTCGAAATGACCGTCCCGGCATTCACCGTCGTGATGCCGAAGGCCATCAGCATGGGCGGGACGTTGATATGCTGGAACGTGCCCGACATCGAGTCCTTGCCGCCGATCGAGGGCAGGCCCAGTTCGACCTGCATCTTCAGCGCACCGAGCAGGGCACCCAGCGGCTTGCCCCACGAGCGGGGATCGCGGGTCATGCGTTCGAAATATTCCTGGTATGAGTAACGCATCCTGTCATAACGCGCGCCCGCAGCCACGACCTTGGCAGCAGCTTCGACGACGGCATACGCAGCACCGTGGTAAGGGCTCCACGAGGCCAGGTAGGGATTGTAGCCGAAGGCCATGATGCTGGCCGTGTCGGTGTAACCGTCGGTCGGGAGTTTCTGCACCGACACCTGCGTTTCGCTGCCCTGCGTGCGGCCGCCGAACGGCATCAGCACGGTGGAACGGCCGATCGTCGAATCGAACATTTCGATCAGGCCGCGCTGCGAGACGACATTGTTGTCGCGCAGGTTCTCCTCGAAGCGTTCGGCAAACGTCGCGCCCACGACCTCACGGGCAAAAGGATCGCGGTTCTCCACCTCACCGATCATGGCTTCGGCATAGTGCTTCGCCCCGGCGCTGTCGATGAATTCACGGGCGAGGTCTACGACTTTGCGCCCTTTGTTGAACATCCGCATACGGGCCGTATCCGTCACGTCGGCCACCTCGACCGCCTCGATATTCTCCTCGCGGCAGTAGCCCATGAATTCGGCGACGTCCTTCGCCTCGACGACCACGGCCATACGCTCCTGCGACTCGCTGATCGCCAGTTCCGTGGAATTCAGGCCGCTGTACTTGGTCTTCACACGGTCGAGGTAGATGTCCAGCCCGTCGGCCAGCTCGCCGATGGCGACGCTGACGCCGCCGGCACCGAAGTCATTCGATTTCTTGATGAGCCGCGTCACCTCCGGGCGGCGGAACAGGCGTTCGAGCTTGCGCTCCTCGGGGGCATTGCCCTTCTGCACCTCGCTGCCGCAGGTTTCGAGCGACTTGGTATTGTGCTCTTTCGACGAACCCGTGGCGCCGCCGATACCGTCACGCCCCGTGCGGCCGCCCAGCATGACGATCTTGTCGCCCGGGACGGGTTTTTCGCGGCGGACGTTTTCAGCCTTCACGGCACCGACCACGGCACCGACTTCGAGGCGCTTGGCCACATAGTCGTCGTGGTAAATCTCGCGCACATGGGTCGTTGCCAGCCCGATCTGATTGCCGTAACTGGAGTAGCCCGCGGCGGCCTTCTTCGAAATGACGCTCTGCGGGAGCTTGCCTTCGAGCGTATCGGACACCTTCTGGTAGATATTGCCGGCACCCGTTACGCGCATGGCCTGGTAGACGTAGCTGCGCCCCGACAACGGGTCGCGGATAGCGCCGCCCAGACAGGTCGAAGCGCCGCCGAACGGCTCGATCTCGGTCGGGTGGTTATGGGTTTCGTTCTTGAATTGCAGGAGCCACTTCTCGGTCGCCCCGTCGACATCGACATCTACGTATACCGAGCAGGCGTTGTTCTCGTCGCTCACTTCCAGGTCGTCCAGCAGCCCTTTCTTGCGCAGGTAGCGGGCGCCGATGGTCGCCATGTCCATCAGGCAGATGCTCTTGTGCTCGCGCCCCAGTTCGCGGCGGATGCGCAGGTAGAGGGCCAGCGAATCCTCGATCTCGTCCTTTACGAACGATTCCTCGACCGTGATGCCCTCCAGCTCGGTGGTGAAGGTCGTATGGCGGCAGTGGTCGCTCCAATAGGTGTCGAGGATGCGCAGCTCGGTCTCATAGGGATCGCGCCCCTCGGCACGGAAATATTTCACCACCTCGCGCAGGTCGTCGGCATTCATCGCCAGCCCGTACCGCTTGCAGCAGGGTTCTAGTTCGGCGTCGGTCATCTTGGTGAAGCCTTCCAGCACGGCGACGGGCTTCACCTCGGCCTGTTCCATGTCGGTCAGCACGTCCAGATTCTTCTCGCGCGACTCGACCGCGTTGATATAGTAATGGCGGATGCGCGCCAGATCTTCGTCGGAAACGGCATCGTCGAACAGCAACAGCTTCGACGAGCGGATGCGCACCTGGGCCGACGGGTCGATCAGCCGCACGCAGTCGACGGCCGACGCGGCACGTTGGTCGAACTGGCCGGGGAGGTACTCCACGGCGATGTATTTCCGTCCCGCCAGGTCGCACGAATCGGTCACGCTGTCGGTTACCACTTCGCCAAAGACGCTGTAACGGCTCTTTTCGAGCAGCTCTCGGCTGAACCCGAACAGGTCGTAGACGTTGAGCAACCGCAGGCTGCGGATGTCCAGGTTCAGATTGGTGTTCAGCTCCCGGCGCAGGCTGTCGGCCTCGACCCGGAAACGGGGATGTTTCTCAACAAAAATCCGGTAGTTTTCCATGTTATTTCGTTTGCACTTATTTTACGAATCTGTCAGCCCACGCGGCACCGTATTCCCCGGCGTCCATCCCGACGAAGGTGATATGCCCCATCTTGCGCTTCGGACGGCTCTCGGTCTTGCCGTAAAGGTGGACATGGACACCCGGGCGGTTTTCGGCGGCGACTCTCTCGGCCGCTTCGAGATCCTGCCCCAAAATGTTCTTCATCACGGTCGGCGCCACGAGCCGCGGCTCCTGCAACGGTTCGCCCAGCAGGAAGCGCACCAGTTCGCGGAACTGGTTGGTCGTGCACCCCTCGATGGTATAGTGCCCCGAATTGTGGGGCCGCGGCGCCATTTCGTTGAAATAGAACTCCCCGTCGCGGATGAAGAACTCGATGGCGAGGATCCCGCGGTAGCGGCAGGATTTCATGAACCGCTCGCCGGCCGCAGCCATGCGGCTGCGCAGGCCGTCGTCGATCCCCTCGGCGGGGACGAAGCACAGGTCGAGGATGCCGTCGCGGTGGACGTTCCGCCCGATGGGGAAATGGATGACGCGCTCCCCGTCCGAGACCATCACGATGCTGGCTTCGAAATCGAACGGCACGAACGCCTCCAGGATGCAGGGTACGGAGAGCATCGGCAGCGCACGCGGCACGTCGGCCTCGTCCTTCAACACCAATTGCCCGTGGCCGTCGTATCCCAGCGTACGGGTCTTGAGCACCGCCGGGAATCCGATCTCGGCCAAGGCGGCACGCAGCGACGCCTCGTCGTCCACGGCGGCGTACAGGGGCGTCCGCAGCCCGTTGGCGCGGGCATTGTCCTTCTCGCGCAGGCGATCCTGCGAATCGTAAAGCGGGCGGAAACCCTGCGGAATGTTGTATTTCTTTTCCAGCGGGATCAGCACGCTGCCCGGGACGTTTTCGAATTCGTAGGTCACCACATCGCTGCGGCGGCAAAGCTCTTCGAGCGCCGCGGCATCGTCATACGCCGCAACGATGTGCCCGTCGCTCAGCGCGAACGCGGGGGCGTCGGGCGCAGGGTCGAGGCACAGCGTGCGCGCCCCGAGCAGGTGCGCCTGCTCGACGATCATCAGCCCCAGCTGACCGCCGCCGATGATACCGATCGTTTTCGCCGTCTCTGCCATAGCCGCCTCCCCTGCCGGATTAAAGTTCTGCCGCCAGTACGTCGGCGGTCTGTTTCGCACGGAACGCTTCGAGCCGGGCAGCCAGCTCCGCATCCTGCAGTGCGAGGATCGACACGGCTATCAGCGCCGCGTTCTTCGCCCCGTTGATGGCCGTCGTCGCCACCGGAACGCCCGCAGGCATCTGCACGATCGAAAGCAGCGAATCCAGCCCGTTCAGGGCCCGCGACTTCACGGGGACGCCCACCACGGGGAGCGTGGTCATCGAGGCCACCATGCCCGGCAGGTGCGCGGCACCGCCCGCACCGGCGATAATCACCCCGATACCACGGCTTTTGGCCGTCTTGGCATATTCGCACAGCAGGTCAGGGGTACGGTGGGCGCTCACCACGCGCTTTTCGAAATCGACCCCGAATTGTCCGAGCATGGCGACGGCATCGGCCATCACCTCATAATCGCTCACCGAGCCCATAATAACACCGACCTTCATACCTTTGGTTTTAAGTTTGAAAAAAAGACAGACCGCCACGACACGTATGTCATGGCGGTCTGGTATCTATCTGCGTATTCCGCTCCCGGACACCTGCTGCCCTTGCATCTGCGTACTCCGATCCTGCAGTCGGCACGACGACGAATAGAACGCAGCGGCCTGGCCCTGCTGTTTCTTACGTTCGCGTTGGTCGATTCTGTCGGTAGATGTCATGGGGAGGTGTTCGGATTAACCTAACAATTGTCAAAACAACGTTACAAAAGTAGCGCTTTTCAGCCGATTTACAAAATCCCCGGGCATATTCTATTGACAAATTATCGACATTTCGGGATTCCGGCAAAAACAAAAAATCCGCCGCAGCCGGAACCGGCCGCGGCGGATTGACATCGGTTCAACCCGTCCGTGTTATTCGCGGCTGAACGAGTAAGGGGCATCCCCGGGCTCCGTACCCCGCGTGTAATCGGGGTCGGGACGCATCGAGAAGCGGACGCCGGCACCCTTCACGAGGTCGGAATGGCGCAGGAAATTATGCGTATAGGATTTCCCGTCGAACTGCACGGCTCCGATATAACGGTTCTCGGGGCTGTTGTCCGGCGCTTCGAGCACGATCTTATTCCCGTTTTCGAGGTTCACGACGGCCTTGCGGAACAGCGGCGAACCGACGACGTATTCGTCCGAAGCCGGGCAGACGGGATAGAACCCCAGGGCGGAAAAGACATACCAGGCCGAAGTCTGGCCGTTGTCCTCGTCGCCGCAATAGCCGTCGGGACGGGCCGAATAGAGGCGATCCATCACCTCGCGCGCCCAGTACTGGGCTTTCCACGGGGCACCCGCATAATTATAGAGGTAGATCATGTGCTGCGCGGGCTGGTTGCCGTGGGCGTAGTTGCCCATGTCGGCCACCTGCATCTCGGTGATCTCGTGGATGCGGAATCCGTAGTAGCTGTCGTCGTAGATCGGCGGCACGACGAATACCGAGTCGAGCATCTGGACGAACTGCTCCCGGCCGCCCATCAGGTCGACGAGCCCCTCGACGTCGTGGAACACCGACCACGTATAATGCCACGAATTGCCCTCGGTGAAGGCGTCGCCCCACTTGTAGGGACTGAACGGCGCCTGGAACTTGCCGTCCCTGAGGCGACCGCGCATCAGACGGGTTTCGGGGTCGAAGACATTGCGGTAGTTCCGGGCACGCGCCGCCCACTTGTCCAGTTCAGCCTGGGGACGGTTCAGTTTCTTCGCCACCTGCAGAATACACCAGTCGTCGTAGGCGTATTCGAGCGTACGTGCCACGTTCTCGGGAATGTTCACGTCGTAAGGGATATATCCCAGCTCGTTGTAGTACTCGTGCCCCCAGCGTCCGGTCGACGCAACGGTCGGGTGCACGTGCTCCGTGGCATACACCATCGCATCGTAGAGCACCCCGAGGTCTTTGTCGTTCGTGCCCTTCACCACGGCATCGGCAACCACCGAAGCGGAATTGTTGCCCACCATGCAGCCGCGGTGCCCGGGCGACGCCCATTCGGGCAGGAAACCGCTCTCGCGGGCGGCGTTGGCGAGTCCCTGCTGGATTTCGGCGTTCACGGAGGGGTAAACGAGGTTCAGCAGCGGGAAAAGGCTGCGGAAGGTGTCCCAGAACCCGGTGTCGGTATACATGTAGCCGGGAAGCACCTCGCCGTTGTAGGGGCTGTAATGCACGACCTCGCCCTTGTCGGTCACCTCGTAGAACTTACGCGGGAAGAGCACCGACCGGTAGAGGCACGAATAGAACGTACGGTACTGGTCGTCCGTACCGCCCTCGACCTCGATGCGTCCCAGCACATCGTCCCAGCGCGCCTGCGCCTTGGACTTCACCGTTTCGAAATCGTCGCTACCCAGTTCCCGGAGGTTCTGCAGCGCCTGTTCTGGAGAAATGAACGACGACGCCACGCTGGCGCATATCTGCTGGCCGCGGCGGGTCGCGAAATGCACCTTGGCCACGGCATGTTCGCCCGTGACGGACTTCTGCCCTTCGGGATAGAGCAGGTTGCTGCCGGGTTTGTATCCGTCCGGGGCATCGGTCAGTTCGATGGCGCTGAACGGCGTATCGAAGCGCACGACGAACCAGTTGCGGAAATTCTCCGGCACGCCACCGCTGTTGCGCGTGGTGTAACCGACGATCGTACGGTCGTCGACCATCCCGACCTGCGAACCACGGTCGAAGGCGTCGATCACCACACCCGACTCCTTCGAGTCGGGGAAGGTGAAGCGCATCATCGCGGCACGGTCGGTCGGCGTGATCTCCACGCGGATGTCATGGTCGGCGAGGTAAGTCTTATAGTAATAGGGTTTGGCCACTTCGGACTGGTGCGAAAACCAGCTGGCGCGCGACTCCTCGTCGAATTTATCCTCCCCGCGCACGGGCATGAGCGAGAACTGGCCGTAATCGTTGATCCACGGCGAAGGCTGGTGGGTCTGCTTGAACCCCCGCACCTGGTGCGCCCCGTAGGCATATGCCCAGCCATCGCCCATCTTGCCGGTCTGGGGCGTCCAGAAATTCATGCCCCACGGCAAGGCGATGGCCGGATAGGTATTGCCCGTCGAGAGCGAAAAATCCGACTGCGTACCGACCAGCGCCGAAACGTACTCCGAAGGACGGAGGCGCTGCTCCCCGGCCGAAGGACATGCGCACGAAGCGAGTGCGGCGGCACAGAGGGCGGCAAAAGCGATATATCCTTTTTTCATGGTCTTTCGATGTTTAGAGTTCATACCACACTGCGGGTTCGGCACCCATCTCGAATTCGAGCACACCGCCCGCGGCGATGTCGTCGAAGGCAATATAGGGTTTCGTATACGGCTTGCCATTGAGCTTCACCGCCTGGATGTATTTGTTCGCGGCGGAATTGTTATGCGCCGTGACGGTCAGCACGCCGTCGCGGACACGCACTTCAGCCTTGTCGAAGAGCGGCGAGCCGAAGAAATAGCGGCCCCCGGCGGGTTCGACCTGGTAGAAACCCAGCGACGAGAGGACGTACCATGCCGACATCTGCCCCACGTCCTCGTTGCCCGAAAGCCCGTCGGGCCGGTCGTGGTAGAGCGTCGTCAGTATCTCGCGCACCTTGTCGGCGGTCTTCCACGGCTGACCGATCATCGTGTAGAGGTAGACGACGTGGTGGCTGGGTTCGTTGCCGTGGGCGTACTGACCGATCAGGCCCGAGATGTCGGGCGAGGCGGCTCCCTCGAGCACGGAGCTGACGACGAAGAGCGAGTCGAGTTTCCCGGTGAAGGCTTCCTTGCCGCCGAAACAGCCGATCAGCCCCTCGACGTCGTGCGGCACGAGCCATGTGTACTGCCATGCGTTGCCCTCGCAGTAGTCGTCGGCGCGGTGTGTCGAGCGGAACGGATTAAAAGGCGTGCGGAACCGGCCTTTCGAATCGAGGCCGCGCATGAAGCGGGTCTGCGGATCGAAGAAATGGCGGTAGGATTTGCTTCGTTCGAGGAAATAGTCGTAATCCGCGGTCTTGCCCAGCTCTTTGGCGACCTGTGCCACGGCCCAGTCGGCGAGGGCGTACTCCATGTCGTAAGCCACCGCCTCGTTGAAGAGGTCGCAGGGGATATAGCCGTATTTCATGCGCAGATCCATACCCCGCTCGCCGAGCATCGCCGACTGCTTGAGCGCCTCGTAGGCCTGCTCCCTGTCGAAGCCGCCGTAGCCTTTGAGCACGGCGTCGGCCAGGGCCGGGATACCGGGATTGCCGACCATGCAGTCGGTTTCGTTACCCATCAGGTGCCATACGGGCAGCTTGCCCTGCTGCCGGTAGATATGGAGCATCGTATTGGCGATGTCGGGCATCTTCTCGGGGTGGAGGATCGTCATCAGCGGCTGGGCGGCGCGGTAGGTGTCCCACAGCGAGAAGGTCGTATAGTTCACGAACGGTGCGGCGCGGTATGTTTTGCCGTCGGAACCGCGGTAGTCGCCGTTCACGTCGCAGAATTCGGACGGGGCGACCATCGTGTGGTAAAGCGCCGTATAGAAAATGCGGCGTGCGGCGTCGTCCGAAGTCTCGATGCGCACCTTCTGCAACTCGGCGTTCCACGCCCGGTCGGCGGCTGCGGCCGTCGCTTCGAAGTCCCAGCCGGGAAGCTCGGCCTGCATGTTCAGGCGTGCATTCTCGATACTCACGGGCGAAATGGCGACCTTGACATAGATCGTCTCTCCGGCCGAAGTGTCGAAACCGACCCGGCCGTAAAGGCGCTCCGCCCTGAAGCTGTCGCCTTCGCGCAGGCCGCCATCCTCGCCGCCCTCGTAAATGGCCAGCGACTTGAAGGGTTTGGAGAATTCGGCCGTGAAATAGACCCGCTGGTCTTTCGCCCAGCCCGTCGAGTAGCGGTAGCCGCTGATCGTATGGTCGTCGGCACGCTCGATGAAGGTTTCGGTCGGGGCATCCCAGCAACCGCCGTTCTCGAGGTCGAAGACCACGGCGGCATCGACCGATGCCGGGAAGGTATATTTGTGCAGGCCGACGCGCTTGGTGGCGGTCAGCTCCACGTCGATGCCGTAGCGGTCGAGCCGCGTGGCGTAATAGCCCGGGCGGGCCTTTTCATTGGCGTGGCTGAAATACGACCACATGCCCGACTGCGGGTCGTCCTCCGTGCCGCGGGCATAGGTCACCTGCCCCACGACGGGCATCACCGTGACATCGAACAGGTCGCCGATACCGGTGCCGTTCAGGTGGGTGTGGCTGAAACCGATGACCGTCGTGTCGGAAATGTGGTAGCCCGACGTCCAGTCCCACGACTGCGGGATGCTCGTGGGGCCGAGCTGTACGGCGCCGTACGGGACGTTGGCGCCCATGAATACATGGCCGTGGCCGCCCGTGCCGATACGCATGTCGACATACTGCGTCAGCGAATCCGTACGGGGTGCCTGCGAGCAGGCCGCCAAAAGCAGGCCTGCGCCGAGAGCTGAGAGAGATTTTAAATTCATAGGGACATATGTTGTTTTTATTTGCGTTCGGGTTGCAATCCGAAAACCAGCCGGCCGCCGCCCACCAGTTCGCCATGCGAAATGCGGTATTTCTTCAGCGGTCTGCCGCCGCACCCAATACAAATCAGACAAAGCCATATACAAAGGATTGGCAGAGCTCGT
>OKSD01002616.1_pt1 | contig 15076 bp, 14 predicted proteins | sample 1601221 | NCBI WGS metagenome assembly OKSD01 (sample SAMEA3541550, study PRJEB24748) | human gut metagenome | biome: human gut; feature: human-associated habitat; material: faeces | place: China | collected 2012
GTCAAGCTCAAGATAATAGCCTATATCAGTATCGGTGTAGCCCTCCGCAGGCTCGGATATATCCACTCTGTTTGGATTTATCTGACACTGTTCGCAAAGCTCATAAACGCCTTGAAACTCCTCGTTCACATAGAGGTGAACAAGCTGACCGTCTGAGCAGAAATTGCTGTCACCCATGATAGTTCTGCCAAAACGGAATGCGATATCGTTTCTTATTAGATCCCAATCTGATTTCAACAGCACCCAGCTTTTGCACTCTGCGCCGTTATTAAGCCCAAGCATATTTGTCTTTTTATCAAATTTTATCCTATAAGGCACTTTGTTTGCAAGGATCTGACTAACATCGCCGTAATATGCGCTTGAATTTCCTCTTACCTTTATGCCTGCTGAGGCTTCGTTTATCTCCAATTTTTCATCACAATTGAAAACGTCCACCACGCAGGAAGTATACTTCTCCCTTGAAGCTATCATATCGTCAGGGGCAGTTGTGACGCTTATAACAGGTATCTTACTTTCTGATCGTATCTTTTTCTTAAAACTTTCTTTTTCAGCCTTGTCAGCACTTAGGCTTTCATAAGTAGCAGGTTCAGAGTTTATCACCTGTTTTGTGGTGGCATGGAGAGTTACAACAGGTTCAGCCGTTGTTGTCACAGCCTGAGATTCGGCAGAACTACTCTCTGCTTTTGAGCTTTCCCCTGTTTCTTTAGCACAGCTTGTAAACATTGCTCCCGTCATGACCACAGCACATACAGCAGCGATAATTCTTCTGTTCATATCATTCCTCATATTATTATCTTTCCATTTATTGTGCATTACACACATATTTTTTATCATATAACTTATTCAATTATAGCACATTGACATAGATAATACAATATGCTATAATCATAAAAGTAAGTGGGATAATTTATGCACTAACACGATTATATAGGAGGTTTTTTGAAATGTTTATACCTGACGATAAAAGATATGACAAAATGATATACAACCGCTGTGAAAAAAGCGGGCTTAAACTATCAGCGTTGTCTTTGGGCTTTTGGCAGAATTTCAGCCTGAAAAACAATTTTGAGAACATGGAAAGAATGGTACACACTGCGTTCAACAGCGGTATCACACATTTTGACCTTGCAAACAACTATGGCAATCCCTACAACGGCTCGGCAGAGGAAAACTTCGGCAGGATACTCGACCGTGGCATGAGAGAGTTCCGTGACGAGATGTGCATTTCCACCAAGGCAGGTTATGAAATGTGGGCAGGTCCATACGGTGACAAAAACGGCTCGAGGAAATATCTCACGGCAAGCCTTGACCAGTCTCTAAAAAGAATGGGACTTGAATATGTTGACATTTTCTATCACCATGTAAGAGATCCCGAAACGCCTCTTGAAGAGACTGCCCTTGCACTTGACAATGCAGTAAGGCAGGGCAAGGCGCTTTATGTTGGCATATCAAATTACAACAGAGCCGACACAGCCGAAATGCTGAAAATTTTCCGAGAGCTAAGAACTCCTTTTATTATCAATCAGCCCTCATATTCCATACTCAACCGCTGGATAGAGGACGATAAGCTTGACAGCCTTGCACTTTCTGAAGGCTTTGGCATTGCAGTGTTCTCGCCGCTGTATCAGGGCTTTCTCACAAGTAAATATCTCAAAGGCATACCGGCAGATTCAAGGGTAGGCAGAGGCGAAACATGGATAGGCAATGAGCTTAACGACAAAATGATAGAAAAGCTCAACAAGCTTAATGATATCGCCGCTTCGAGGGGACAGACCCTTTCGCAAATGGCACTTTCATGGGTGCTTCACAACAAGGCTGTTACCACTGTGCTTATAGGCGCAAGCCGTCCTGAGCAGATAACGGAAAACATAGGCTGTCTTGACCGCCTTGACTTCACAGAAGCTGAGCTTGCAGAGATAGACAGGCTTGCGGAGATATAATAAAGAAGCTGTCAGAGCCACCGCCCTGACAGCTTCTTTTATGCGTTATAATAGCGAACGTAATCGTCAAGCACATCTGCCGTAAGCTCAAAAGGATAATTTTTAAGCTTGGCAGGGTTGGCAAGTATTCCGTCCCTGTCCTTCTTCCAAAGCTCCTCTGACATATCAAGCTTGCCAAAAAGCGTCCTGATATAATCCCTGAAAGCGTCGATATCGTCAAAGCCAAGAAGCTGTTTTACAACATACTCCACCTCGGTGCTGTCACCGTATTTTTTCAAAAAACCTGACAGAAAAACGCCTACTGCCTTGCCGTGGGGTACGCCATTTTCATAGGTCAAAGTATAGCTCAAACCGTGAGGTATGCTTGTGCCTGTGTAGGCTATCGCCATGCCTGCAAGCACTGATGCCTGCATGAAAGTTGAGAACTCCTGGTCTGTCATATGAGCAAATCTCTCATCAGTTTCAAGACAGCCCTTACAGCTTGCCCAAAGCCTCATACCCTCCTCGGCGTATGCACGGCTGAACGCATTTGCGTTGGTGTTGAGCCGTGACTCTATCATGTGAGCAAGTGCGTCAACGCAGGTGCTTTTCATACCGCTGTATGAGGAGGTTTTAAGATAGCTGTAGTCCACCAATGCAAGTGACGGGAATATTTTGTGGGCAATAGATTTCTTGGTCTGCTTGATGTGGGAAGTCAGGATAGAATAAGGTGTAGCCTCCGAGCCTGTTCCGCAGGTGGTAGGCACGCAGACTATAGGATAAAAAGGTAGTTTCGCAGGAGTGTAAAGAAGCTCCTCCACCTTGGCAGTGCTATCTGAAATCTCGCACTTTTCAGTCTTTACAACGCTCTCGCTTTCGGAAAACTCGGCATTTTCGCAAACTATCCCATTCTTAGCAAGCATTGAGATCGCCTTGCTTGCGTCCATTGGCGAACCGCCGCCCACTGCCACGAACATATCCACGCCGTATTTTACCGCCGCCGTTGCCGCTGTGTAAACAGTTTCCACAGATGGGTTTTCCTCAATATCATTATATATCACATATCCAATGCCCTGACTTTCAAGCACTGCCTTGACATCATCAAGAGAACCGTTCACCGCAGAAGAATGTCTGCCTGTGACTATCATGGCTTTTTTGCCAAGTTCCGCTATTTCGCCCACGTGATTTTTTACCGCTCCATTTTCTATGTAAATATCTGTAGGTATATTTCTCATTTTCAACGCTCCTTTTGGCTTTTAATTCATTATAGCACCTTTGAAGTTGTTTTTCAAGCCTCGACATTGCAGAACATATGTGTTATGATATTAGTAACAAATCATGGAGAAAAAAGTTATGCACTTCACAACGGCAAAAGGTATACTCTCGCAAAAAAACGGCATGAATTTATATCGTGGCTGCACATGACGGTCAGACGAGTATTTTTGATACTGCCGATTGAAAACCTCTCCCCTTTATGTTATAATAAAGAAAAAAACATCAAGGTGAAGCAATGAATAAAAATCAAAATATAGCTATGGGGATATCCCTTGCTGTGGTGGCAATAATGGTCGGCTCGGCGGAGATCTTCGGGGAAAAGGAAATAATTTTTCCTGAGATAACGGCAGTGGCAATGGGTGCGCTAATTGCGCCTGTGCAATCGTGGAACACCTCTCGAACACGGCTTTTTGCGGCGATAGTTTCTGCCGCCGTCGCAGGCGTGTGCATAGTGCGGTTTATCCCTGAGATACTTATACTTCGTATAGCTTTGGGACTTCTTGTAGCAGTGAGCGTTATAACACTGTCAAAAACTAGCTTCGTTCCTGCCATTTCAGCCTGCATACTTCCGATACTTATGGGTACAAAAAGCCCTGTTTACGTCATTTCCGTTGCGGTCATGACAGCATTTATACTTATTTTTCAAAAAGTTCTTGAATACTTTGGGCTTCATGAAAAGTATGAATATAGACCTATCGAACCAAGCTCAGAGCTTCTAAAACTACGAGCAAAACAAGTCATCACGGTGCTTGTTATCTGCATATTGCCTGCGCATTTTCACGAGATATTCTTTATCGCTCCGCCGCTTATAGTTGCATTTTTCGAGCTTAGCGGCAAAGGCTCAAAGCTTATGAATCGAAAATACACCGCAATTGCTCTCATGGCGGTGGCTGCGTTCGCAGGCGTTATGGCAAGATTTTTTATCTCTGAAAAGCTTGGGCTTACCCTGACATTTGGTGCAGTTTTATCCTCGGCTGTGATATTCGTCCTTTGCCGAAAAGCAAAGCTTTATTTTCCTCCATGCTGTGCAATATCTACCTTGCCTTTTATAATCCCCAAAACTGCAATAATAAAATTTCCATTTGAGGTCACAGCAGGATATATTGTCCTTACCATTGCCGCAGTTATCATAACCAAAATAGACAATAATACAAATTAGGCATAATCAAAAACGTACAAAGCTTTATGATCCGACCCCCAGAAGTTAGACCAAAAATCTAACAACTTGGAGGTCACATCATTACGCTCTGTACGTTTTTCTGTGTATTAAGAAATCATTCTCTGTTTTTAAGCACCTCGGCAGGGGTTATCTTGCCAAGCTTTCTTACAAGAATTGAGGTGATGATAAAGTATGTTGCCATTACTCCTGCGAAAATTATAACGTAAGCATACCAAGGGAATGCAAGGTTTATTCCGCTTGTTACGTTTGGAATGAACACTGGGAAAACCTTGTCCATAAACATCTTTGAAAGCGGTATCTCGATAAGTGCACCCAAAGTTATGATAATTGCGTTTCCGTTTAGGTAAAGCTTTTTCACGTCCTTGGTCTTATAGCCGAACACCTTCACAAGTGATATTCCAAAGGAAGCCCTTTCTATTGTAACATTCAGCATAAGGAACATCACAGAGCAGAAAATTATTACGGCAACTGCGATAAGCATTACTATCATTGACATCATAAGGTCCGTGAAAACTGCCGCTGAACGCTCAATATCCGATTTTGTTGTTGTGCTGTAAAGTCTGCCCTCGTCAATGTCAAGTTTCTTGTCTGAGAGCAAACAGTTGTAGTAAGTGTCGCTCTCACCGAAAAGCTCATGCATACTGTCAATATCCATGAACACCATAAGTCCGCCACGCTCGTCGCAGATATCCTCCACTGTGAATGCGTAATCCATTGAGGTCGCATCGTCTGTCAGGATAAACTTATCGCCCTTTGCCACTCCGTAACGCTCCACAACTGACTGGCTCACTGTTATAAAGCTCTTGCCCTTGTGCGTTTTCACATCATAATACTTGTTGTCGCTGTCCATACCCATAACGGTGACATCAAGGTTATAGCCAAGCTGTTCCTTTGAAAGCGTTTTTACAAAGCAAGCCTCGCCACCCTCCGGAACGCTTTCCTCTGGATATTTCAGAGTGTACATATACTCGTATTTTGTGTCATTTATAGTGTCTTTTCTCACGTTCTCACAAAGATAGTAGCAATCAACGCCAAGCATAAGAATGAACAGTGAAAACAGCATACTGAGAAGCACTGTTATACCTGTGCGCATTTCACGAAGCATTTGGCGTATCTGAAATCTGCGGATAAAATTCCTGCTCTTTATCTTCACTCTGCTGTAGTGACCTGTTTTCTGCTCGTTTCTGATAAGTGAAAGAGCCGTCTGAGAAAGCCGCTTGTTTATCACAAGGGTATTAACTATCACCGAAACAACAGGAGGCATTACAATGCTGTAAATGATAAGATACAAAGGATAAACAGGGGTAAAATCAGGGAGCGAGAAATATGCGTAGCTGTCGAGAAGCTGATAATCGATCCCCACAGGTGAGAAGCCTATGACCGCACCGATTATTCCGCCAACAAATGCAACTATAGTCGGCAACGTTATGTAGTGGCGGATAAGATTTTTTTTCTTTGCGCCAAGAGCATAAAGCGCACCTATAACACTGCTTTCACGCTGAATCTGATGAATGACGAAAACAGAGATAACATAAGTAAGAAGTGCCATAAGTATAACACCCACACCAAGTCCTGCATATTTGTTCATGACAACGTCACCTGCCGCACCGGATATACGAACGTTGTCGCCCTTTTTCACAAACATTGTCAGGTTGTCAAGATCAATGGTGAACACCTCGTCAAGAAGCTCGTCAGCCTGCTTTTTGAAGCTATCAATACCATTAGCAAGGCTTTCTGCACCGCTGTATGCAGATCTAGCACCCTCTGACAGGTCTTTTGAGCCGTCATATGCGGCCTTAACTCCTGCCGTGATAGCGTTCGCACCCTCCGGGAGTGCCTTTTCACCCTCGTAAAGTCCGCCCATTGCGTCATAGAGAGCGTCAGCTCCCTCAGAAAGGTCTTTCACACCGTCTTTAAGGGTCTGTGAGCCGTCATAGAGCTTGTCGATACCATTTGAAATATCGTCACGCTGTTTCAAGACGTCCTTGATAGTTTCAAGATAATACTTGTCTGTGACTTTTTTATAATCAAAGTCAAAATCCTCGATCATTTTCTTCAGCTCGTCATCAGTTGCCTTGCCGTTAAGTCTGTAAGCATAGCAAAGGTCTTCGGCTTTCTGATCGCTGTCATTTTTGAAAAAGTCGTACTGATCGTCGCTTACGAAAAGAAGTCCGAAGCCCTTGCTTGACACAGCCGTGTCAGAGAAATTTTCAAAAGGTGTGTCATAGTCAGGTGTAGTTCCTATTCCAACTATCTCAAACTCAACTCCGCCTGCTGTAAGCTTATCGCCCACTGACAGAGAATGTTCCTCGCTGTAGCGCTTTTCGACTACCACTTCGCCCTTTTTCTCAGCAAGTCTGCCGCTGTCAAGCTCGATAAGGTCAATGTCATTTCTTTTACGGAAAACACGGAGTTTTGAGCCGTCCTTCGCGGTAACGTCAATGCTGAAATGCTGTTCAAGAGTAATTCCTTTGTCTGTTATTTCCTTTTCCTGCTTGTCTGTAAGAGGAATAAAAACGCCGAACTGTCCGTCCTCAACCTTATTCATCTTACCATGTTCGGCTGTTCCGTCGATGATAGTGTCTGCGCTTGCAACCACGGAAACTATTATGTACATTCCCATTACAATAAGCAATACAAGCGCAAGATAACGTGCAAAATTAGTTTTAAGCTCACGTCCGAGCCTTTTTCTGAGTACCCTGTTCATTACAAGTCCTCCAGCTCTGCGGCAGGTATGCGTGTTTCGTTAAGATAATCCTTTTTGATAAGTCCGTCCTTAACGATTATTACCTTATGCACCATATTTTTTATAGCGTTGTTGTGAGTAACGATAAGCATTGTTGTGCCATATTTTGCATTGATTTTTTCCAGCAGGATAAGAATATCCCTTGAAGTTTTGGAGTCAAGAGCGCCTGTAGGCTCGTCGCACAAAAGTAGCTTTGGATTTTTTATAAGTGCCCTTGCTATAGCACATCTCTGCTGCTGACCGCCTGAAAGCTGTGACGGAAACTTGTTTCTGTGTTCAGAAAGTCCCAACGTCGTGAGAAGTTCTTCCATATCCAGTGGCGAATCTGAAAGATATTCACAAACCTGAATATTTTCCACAACTGTCAGATTTGGAACGAGGTTATAAAACTGAAAGATAAAGCCCAGATTTTCCTTTCTGTAGTCGGCAAGCTTATCAGGTTTAAGACCAAAAATTTCCTTGCCGTCGACCTTAACAGAGCCACTATCCATAGTGTCAAGGCCGCCTATGCAGTTAAGAAGCGTCGATTTACCAGAGCCGCTCGTACCCTGAATAACGCACATCTGACCTTTTTCCAGACTTGTGGTGATACCCTTTAGCACCTGAATATAGCTGGCGTCACTTCCGTAGCTTTTCTTCACATCTCTGATCTCCAAATACATATCATTTCCTCCATTTACAAGTTAGATTTAGCTAACTTTACTTTATATAAAAATGTGCATAACTGCACATTTCATCGACATTTGAGATACAAAATTCACACATAACATTGTTATGTAGGTTTCTAAAAGTTACCGCCCGAAGGCGGCAATTTTCTAATCCTCGACTATCATTGTAAACCATATTTTTATTAGAAACTCCATTACTCTGCGCATATGGAGTTTTGCCTTTTCCACATCTCTCTCGTGAGTTAGCAAATGAGTGTAGGCGTCAACACTTATATGGGTTATCCAATGAAGCATATACTCATCAACGTGGCAGTTAGGCATTCTTGCGGCAGCTTTTTCCGCTGATATCCTAAAGCCCTGTTCTGTCATATCTACGATCATATCCACAGTATTTTCATACTCAGACCCCTGCGCACCCGTGAGCAGCAGCATAAAAACGTCATAGTGGAGATACATATAATCAACAAGTTTGTCAAGGTCGGTGTGAGTATCAATATGATACTCAGCAGACAGCACCGCAGGGTCATCGCTATCCATATCCTGAGCGTCCTGCATATAATGCTCCGTAAGAAGCCTGCAAAGCTCTTTCAGCGGCTCATCGACAATAGCCTTGAACAAGTCATTTTTATTTTTAAAGAAGAAATACAGCGCACCGGTCGTCACGCCTGCGTCAGCGCATATTTTTCTCAGAGAAGCCTTCATATAACCATTTTCAGAGAACTCGGCCATTGCACTTTCCAACAGCTTTTCCCTTGTTTCAAGTTCGTCACCCATTACTGCACCACACTTTCCGCTTCACATAACACTGTTATCTTAGCATATAACGCCTGATATGTCAATACATTTACCATATTTTCAGCATATTATATGATATTGAAACATAACGGTGTTATGTGATTGGTGACTATTACAAAATAAAATGGGAAGCGGCATACCTGTCTGTTCAGATCTCACGATTTCAGATGGGTTAAAGTATATAAGCGATAGCTATAAAATTGCTATGGTTTACAACGGCGACAGCGCTCCTATACTGGTCCTTGAAAACAAGTACTCATATAGCTGGGATATTTGCATTAGTGCAAGCGAGGTGTCGTCAGGAGTTGCTTTCTACTCATACGATGACATTGCACAAGCTTTCAGCAACTACGGTGTAAACATTTATGATATGGGACAGCTTCACATATTTACCTCTAATTATACCGAGATCTACGGAGTATATGCAGCTCCGGTCTGATATTACAACATAATAACTATCAAAGTCAAATAATAATCGGACCGAGCAAAATGTTCCACCGGAACATCTTACTCGGTCTTTTTCGTAGTATCGATAATTCAACATATTTACAACTATCCTGCATTTTTCACGCAATCACCAATCTGGTCATTTTCTCTATCCACTTATCAATGAAACTTATAAACCCCTCAAAGCTTCACAGCTCTCCATTTGTTTGAAATAACACCGATATTCCAGTATGTAATAAAACAGATAAACAGCATACTGATTGCCGATACGACAACTGCTTCAATAATAAGAAACGGTGTCGAATAGGTTGATATGAATCTTGACGTAATTGCCAAAAGAATATTTTGGCAGAACCTAACAAATATCCCCAATAAGATAATGTCTAATATGAATCTCCATAGAAATGATTTTGTAAATTGTGTCATTGTTTTTCCTACTTATTATTCAACCGTGTATTCAATCGTATTACTAATGGGAGTATATTCTCCTGTAGCATCATCATAATCAATCACTAAAGTAACTGTGTAATCGCCTTTATCAGCAAAAGTCAAAAAATTAGTCCAAGTTTTACGGTATGCCTGAAAACATTTGCATAATTTGCCATTTTGGGTTACATACCAAAATAAGTTTTTATCAGTTTCTTTCTGCGGTATTTCGGGTCTGTTTATAAGAATAATATTTTTATTTTCTTCAATCGTAATTTCCGCTAATAGAATTGAATCATCATCTTTTAAATCAGAAGAGGATACAACGCTCTGATTTTCTTTAATATTTGTTTGATGTTCAGGCGTAATTTCATAATCAAATGCTTTTAAATTCATATGAATGAGCATACAGAGAAAAAAGAGCAAAAACATTATAAAAATGCGAAAAAATTGTTTTTTATAAATTGCCTTGAAAAAATTAAATTTATTCCTGTATGTATAATGCTCACCCTTATAGGTTCTGTACGGAAACTCAACCAGCGTCAAAATGAGTTTAGAAGCATTATAAGAACATATCACAATCATTAAAAAGTATAATATCTTTGTTAAATGAAGTTCTGCCTTAAATTCACAAAATACATTATTATAAAAATAATCAAATCCTGCAAATGCAATTATGTATAGCATCAAATTCGGAAATATCAAAAGAGAAAGGTAATTATCTTTCTCTTCTACATTTCTGGGATATTTACGCATCTGTCAACACCTTCTCAAGCTTTGCTATCATTATTTTCGCAGAAGTTATGTCAGAATTATCACGCAGTGCTGAAAATAGTTCTGGAGCACTCTCTTTAAAATCGACATATTTCTTTTCAGATAATAATCTTGCATAAGCTAACCTATAATAATAATTTTGAACATCCACTAGTCGAATATTGTAGTACTGATTGACAATTGGTATTTTATTTATTTCTTCTTCAAATTCTTTATTTACACTGTAGGCTATACTCGATGCGCCATATGCCATTACTGCACTTTTACATTGACCGGATATATTACATAATTTATCAGGTATAAACCTTGTAACAACAAGCGATATACCAAAGTACACTCCGCCGATCATGGCAAGCGTACCAAGCATATAAAACAATGTACAGAAAAACAGTTTAATAGGTGTATTCTCTCCAACAAAGCTGTTAGGAAATACCAAACAATAAATTGTTAGACTAAGCACAAGACCACAAACCGTTATTAATCCTGACAATGCAAATGTCTTTGGAGACAGCGGCTTAATTGTGCCTTCGTCAACAAATCTTTTGTAGTTATACCAAAATAATGCCTTGTTAGCCATAATTATGTCACCTCAATTCCATCATATAAAAAAGCTCTTGTCTAACAAATATCCCCAATAAGATAATGTCTAATATGAACCGCCATAGGAATGATTTTGTGAATTGGGTCATTGTTTTTCTCCTGTTATCAAATTATAATTTCAATAGCGTTGCTTACTTGTGTATATGAATGTGTGGTAGAATCATAATCAGTACACAATAATACTGTATATACTCCTTCCGGCACATCCTTTCGCAATTTGAATTCGTTTATTTCACTTGCATCGACAATTTTTTGAATTTCACCGTCCTTGACTATAAGCCAACATCTATTTTCTAATTCTGAATTATCGCTCTTTGTAACAGTATATAAATCCGAATTTTCTTTCACAAATATATTTTCTGAATATGACGGCGAATTTTTTTTCTCAACCAACTGAATTGATTCTATGTATCCCAAATTCTTTCCATCTTTATCAGTATAAAACTCAATTTGAAACTCATCATTGTTATTAGCTGATTTTATCAAGTCATTATAATAGTCAAACTCTGATTTACTAAGACTTAATCTTAGTTGAGTATTTATGCTTTCATTATATACTTTTAATTTGTCTGAATCCGCATAAACTCCATAAAAATTATACAATTGAGTAGCCTGAACGCCTTGAAATCGTGATGGATAAGAAGACTTTTTCGATTTTTTTGTATAAACCGAAATATTATCATCTTGCTTGGTTAAATTAATAGTTTTCTTAAAAGCACTTCCGTCGCTTATTTTTTGCACAACAGAAATTTCTTCAATTAGATTTTTTATGCCGTATGTACTATACTGAGACTGAACAGATATAAAATTCATCCACAATATTGAAACAAAACACGAAAATACGACTCCAACAATTTTATGACCTAAACCGTAACCTTTTTCATTAAAGAATGTTACAGCCGATTTTATCATAAACATGATCATAAAAAAGGCTAGTACAATTGCTGAGATTGCTTTAATTTTCAAAAATAAACAAACTAAATTTATATTTTCTTGACCAATCAATGAGTTTGGAGCAAAAAAATTCAATAATATATTTCCGAATATCAGCACTAACAAAAACCAACCGCAATTATTATAAATTGTTTTAATAGCTTTCATATTTTTCCCTACAAAATCTCCTCATTAATATGTTTGATATTGTTATATGCGTATTTATCATATACATAATCAACATCATCATAAGTTTCCATACTTCTTGACAAAATCGCCAAGATAACGCTCTGCAAAAGTCTTACGAAAATTCCAAGAAGAATTATATCTAATATGAATCTCCATAGAAATGATTTTGTGAATTGGGTCATTGTTTTTTCCCCTAAAATAATCAATCTTCTTTTTCCAGTGGTACACTCTCATACTCTTCAGAATTACTATTCTTACTCCTCTTAGAATATAAAATGGTATTGCTGATAGGGGCTTGATCTTCGATTTCTTCGTCATTATCCAAAACAAGAGTGACAGCGTAATCTCCGGCAGGAGCAAAAGTTAGAATATTTGTCCAGTTTGACCGAATAGCTAAACTGCGCTTATAGAACTCGCCGTCACAGGTAATGTACCAATATATTTTCTTTTCCATCTCAGCTAATTCTACGCTGTTCGGATCTAAATCATCATACACTGCAATACCAGAACGCTCTACAAGTATTGTATTGTTTTCATTGACGCTTAATCTTATTTCAATATTTTGTTTTATAAAATATGAATATGATGGAGAACTAAGTGACAAATTGTAATCGGAGGTATCCGTTATATCCAGAACTTCTTTTACATAACCTGATCTTTTATAATATGAGATTCGAAAATGCCGTTCAACTGGAATTTCTTTTTGAAATCCGTTGTCGCCCTTGATCGTTTCGACCTGACTTGATTTTAGTGATCGTTTTACATTAACACCATCACTGTTTTCTACCCAAATATTTCGATTATCGTATAACTCAATGCTGTCGGTTTCAATACTTATCGGATCATCATATTCTATATCGTCATTTATTTCGGATATCAGAGACAACTGTTCAAATACTGTCATATTGCTGATCTCAAATATTTTATTTATACCTGCACCTACTCCTATAAGCAAACAAATAAAAACTAATATCCGTATCCGATTTTTTAACAAAAAATCTTTATCATGGTTTATTACGGCTGATGTAATAATTTTCAAGCCTAATTTTTTTGACTTATTAAATATCCTATATCTTGCACTTAGCAAAAGGCCCTCACCCATAGCCATTATAATGACTGCGGCATTATACACAACCAAAAGATAGCATATAAAATTAAATATTATCAATCTTTTGAAATCAGATATACCGTTAGTGAATATCCCTTCATACAAATATTCATAATAAACACCATAAGCCGCAAATACGCCAATCAGAAATAAAATAACATTTATTAAGCAAACATAGTAAATATGATTTTCTAACTCATTATTGCCATCTATCAAAAAAAATCCTCCTCTAAGTTCAATAATATTCTTATTTCATTAATTACAAGTTTTGACCGTGTTACTGAAAAGGTCCGATATACATGAAAAAGCAGTAGATATGCCTTGATTGCCTAATTCTAATACTGAAATAATCAATGGAAACAGTGTATAGAACTCAGAATCTTCAGCCTTTTTAGTATCTGCTTCGACTGCATTTCGTCATCTATTTTAAATTGTATCACAGCTTCTTCAATTTTGCAACCCTCATCGTAAATAAATTCCTAAAAAATTCCTAAAGTTGCATCATTTGTCATTGCTTTTGAGCAAAGGCTTTCTCTTGCATCAAGATTTGACAGAATATTTCCTGCGGCTTTCATTTTAACCGATACCTCGAAAGGATTTGTATCGGTATCAATATTTGAAAAGTTTTCGACATCTGGCGGAACGTCAACTTCAAATATATACTCAGAATCAGGCACGCCAAAAGTCTGGGGATTTAATGGATCAAGTCCTAGAGCTATTTCATCGCCGTCGCTTATACCGTCGTCATTCGTATCGTATTTTAATTGTATTGTGCAAAAGCAGTCAACACAAGACCCGTTTCAAGAAATTCAAGAGTTTCAAAGTTTTCGTTGATAGTGACTCCTTTTACTATGCAGTTGGATATTTCCGCTGTTACTCCATTTTCCTTTGAAGCCTTGAATTCAAATGTTTTCGTTTCATTGGCTGCTATCGGGGTTGTTGTAACGTCGTTTGCAATAGAATATGAATTTGCATCTGCAGATACCAGTATCGCATTCCATATATCCTCAATTGTAAAAATAGTATCAAAATTGAGTGCCAAGCTTCTATTGGTTCGGCTGAGAGATTTTGTATTTTTAATTCACCGGTAAAACCGTTACCCCAATCGTTGGTAACATTCAGCGAAACAATATATTCATTTTCTGCTTTATCGGTTCTTTGTGAACAGATTTCAAAAACTTTTGGAATTTCAAGACCTTCTCCTGTCACACAGTAACCGAAATTCACTTCCTGATCGGGCTGAATTTCATAATTATATCCTGCGTTTTTTATAATATGCTGAGTTTCGTTGCTGTAAGCAATGCCGTTCCAAAGTCCGCTTATCTCTCCATGAGCGTCGAATTTCAAAGCCCGGTTTGATATAGTTTCTGAACCTATATTTTTGATTTTTATTTCAATATTCTGATTATTGCCCCATGAGCTTTTAATATCATAATAAACAACATAACCGTTGCCTATATAGAAAGACGAATTGTTATCAGCGACGTCTGCTGCCGAAGCGTAGACCGGAACAATTATGTTGATGAGGACAATAACAGACATGAAAATTGAAATGATTCTTCTTTTCAATTTTTTCCTCCTGATATGTAAAATCTTGTTTTCATAAGAATCCTACGCACAGTTTTCCATGCTGAAAAATTATGATCAGAAATCCGATTGCCGCTCCTATGGTAATGCATTCTTATATTTTTTAGTCATCAAAATTAGAAGAAAGTGTTTTTTTGCTTGCTGAATAATGTCCGACAATACTTTCTCCGGGTTTAGACTGATTGTTTCAGACTCGCCGTCTTTTAAAAAGCCGGTAAGAATCTTTGAATATTTTTCTTGTCCACATTTCCGTTTTCCCACAGAATAATATCAATTATTCCATTAGGATAAACAACAGTCATGTCGTTTACATTAAGGAATTCTGAATATCCGCTCTAAAAAAACAAAAAAAGCCGATCCTATTGGTTTCTCTATTTTAAGAGATACCAACAAAATCGGCAGATCCAATAAATTTGTATTGAAAACTTT
>OKSD01002619.1_pt1 | contig 15063 bp, 19 predicted proteins | sample 1601221 | NCBI WGS metagenome assembly OKSD01 (sample SAMEA3541550, study PRJEB24748) | human gut metagenome | biome: human gut; feature: human-associated habitat; material: faeces | place: China | collected 2012
CTGGCCCCGGAAAGCGACGGCGAGTGGCCGGCGGTTCCCGCCCTCAGCGTTGACGTGGCTGCGGCTCCGGTCGACCTGATGCCGGAATCTGTTGATGCGATTTCGCACAACAACGCCAATGGCGACGGTTCTTTCACATATGAGAACGGCGTTCTGAAGCTGTTCGTCCCCAAGGCCGAGGTCAAGCAGGTGCCTGCTCAGACCGCTATCGCCATTGAGTGACCAAATGGCCGGGGCCCGCAAGGACGGGTCCCGGCCGGTTTCTTTTAACGGCGGTCCTGCGTCGTATTTCCGTCCGGGTTCCGGGCGGGGATACGAAACAAGATCGAATGGATCGACGGGAGGAAAGTTGGATCCCCCTCTTTTTCCTTAGGAGGCATGATGTATGAATAAAACCGTTTCCCGCGTGCTGTGGATCGTGGCAGGTGTGCTGCTGATCGTGGCGGGTGGTGCGTGTATGCTCCATCCCGGCGCTACCCTGAGCGGGCTGTCCTTCCTGTTAGGAATGGCCATGTTATTTTCCGGTGTGGTAGATATTATGATTTTTGCCACGGCGGGCAGCAGTATTTACGGTTCCGGATGGTTTTTGGTGGATGGCATCCTTACGGTGCTGCTGTCCATCTTCCTGCTGTGCAACCAGATGTTCACCATGATGACTCTGCCCTATATTCTGGGTATGTGGCTGTTGTTCTCCGGCATCACGAAATTTGTAAACTCCTTTGATCTGCGCCGGTTTGGAGTGCGGGGATGGGGCTGGGTGACAGCCTTCGGCCTGCTGATGGCGGCGGCTGGATTCCTCTCCTTTATGGACCCCTTGGCTGCGGCGGTGACGCTGTCCGTTCTGGCGGGGCTGTTCCTGATGATCCAGGGCGTGGTTTCCATCGCGTTCGGGTGTCTGTCCGGACGGTTCTGGATGTAAAGCTTAACAACAAAAATCCACGGTCGCACAGGCTGACTATCTTGTTGAAGAGGTTGCGCATAGAGATGCCTTGAAGGCAGTGCACGGCAGTCATGACTCATGGGAGGAAACACAATGAGTACGCAATATGAATTTATGAAACGACAGGTCGTTGAAGAAGTGGCTGCTCTTCAGGAAAAGCTAATCGCAATCCAGGCGGATTGCATCAACCGGATCAAAGAAATCCCCGTCACTTCTGACCTGGAGGACACCATGGATGAACTGCTTAATAAAATCTCAAATCAGTTCCTCTTTCAGATTGAGGAACCGGAAAGTGCGTCCGTCGTGATCGGCACAGCAAGAGCCGGTCATTTTTCCTGGAGAGTCGAGAACGGGTTTCGAGACATTTTCTCCGTAGAGCAGTGGCTCCGCGACAATCCCGAGTTCAGCATCTATGATGAATACGGTACAGCTATTACATGGGAGCAATTCAAAGAGGCCGTAGCCTGGTGTAATGGGTGAAAACTGCACTTAAAACGGTTTGTGCATTCTGACATATTGGGACCGCATTTTTTGTACAAGGAGTCGATGACCATGGAGTACAGGGGCCTTTATGTTTCTGCAACGCCAGATTGTGAGTGTCACAGACGGCCCGTTCTGTCGTAAAACAGACGGGCTGTTTTGTCGGCCGTAGCCGGGCGGCGGTGTCCGGCGGCCGGTGCGTTTTGTCGCCGCCGGACTGTTTTGTCGCATAAGAGAAGGGAGGCGGAAATCCGCCTCCCTCTCCGTATTCAAGAGACCTCGCCTTCCAAGACGAGCTGTACCATCCGGTCATCAACAATGGCCCTGCGGTTTTGGTATTAACAAGAAATTAAGTAGGATAGAATCCTGACAAAATCATCTTTATCGAAGTTGTACCCATAGACTGTAAACCCGAGACTTTTGTGGACGAACTCAGCATAATATCCACTTTGCTCGTCACTGTCAAAGCGGAATATATTTACATTTTCTCCCGAAATTGTAGAGGCCAATGGCGCACTATCGTTAGTTACTTGGGTATTGTCCGACTTTGGTGCTCCGTCTTTGATTATTTCTATACTTACTTTCTCATTACCGATAGGGTTGGCCCATATGAAATTATGCCCCTGCATATCGCTTCCATCGCTGAACTTGAAGATGCCATAAGACCCGGTGTTCTCCTCAATCATGTCGGGGAAAACACTTGAAATATCAAATTCAATCCCATAGTAATCAAAAAGCTCTTCTTTTGTGTATTCATGGTAGTTGTCGGGGCCCAAAGCAAAGAAGCCTGTTTCGGGAATTTCCGAGGCGAGTTCATTTATTATAATTTCTGTATCCTCCGTGTTTGCGAGAGACAATGCGGCACCTCCCTCCGAATTTCCCGAAATTTCACTTGAAATAGCTTGACCCCGGCTGCTCAACACCACCCCAGTAAATATAGCAATTATTAAAACAACGCCAATAGCCATTCCTATCGTTTTGGACTGTGCTTTCATATACTACACCACCTCGTTTTTCGTTATAGACACAAGTTCTATTATATCTTACACGATAATAGACGAAAAATCTAATGTTTTGTTCCTTTATAAATGACGAAATGTGGCTTGCCACATCAAACAGCCGATAAAATGACAAAACAACTCGGCCATGCAGCCAAAACACTCCGGCTATCCGACAAAACAGCCCGGCTTTTTTTCGTCAAATCAGGTCGGCTTTAACAGAAGAACGGAAACAGAAACGATACTAATGCAAATCCCCAAAAGAAAAGTGCTGCTATAATATATAAGACCTTTTCAATTCGAGAGGCATCGACGATGAGGCAGTAATAGCCGCACACTGCACAGATGCCGCTGATGAATGTAAATCTGCAGTGTTCGTAAACCGTGTCAAAATAAATCTGCGGCAAATCAAAGTGGGCAACAGAAATGTGCAACGATACCGTGAATAGTATGCAGCACAGTAGCAGTAAGCCGATAGCGTATTCATAAGTTGGGCGCGAGCCATACCATCGAAATGGAAAAATAGTTTTCTCCAGCCATTTAGCAAGAAACCCGGTGTGGCATTCACGCCTCCGAAATGCAGTGCTAACTGGATTGTGCTTTGTAAGCCAGAATGAGGCATATAGAATTATCCACGCCACAAGACTTACAATATAGTTTTCAGTCATTTTTTGTTCTCCAATAGGATGTTGGTTCAGCTGTTGGCACTTTTTCACTCGTCCCTATGTCCGAGCTGTGGATATGACTGGCTCTGATTTAGCTCCTTTACAGGAATACTTTCCGCGAATAGCACGGGAATGCAGTTGCAACGACGAACTGTTTTCTTTATGACATCTCTGGCCCGTTTGCTGATGATTATTTCTTGTAAAGTGTAATTGCCATATTCTCATGTTTTCTCTCCCAAGCCCATATATCAAGACCAAAAACTATTTGCTATGTCGGTCAACACATCCGATTCATAACCGGTTTCAACATCAACAAAATACCCGATAAAGTATTGCTCCACCTCTGGATCGCCTTTGAGCGCAGCTAAATGGTTAAAAGCCGCTTCACGCAGTTTGCTCCAGCGGTCGGACGAGTCAGCACACTTCATAGCCACCTCTTTCAGTTGAGGATCGCAGTGGCATCTAAGATAGATCAGTGCGGCCCGAAGCTGAGGACTGTACTTGAGTGGGTTTTCCAACCACAAAGATAAATCGTCATCGGTAACCTTGCCAATGTCCGCTACGGTCGTAATGCCAAACTCATACCATGTTGGATAATTGCGCCCTGCGTCAACGAATTCCTGGGGGAGTTTTGAGTCGCGGATTAGGTTTCCCGAGTAAGGGGCTGGGCGCGTGTCGATAGTTTGCTGCCAAGGCTTTGCAGGGAGTATCTTGGCGGGTAACTGAGATATGGAAACGGTAAAGGGACCAAAATACGCGCGGTCCGGAACAGGCGTAGAGCTGGACCTTGCCTGTGCATAGAAGTAGCCGCCAAACGGAAAAATCGTGATACAGGGAAGTTGCCGCCCAAGTCGCGCGGCGGCACAAGCCTTGTGGTGGCCGTCCAACAAAACAGAAATGCCTTCAGCACAGGAAAATGCAATCGCCCTGGGGAATGTGTCTGTTGTGTCAAAGCGCTGCGTGTAATAATCCACACGCTCTTGATTCAAACGAGTTCTCGGCTGAGAAGGATACAGAAAGACAGGAGCGCCTTCGCTGTAAGTAAATTCAAAATCCGGGTCATTGTACCAAGCTGGTCCGGTAGCCTCTACATTGGAAAATGCGTCGGGAACATCCCAGAAAAAGTTTCCATTTCCATCGGCAGGGAAACTGTCTCCTTCTGCAATTACATAAAGACCGGAGGACAGAAGCCCCAGCAACGGGGCCATGGAAGCGATGGATGTGTCCAGATTCACATATGGTGCATTGATGACATCGCTGATTTGCTGCAATTCCGGTGCATCGGCTTTGTCCAATCCATATCCAGTCGCCAGCAACCCGGCGCAGGTAGGGCATTCCGGTGCATTGTGGACAATAAGAGGTGTTCCGCGCAACGTCAGCGCATATTGTTGACTCCAGTCCTCGTTTCTTCCGCGCGACTCCCGTTTTAGAGTGCCATTTCCCTCGATCAGCAGCAAACGGGCATCCCGGCACCAGTTTAGGTTATCGGTATTCAGTTTGAGGGGAAAATCGGTTGGTTGCTCGACTTTCCGTTTCTGCCAAGGAAATCTCATAATAGGTGCGCTCCTATCTGCGTGCATTGGTGGTTATTGGGATTTTCACCAACATTATATCGTAGCTTACGCACATTTGTATAGTTTTTTATTGTAATTGCACCAAAGAGTAGCCACATCGAAAAGGAACATAAAAAAGCCCTGCACGGCACCGGCGATTCCGACTCCGTGCAGGGCTTTGGTTATAGGGGAACTTTATAGAGCATTGATCTCTGCTTCCAGCTCGCGGATGAACGCCATCAGGTCAGCGAAAGAGGGGCACTCGCCGAACATCATACCCTGCATGACCGCGTAGTCCTCTTCCAACGCGGCATAGCGGTATTCCGGCGGACACAGCTTCATGGTACCGGGCCGGGCCAGTTCGTACTGCGCCCACTTACGGGGATAGAACTTCATCTTAAACTCCACGACCCGGCCCAGCAGGTCCAGATCCTCATAAGCGGCCGCTTTGTTTTCAGAGTGGGCGATGCAGTACAGGTCATAGTAGTGGCGGGAATAGCGGCTGGGCATCGGCAGATGCTCCGGGCGATTGGCCTCATGGTGCAGGATCGTCACCTTCTCCCAGAAGGTGCGCTCAGCCGCTGCGGTCAGTACCACGGTGCTGGCCTGCCGGAAAGCAGTTGGGTATCGCTCGGCGGAATAGGGGCGGATCTCCCGCGGCTGTGACGGCGTCCATGCAGCCAGGGCGCCGATCTCCAGCCGGATCACCTGCAGAATGGACTCGGTCTTAAAGATACTGGGGTACCGGAAACAGATGGTCTGCTCGTCGTCCGGATCTATGTAGAGGTCCGCTTCCATACCCAGTATGATGCTGAACTCGCTGCGCAGGGAAGGGAGGAGGATGTCGCGCAGGAACTGCTCGGCACGCTCATTTGCTTCCTTGTTGAACTGATCCTGCTTTGTATTGCTGCGCGGCGCCCATGGCTCATGGAGTCCATAGCCCAGCACGCGCCAATCCAGGATCAGGTCAATATCTTCGGAAAAACGCTGGATCAACCCATAGCATTTGGAGAGGCTGGTGCCCCCTTTGAATGTGAAGGCTGCCTTCCAGGGACTGTGATGGAAGAGGTGGTCCAGTGTCAGGCAGACCCAGAAGTCCTTTTCGATGATAGCTTCATGCAGCCCTGTCTGCTGCGCGGTATTACGAAACAGAACACGGCGGTCCTGCTCAGATGCTTTGGCGATGTTATACATATCAGTCCTCCCGGCAGATTTTTTTGATGAGGTTATAGATCCACGCTACCGCCTGCTGCGCCTCCTGTAAAAGCGCCTGCTTTTCATGATCGGTCAGGAGCCGCTGCAGTTTTTTAATGGTAGTGTCATCCACATTCTCCTTGCCCAAAGCGCGCAGGGCCTGTATGACCATGGCGCTCTTATAGGACAATCCGGAGATCTCCCGGTTGCTTCGATGCTTAAACTCTAACTCCAACTTGCCCACATTGAACTTGTGGTAGGGGCCGTCGGAGATATAGGACCACTTGGCGGGGACCTGCGTAGATAGGCCCAGCAGGTTCAGTGCGGTGGCGCCGGAGGGTGCAATGCTCCAGTTGAACTTCCGGGCCAAGGCCTGCGCCACGTGATGGGGCGACGGAGCCTCATACTCACCCAGCAGCTGGCTGAAGACGGGCCGGTAATAGACGCCGCGCATGATCCGCTGCAGCTCACCTGTCTGCTCCATACGGGACAGGCACTGCCGCACCGTATTGACATCAGCCAGATCCACATAGTCGGTAGACACGAAGACAGACTCCGGCTCTGCGACTCGGATGCGCTCCAATATACAGTTGTAGATCGTCTGATTGGCCATAGCGGCACCTCCTTGTTGTAATGAATATTATATAGTTTTCATTACAAAATGCAAGTGGGTGCCTTTAGTTTTCTCGACTTGACGGTCAAATATACGATTTGTAACGAAAATTGTACAGTTTTCATTACAAATAGGCGATGCGGATATAGACAAAGTATCGGCATAGGTGGGGGGGTATGGGCGCGGAAAGGGGGAAGAACGCCCATCCCCAAATGCGGCAGGGCTGGTTACTTGGGGATTGGATCGAAGTTCTTAATGATGCTGGCGATGAGCTTCAGCTGCATCCGTTCCTTCATCTCCTGGTCGACACCGCTGAATGAGACATTGTTGGCATCACGGAATGTGCGGGTGGCCAGTTTGGAGATGAAGCCATCGAAGTGTCTGAGAACTTCGGCCATAGCGTCCGGATCGCCGGTAGAGGCAGCTGCGATGGTATCGTAGTCCAGCAGGGCCCGTGGCTTCTTGCGATGGCGCGGCATGGCAATCACTCCTTCATTTTGGATTTAAGCGTCTCAAAAAATGCTGTTCTGCGGCGCTGGATCGAAGATTTGGAACTGTTGAGGAGCAGGGCGATCTGTCGGTCGATCAGATCCAGCAGGAAGGAGAGCAGCAGGATGCTGTAACCTTCCACCCCGATCTCCAAAAGTGCTTGTCCCAACCGATCATCGTGGATGGACAGATGGAAGCCGCACACATCGAACAGGTACATATCGGAAGGGTATGTATCCGTGGTGTGCAGCTGCTCCAATACCGGCTCCGGAAGATCGGAAAATGTAATCACGTGCTCAGCACGTGCCGTTATGTGTCGGATGTAGTCGATGCTTTCGCATTCCAGCACATCCTTACAAAAACGTTCAAACTGCCTGCAGACTTTTGCTTTCTGGGAGGGTGAAAGATGCAAGATTTCACCTCCCTCCTTACCCGCGGAGGCGGTTACTTGTCCCCTTTCACACCCTATCCCGATGCGGGTAGGCGGAATGACCCAGAAAACGCAAAAAAAGTCGGTGCACAGCATTATTTCTAATGCTATGCACCGATAGAGGTCATGAACAATCAGCCGCCAGACAACGCGGAGACGGGCGGCGTGTCTTACAGGGTATGCAGTTTTACCAGAGGAAATGCGGGTGGCACGGCAAGTCGCTAATCATGCTGGTAGAGCTCCATGAGTTTCAGATAGGCCTCCTTCTGCTCCTGAGGCAAGGGTGTCCAAGCCTCCATCAACCGTTTGATCTCCGGCGTACACTCAACCATATCATCATCAGCAAAAAACTGAGAAAGCGTTATGCCAAAGGCGGAACAGACCGCTTCCAACGTGGGAAGGGTGGGGATTCCATTCCGACGAAACAGATTTTGAATGGTGGACTCAGTCAAACCGGCCTCACTTGCCAACCGGTAGGCTGTCCAGCCCCGTGCTTCCATCAATGTTTTAATTCTCGACAAAACATCCAAGCGATCACCACCTTCCTGTCTATATTTTACTGCACAGAAAGGTAGTACGGTACAGCGGCGTTGTACGGGAATTGCTACCTCTGTGTACTGAATGACACGACAGGAGAGACGTAGGTTAGTATGTCCCGAAAGGCAGGTGCGCTGCAAATGGGCTGGGTCAACATAGAATGAACGGGCAGAGGATATAATAATTTCAAAAGCTGCTTGACAATATAGGATTTATCCCATACAATAAATATAGGATAAATCCCATAGTTGGAAGGCGGGTTGAATGTGCAGGAATATGAAGTGATTTTTTATGATAAGACCGACGGCACAGAACCGGCAAAGGACTTCATATTGAGCCTGGATAAGAAGATGCGCGCTAAGATGTTGCGGACGATCTCGCTGCTGGCAGACAACGGCCCGGATCTCCGGGAGCCGTGCTCCAAACCGCTGGGTGATGGCATCTTTGAGCTGCGGGCGAAGGTAGGCTCTGATATTTCCCGCGTTTTGTACTTTTTCATAGTCGGCCGACGGGTGATCCTTACCAACGGATTTATCAAGAAAACACAGAAGACACCGCCTGCTGAACTTGAGCGGGCGAAGCGATATCGCGCCGACTATCTCGGCAGAGAGGAGAACAGACCATGAGTAAATTCAATGACTTTTTGAACGAGCAGCTGCAGGATCCGGAAGTCAGGGCAGAGTATGAGGCTCTGGAGCCTGAGTTTTCCATCATGCAGGCTATGATCGACGCCCGCAAGAGCAGCGGGATGACCCAGAAGCAACTGTCCGAAAAGACCGGTATTGCACAGGCAGACATCAGCAAACTGGAGAGCGGCAGTGCCAACCCGTCCTTGCGGACGCTCCAGCGCCTCGCTGCGGGAATGGGGATGCGGATCAAAATTGAGTTTCAGCCCTTTACCATGGGATGAAGAAGCAGAAGCGGGAAGACTGAGATAGTCTCCCGCTTTTTTGCGCTCAAAATCCGTTTTGCCATGTGAGAATGCTTTTGTCAATTTCAGAGAAAATCTCCAGACTGACCCTGGTGCAATCCGATCTCCCTGCAGCAGAAAACCACCGCCCGCTTGAATTGTCCGGTTTTTGACCACCAAGATATTGTATTGTGGATGACTTCAAGCCATGTTTGCCCGAAAATCTATGAAAATCCGGTTTGTTTGGAAAGCGTTCACTGTTTCATTTGAAAAACCATCTTGCAATATTCAGCGAAATCAAATATCAATCTTGGCGGTCAGAGGTAGAGACTGTCCCCCCCGTTCTTGATTGGCAGGAGATGGATTTAGCGTTAGAATAGGTGTCGAAAATGTTGGCTTTTCGATTGTTAGAAGCGAGGGATGGCAGAGGTGTATGGGATTCCCCATCTCTCGTCGAACGCTGCTCACACGGCAAAAAAGTCAGATTGAGTTTCCGCCCGACCGCCCCATACAGTGAGGAACGCCGGAGAGCCGCCAGTGAAGCGGCAAAAGCTCCGAGAGCAATCTCAAGCGAAGTGTGGTATAATTTTTTTGAAAAAGTTTCGGATTTGATGTAGTATTCGCCGCTAAAACCGTAGTATATAGGTGAAGCCGGAAAGGAGGCGATGTGATGATAACAGATGAAAATATCATTGAATTGTTTTTCGCGCGTTCAGAACAAGGCATACGGGAACTGGATACAAAATACGGAAAAGACTGCCACAATCTTTCCTATCATATCGTAGGGAGCAGGCAAGATGCGGAAGAATGTGTAAACGATGCTTATTTGGGCGCATGGAACGCGATTCCCCCGGCGCGCCCCAATCCGCTGCTGACTTATATCTGTAAAATCGTTCGGAACATTTCATTGAAGATTTATTACAGAAAGGAAGTAGCAAAACGAAGCAGTCACTACACGATTGCTATGGAGGAAATTGAAGCCTGCATAGCAGACCCGAATACGGTGGAAACCGAGATAGAAGCCAGAGAATTAGCCCGTATCATTGGAGAATTTTTGGACACGCTGACCCTCGAAAACCGCGTTATCTTCATGCGCCGATATTGGTTTGCCGACAGCTACAAGGATATAGCCGAGTTTATGGGGCTTTCGGAGAAAAACATCTCCGTCCGGCTGACCCGCATCCGGGAAAAGATGAAGCAATATTTGATTGAAAGAGAGGTGTTCGTATGAACGCAAAGAAGTTTTCCGATGCCATGAGCGAGCTTGACACGAAATATGTTGATGAAGCTCTCAACCATAAAAAGAAAGCAAAAAGGCCCGGTTGGATCAAGTGGGGGGCTATGGCGGCTTGCTTATGCCTTGTGGTCTATGCGGGAATTCGCTTGATTCCTACAGACTCCCCACCCGATGAAAGCAGCGAACTCCCCCTGCTTAACGCGCAGTTTGAAGGTGGCGATATGGGCTTTGAGGGTTTGATTCTGTTCGATATTTCGGAAAGCGGATCAGCAAATCCGTGGACGAAGGATATGGTGCTCGAAACACTGCCCGTATATGAAAATCTTGCCTATACCGATGCTTCGGGTCTACCCGTGTATCTCAGTGAAAACGAGCTGCTTGGGGTTGCCGAAGACATAGCAGCTCGCCTGAACGCCGACATTATCAGCACGGAGTACAAGAGAGTGGAGGATACTGCGCAGCTCTCGCCCAATACAGGGCTTAGTGGCGGAGAGGCGTGGCGCTTAACCGCTAAGACCAGAGAGCATACCATTCTTGTTTCCGGAAATGGGAACGCAGTCGTGGAATTCAACACACAGGGTGTGCTTTTCAGCGACTATACATCGGAAAATGAGGCGAAAACGACAATCGGCACACTCCTGGAAAAATACGCCTCCTTGCTGAACGTGGATGAGCCTGTTATATATACGTGGTGCGACTACACCTTTACCGGGGAACAGTTGCGTAGATACTTCGTATATGAGGATGACACGGATCCGGTACAAAAAATACTCAATTACAACTTCTGCTTAATCGGCTTAACGCCGTTGGAGGAAGGCGGAGAGTTGTCGAATGTCAGCTTTCAAAACAGTCTTTCCTGCACGAACAAAATAGGCGATTATCCCATCATTACAAGCGATGCGGCACGTGAGATGCTGCTCAATGGAGAGTATATTACAACCGTTCCCAGCGAGTATTTGCACGACACAGGGATAAGTGAGGAAATGATCGCCAAGGAAGAACTTGTATATCGCACAGAAAATGTCAACGAGATATTCATGCCTTACTACCGCTATTATATTGAGCTTAAAGAAAGCGGCGTGGAAATGGCTGATGGTCTTAAATTGTACGGCGTCTACTACGTACCGGCCGTCAGTGCCGAGTACCTTGTGGATTTCCCCATATGGGACGGGAGCTTTAATTGACTCTGGATGTTTTATAATATCCAAATGATTTGGAAAAAGGACCATAATAATCAGCCATACGACGCCAAAATTCTTGCAATTTCCGCACACGCTGCTTCTGCCAGAACAATTGATGTATATCCCTCCCTTGCATTTAATGGAACATCGGCTACCTGTACGGTCACTATTTTGGGTGAGCGGACAACCGACAGGATATCTGCGGTTATGGAGCTTTGGCAAGGGAATATACTGATTGATGACTGGAGTGCCAGTGCCTCTGGAATCCTGAAAATTGATGAGACAGCTACGGTCGAGAGAAACAAAACATATAAGCTGACTGTCAATTACACAGTCAACGGAGTAGCACAGACAGATTGCAGACTCCAAGGCTATGCCATTGACGGAAACATGGCCACGCGTACTGATTCGAACAACTCGACAGTTACTGCTTTCTTTTATGAATTGCCGTCGAGCGGATGTTGGCGAGTTGTACAAGTCCTTTTTCAACTTCCGCAGCGCGGCCTTGTACGCCTTCTCCGCACCACTGGGTCTGTTGTAGTTGAGATAGATCGTCAGTTCCTGAAAGGTCATGCCAACCTCGTCCGGCTGGCCAATGCCGTGGTAACTGCACACCAGATTCAACTCTCTGGGCGTCAGCACCTCCTCCATCCGCTGCATCAGCAGCATCCGACGCACGAGGCGGTCATAGGCAACGGCGGGATCGCCGCCGCTGGAAAGCCCCGCCGCCCGGTTGCCGCTCTGGGCAGCATGAAGTCCAGACTGCTGAAAAGCTTGTCGTAGAACACGGCGGCGCTTTGGAATGTAAACAGCGTGACATTCTGGATGATTTTCTGTCGGTAGATAGCGTCCAGCCCCTCTCTGGTTGGTTTTCTTTGCAAGCTAATTTTACCAAAAAGGGGCTCCGCTTTCTATATCAATGGAGTGATTTTCGGTTTTAGCCATGGTCGAAAATCATACTTTTCTCATAAAAAACATTGAAAAAACGGGCAATATATAATATACTAAACTTACCGTAGTAGATTGATTATACGGCATAATTCAAAGGAATGGAGGAATCGATATGTACGGTACGCAGTTCATGTGTCATACCAGAGGCCGACAGGGTCAAAAATATTCGTCTCTTCAATTCTGGAGAGGACGAATTAAAATCGTAAGTGTGGGCGCATGAACATCGGCTCTATGTAGGATGTTCATGCGCTTTTTGCTGTTTAAAGGAGAGGAAGATAGCATATGGAAAAAAGGAAAATCGTTTTTTATCTTACCATTGGAATGATTTTGATTCTCCATCTGACTGCATGTGCTAACAGATCAAGTGAGTTGCCGGCTCCTGATTCGACTGTTTTTGGATATGAGGGAGAAACAAAAATCATATTTGATGGAGTGTGCGCGAAATATAATGATAAAAAAGAAAAGAATCAAGTACTTTTGCCAATTGTGCAGGTTTTAGGGACATATGAAGAGGGAAACATTACAAAGATCGTTTCCTGTGTGTCATTAACAGAAATGAGTCTCGAAGAAGGGAACTTAACAATAGCAGGAACAAATATTTTTCCGATGGTTACAGAAATAAAATATGAAAATGAAGAGTATGAGATAATAAATCTGAATTCAGCAGAAACTGTTCTCGCAAATTGTTCAGCCTCATTCCCTGAGGTATTTCTTTTAATATGTGGTCCGCTTGAAGATGTGAAACAAGACATAGAAAACAGGACATTTGCATTACCAGAAATGGAAAAGAAAAAAAGCCGTGAAAGGGAATATATCGAGTGGTCAAACGTAAATGTATCTACTGTGAATGGTAATATCAATTATGATGAGTATTTTCGGCTTGCGGATTAAGGAGGATCGTATGAAAAAGGCAACACTGTGCTTACTGCTGGGTGGGATTCTGGCCATTTTACTACTGAGTGCTTGCACTTCCGCAGAGAGTGGGAATTCTGACTCAATTATAGATAAATCTCCTAGTATGGGCGCCGACGAGGATAACCAGGAAGCATCGGAAGTAACGATCCTTTCTGTAGATCAGCCGGCCTTGAGCCTCTCCATTCCCAAAGCGTGGGAGGACATTGCAATTATTAAGCGACAGACTGACATCCAACAGTCCGCAGAAGCGAAGGACGGTACACTACTCTTTCAGCTCTATGAAAAAACAGCCTATACCACGGACGAGGCAATGGGCAACGTATGGAGCCTGGTTGCCTTTACTAAGGATGCCTTCAAGGAAAAATTTGGCGATGCGGATCTCGCCACGGTCATCGGGGTGGAGAGCTATGTACTTGGAAGTGATAGTGACTATATTTACCTGCTCGTAAGACCATCCGATGTACAGTTTCTTGAAAATGATGATACATCACTAAAACAGTACAAACAGCTTCAGCAGGAGTCCCAGGTAGTTCTTGCAGGCTTTCTGAAGGACAATAGCATTACCGTAAATGAAGACTGCCCCAACAGTTCTTGTTACAAAGTGGCTCATGGCGCAAACAAGTAGTGTTCAGAGTATAGTCGCACGAGGTTGGCTTAAGGATTTCCTTTACCGGAAGACCGGCAGCCAGCTCGTCCATCGTCCGCTTCGGCTTGCGGGTATGTGCCGGCACGAGGATCGTTTCTTCCGTAGGCTCCGGCGCCTTTGGATCCTGCTCCGCTTCTGCTTCATTGAAAATACCGACCTGATTCGGCATGACATAGTCCTGCTTCTCGCTGGACGAACCGAAGCGGGCACGCTGCGCGTTGAGCAGGAGTTCATTCATTCGCTCGAGCTTCTGGCGCATATCCGTATAGCCGCAAGCCACATAGTATTTCTCTACCCGACTCAGGTCTATCATGTTTGCTGCAGCGAACGCAGGACTGCGGCGACTGCCTCTATGTCCACATGTCCCGGCAGTACCATGCTGGCTCCATAATACTCTATCCGCAGTTCATCCGGCTTCTCACGATCTTCTAACGCCACAAGCTGCGGGATCCCGCGTTCCATTGCGGACTCGCGCAGTTTTTTCAGCCAATAGTAATAGCTCTTTTCGCTGATCCCTTGCTGCGCACAGAATTCCCGATTATTCAAGGAGCTATCTTTGCGCTGCTGCATAAGCTGCCGCCACTGTTCCACTCGGTATGCTTCTCGTACTTGCATGACTTCTGTCATCCCTTATTCCTCCCATTCTCTCGAAAAACTTACCGGAAGTTTTTCGACATATGGGAAGATTTTCGCACACCTTTCTCCTTTGTTCCAGCCGTGCCATTAACCTCGGAGAATACTTATAATTTTGTGATAAGGGTTGCGTTTTTTACGATTTCCGCATATAATAAAAATGTGATCAGGAAGCACTAAAACTCCAATAAAAGCGTGAGGAGTGATTCTATGGAACGTTTTATTTTGAAAAAGCTGCTGGACTGGAAGAATTCTCCCTACCGCAAGCCCTTGATTCTGAAGGGTGTGCGGCAGGTGGGTAAGACCTGGATTTTAAAAGAGTTCGGCAAGCACTACTATGAAAATACCGCATATTTCAACTTTGATGAAAACGAGGAATACAAACAGTTTTTCGAAACCACCAAAGACATTGATCGTATCCTGCAAAATCTGATGCTGGCCAGTGGTCAGAAAATCCTGCCCGAAAAGACTCTCATCATCTTTGATGAGGTGCAGGACTGCCCCAAGGTCATCAACTCCATGAAGTATTTCTGTGAGAACGCTCCGCAGTACCACATTGCCTGTGCCGGCTCTCTGCTGGGTATCGCCCTGGCAAAGCCTTCTTCTTTTCCTGTTGGAAAGGTCAACTTCATGCAGATTGATCCTATGACTTTTTCGGAATTTCTGATTGCCAATGGTGATGAAAACCTTG
>OKSD01002632.1_pt1 | contig 15012 bp, 7 predicted proteins | sample 1601221 | NCBI WGS metagenome assembly OKSD01 (sample SAMEA3541550, study PRJEB24748) | human gut metagenome | biome: human gut; feature: human-associated habitat; material: faeces | place: China | collected 2012
AAATAAAACTTGCGAATATAATAAAAATCAAATGGTTGAAAAAGTGAAAAAAATGGCAGGCGAAAAAGTCTCTCTCGTTTGTTTTCCGGAATTTTCACTGACCGGATACACGTGCGGTGACTTATTTTTGCATGACACCTTAGTGGAGGGCGCAAAAGATGCTTTGGCTGCATACTGCGAGGAGACGAAATCATACGAAATCGTCAGTGTAGTCGGACTTCCGCTTGACCATAACGGAAAACTTTATAATGTGGCAGCGGTTATTTATGGCGGTAAAATTCTTGGGTTTGTGCCAAAAAGCTATCTGCCAAACTATAGTGAATTTTATGAAGCGCGTCAGTTTGTAGAAGCACCGGCAGAAAACGGAGAGCATCTCTGGAAAGAGGGTGAGAGCGTTCCGTTTGGTGCCAATCTGATATTCACGCACAAAAAATACCATCGTTTTTCCTTTGGGATTGAATTATGTGAGGATTTGTGGACACCAATACCGCCATCCGGTGAACTTGCTATGGCGGGAGCGCATATTATCTTGAATTTGTCGGCGAGCGATGAGCTGACCGGCAAGGCGGGATACCGCAGAGAACTTGTGAAAAACCAGTCAGCACGTACGCTTTCGGCGTATTTATATGCGGATGCCGGTGAGGGAGAATCCACGATGGATATGGTGTTTGCCGGTCATAATCTGATTGTGGAAAATGGCGTTGTTTTAAAGGAGAGTAAACCATTTGCCGGAGAAAAGGATTTGATTACGGAAATTGATTTGGGACGACTTCACAATGAAAGACGGCGTATGACGACCTTTACGAAAGGGCAGAAAAAAGACAATTTTACGACAATCTGGTTTGATTCAAATGTGCCGGAAGAAACAAAACTTACAAGAAGTTTTGAAAAGACACCATTTGTTCCTTCGACCCGTATTCACAGAGAAGAACGATGCGAAGAAATTTTGGCAATTCAGTCGTATGGGCTTGCCAAACGTCTGCGCCACACCGGCTGCAAACATGCCGTAATCGGGTTGTCCGGCGGTTTGGATTCGACCCTTGCGCTGCTTGTGACAGTCCGTGCTTTTGATACGTTAAATTTAGAAAGAGAAGGAATTGTCTGTGTCACAATGCCATGTTTTGGAACAACAAACCGAACTTATGACAATGCGGTTCAGTTAGCAAAGCAGTTAGGCACGTCATTACGTGAAATTCGGATTCAGGATGCGGTTATGCAGCACTTTAAGGATATTTCACATGATCCGGCGGTGCAGGATGTAACATATGAAAACGGACAGGCAAGAGAGCGCACGCAGATTTTGATGGATATTGCCAATCAGGTCTGCGGTATGGTAATTGGAACCGGCGATATGTCAGAACTTGCACTTGGCTGGGCGACATATAATGGAGATCATATGTCGATGTATGGCGTGAACTGTTCCGTGCCAAAGACGCTTGTCCGCTATCTGGTACAGTTTTTTGCCGACACCTGTGAAAATGACATTTTGAAAAAAGTTCTCTACGATGTGTTGGATACGCCGGTCAGTCCGGAACTGCTTCCTCCAAAAGAGGGCGAAATCGCACAGAAAACAGAGGACCTTGTGGGACCTTATGAGCTTCACGACTTTTTCTTGTATTATACATTAAGGTTAGGTTACGGACCGGAAAAAATCTTCCGTCTAGCCTGCGTGACGTTTGAAGGAGCATATGACAAAAAAACGATTGCCAAATGGCTAAATACCTTCTTTCGCCGTTTCTTTGCACAGCAGTTCAAACGGTCGTGTCTGCCGGACGGACCAAAAGTTGGTACGGTATCGGTATCGCCGCGCGGTGATCTGCGTATGCCAAGCGATGCCAGCAGGGCACTGTGGCAGACGGAGTTAGACCGGATTTGTGACCGCCTTGTTTAAGGCGGTGCGGATGCCTTCAATCAAGAGTGATTCGGTGTATTTACTTTTGTCTGAGAGAGGAATATCCTCCAGCTTAGTACCGGCAATCAACTCTTTTTCGATGGATTCCAGTGACGGTTTTACAAGTGGGTACATGGTCGTCACGGATTCTTCTAAGTTGACCAAAGCAACACTTTTTACCAGGTCGGCATCCACGGCAACTTCGAGGTTTAATGTGGTATCTCCAAGTTTAATCTGTGAAGTATAAACACCGGGCGTATAAATCTGCTTTGTGGAACCGGTCTTTTCTTTGTTTGATTTGTCCGGAAGAAACATAATAATAAGCAAAACGATGAGAAGTATACCAAGGCCGGCAAAAATTGCCGTATAAATTAATTCTTTCATTTGAATGACTACAATTTTAGTTTTTGCCATGGAAAAACCTCCTTATGGATTTTGTGCTTGCGTGTGCTTACTGTTAATATATGAGCGGCATGCTGCCGCTATGCATTCTATTTTTGAGAGGAGGAGTTTGTTTGTCATTGCACTTTATTTTAGGCGGGAGCGGCAGTGGAAAAAGCACCTGGCTGTTCAAAAAAATTCAAAAAGACGCGTCAGAAAATCCGGGTATCAATTATCTTGTCTTAGTACCGGACCAGTTTACATTAGAAACCCAGAAAACATTAGTTTCCCTCAATGGAAATAAGGGGATTTTAAATATTGATGTGCTCAGTTTCCACCGTTTGGCATACCGTGCCTTTGAAGAGGTTCCGGCGCTGCGTCGAACGGTTTTGGAAGATATGGGGAAAATCATGATTTTGTATCAGGTATTTTCCAAAAAGAAAAAAGAAATGCTGTATTTTAAACGTGGGTTAAATGCAGCGGGATTTTTGGATGAATGTAAATCCCTTTTGTGTGAACTGGCGCAGTATGATGTTTCGGAAGAAGCATTGGAAGAACTTACGGAGAAAGTCGGAGAGGACTCACTGCTTGGCTTGAAACTGCATGATATCCGTCTGGTGTATCAGGCGTTTACAGAGCGGATGGGCGATACGTATATGATGGCAGAGGAACTGGTGCCACAGCTTACACGGGTAGTTTCCTCACTTGAGATGATGAAACACTGTGTGGTCTGTTTAGATGGTTTTACCGGTTTTACACCGACACAGTATGAACTTTTGCGCGAAATTTTAGGGGTATGTGAGGATATGTACATAACGGTAACAACGGACCGCACCGGACACAGAGACCGTGTGTTTTCCATGAGTGCCGATACGATACGCCGTCTGACTCAGATGGCAGGAGAACGAGGTGTTCTTGTAGAGGAGCCGGTTATCACAGGGGCAGGCAGGAAAAAAATTCCTTACCGGGTAGCGAAAAATGAGGAACTTGCCTTTATGGAGGAGCGGTTGTTTACTCATGGGTTTAAACCGTGGGAAAAAGTGCCGGAGTCCATTCGCATTACGATGTGCCACAGGGAGCGGGATGAGGTTTCCTATGTGGCGAGACGGATTTACTGGCTGATGAAAGAAGAGGGGTATGAGCCGGAAGACATTGCGGTTGTGACGGCAGATGAAGCGGCTTATGAGCCGCTTTTAGTGCAGGAGTTTGAAAAACTTGGAATCCGATACTTTTTGGACAGCACGAAAAGCATCGGGGCAAATGCGATGGCTGAATACCTCTTAGCCTTTATTCATATGGTGCAGCAGAGACTTGATTATGAGAGCACGTTCCGTTTTTTACGCTGTGCCCTGTCACCGCTTACAAGAGAGCAGACAGACTGCCTGGAAAACTACGTGATAGCCAGAGGATGCCGGGGGATGGCAGCCTATCAGAGTGAATGGGAGTATGCTGTTTCCGGACTGGATTTACTGGAAGTCAATGAATACCGGAGAACTTTTGTGAATTCTATTGCGGAGACGCTGCAGGCATTAAAAGGCGGTAAAAAGAGTGTTCGTGAATATACGGAAATTTTCTATAGATTCGTTGAGAAGAACAGAATTTATGAGCGCCTTCTTGCCATGAGCGAGAATTTTGAAAATGATGGAAAGCTTATTTTAGCGAGAGAATATAAGAGCATTTACCGTCTGATGATTCATCTGTGGGATGAGTTTGTGGAACTTCTCGGAGATGAAATTGTCACATTTAAAGAGTATACACAAATGTTAGAGGCCGGAATTTCAGAAGGAATTGTTGGGTTTATTCCGCCAACGGCTAAGCAGGTCATGATTGGCGATGTGACAAGAAGCCGTTTGAAAAATATTAAGGTTCTTTTTTTCCTTGGTGTCAATGATAACTGTATTCCGAAGGCGAAAGGGGCACCGGGGCTTTTGACTGAGCGTGAGAGGGAGCGCATGGAAAAAGAGGGCGTAACATTAGCACCGGATGCGGAAAAAGAATCGTATAACGAGCAGTTTTATTTGTATTTAGCACTTACGAAAGCGTCTGAGCAAGTGATTCTTACCTATTCGGTTATGACGTCAAAGGGAGAGAGCAAAAGACCTTCCTATCTGATTAACCGTGTCAAACAGGTATTTCCAAAGCTTGTTGCAGAAAAAGAGGAAAGTGATACTTCTTATGAAAAAATTATGGGAAGTGACAAAGGGAAAAGTTATTTGATTTCGCATCTGGCGGACGGCACTTATGCAAAGGACGTTATCTGGTGGGAAATTGCATCCCATTATGAAAAGAAAACGCCCGGTATTTTAAAAGATTTGCTGCGGATTCGGGAAAAACGCGCAGGAAGTAATTCGCTCAAAAAAGAAGCGGCAAAGCGGTTGTTTGGTGGCATTTTGTATGGAAGCGTGACAAGATTTGAGCAGTATGTGCAGTGTCCGTTTGCGTTCTTTGCGCACTATGGACTTTTACTGAACGAACGGCAGCAGTACGAAATCAGCAGTCTTGACCATGGAAATTTATTCCATCAGGCGATGGAACATTTGTCACATGAACTGGAACAAAGGAACAAAAACTGGCAGGATTTAAGCGAAGAAGAGGCGGTTTTACTGGCGGCTGAGTGTGTCGATGCCGTGGCAGAGCGCTACCAGGGCAGAAAATATTTTCAATCGAACCGAGTGTCCTTTATGTTAAAGCGGTTGAAAAATGAGGTGGTTCATTCGGTCTGGGCGATGTGGCACCAGATGCAGGAGGGCGACTTTGTGCAGACCTACACGGAAAAAGGATTCCGGGGCAATGATAAAGAGTGGGAATCGATGTGTATTCCGTTTGGTGAAGATGCAAAAATCTGTCTCAATGGTGTGATTGACCGCGTGGATTTATGTTCTCTTCCGGGAGAGGAATTGATTAAGATTATTGACTATAAGAGTAGTGACTCGCAGGATTTGTCGTTAGCAAAGGTATACTATGGATTGCAGATGCAGCTTTTGACCTATCTGGAGGCGGCAAAAGAAATGGTTGAAAAGGAGCATAAGGGCAAAGAGGCAGTTCCGGCGGCGATGCTTTACTATGCTATTAAAGAGAAAAATTTGGATTGGAAGCCGGAGAGCGAAGAAGAATACGAAAAACGTGTTCTCGACAGCATGAAGTGCAAAGGGTATGTGAATGAGGAGCCGGAAATTATCGGGCATCTTGACAAGTCGGTAGTAAATGGCGGTGAACTCATACCCGGACAAAAATCCGTTGTGGTTCCGGTGGCTGTTGACAAAAAAGGACTTTTGAAAAAAAATTCCGAAACACTTTCCACAAAGGACTTTGAAACATTGATTGCTCACACAAAAGAAAAAATGAAAGAATGTGGAAAAGCTATTTTAGACGGTAAAATCGAAGCTATACCATATGTGTATGAAGATAACGATGGATGCACCTATTGCCCGTATGGAAGTGTGTGTGGGCATGAGTCGAAAAAAGATGGTGTGCGTGAAATGAAAAAAATGAGTGATGACGAAGTATGGGAGGCATTATATGGGGACGATTAATTGGACAAAAGACCAGCAACAGATTATTGATATGAGAGGCTGTAATATTCTTGTTTCAGCGGCTGCCGGTTCCGGTAAGACAGCCGTGTTAGTGGAGCGCATTTTTAAGCGGATTACGGACAAAAGGGATCCGGTAAATGTGGATCAGTTTGTTGTCGTGACATTCACGAAACTTGCAGCAGCCCAGATGAAAGACCGCCTGAGGGAACGTATTGAACAAGCACTGGCAGAGGACCCATCGAATGAACATCTGCTGCGGCAGGAGGGGCGTCTTTCGCTTGCACATATTTCTACTGTACATAGTTTTTGCAGTGAAATTGTAAAACGGTATTTTCACCGGATTGGTCTTGACCCGGCTTTCCGTATGGGAACCGAGGCAGAGACAAGACTTCTTATGCAGGATGTTTTGGATGAATTGTTAGAGGAGGAGTATGGAAAGGGTGAAGAAGATTTTCTGGAACTGGCGGGGATGAGTGAGTTTAACCGCCGTGATGATGAACTGGGAAATCTGATTGGAAGAATTTATAATCAAATGATGGGGCAGCCGTTTCCGCTGGATTATTTGGATGAGATGGAGACATTTTATGACGCCCGAACGGTGGACGAATGGGAAAACTCAGAATTTATGAAAAACTTACTGGCTTCCACGAAAACATTTCTTCAGGGAATACTTAAGGAATACAAGGCACTGAAAGATATTTGCCATGGACCAAACCAACCGCTGTTTTATGAGCCTTATCTGGATGAGATGCTGGCATTTTTGTCGGATTTGCCGGAGAACTCAGGATATGAAGAGTATCGCGCTTATTTTGGCAGACTTCCGAAACTTACAATCCGTGCACCAAGAGGCCTGACGGGAGAGGAAAAGGTAAATAAAGAAGCCGTCCGTTTAAGCTGCAAGGATGCTGAAAAACGCATGGTGGAATGGAAAGAACAGTATTTTGATAAAGAGGCAGAGGAACATCTTAATGATTTAAAGGATACGAGCCGGAAGATGAAGGCGTTATTCCGCCTGACCAGAAGGCTGCATGAACTGTTTGTGGCAGAAAAAAGGGAGCGGGGGATTCTCGACTTTAATGACTTAGAGCAGTTGACGATTTCGATTCTTTTACAAAAGGATGAGGAGAGCGGCGCATATGTCCGAACGGATGCAGCGAAGGAACTGGCGAATGAATTTGTTGAAATTATGATTGATGAGTACCAGGATAGTAACTATGTGCAGGATACGATTCTTCATGCGGTTTCGAGAGATGGGCTTGCCGGTGAAATGCCGAATATTTTTATGGTAGGAGATGCCAAACAGAGTATTTACCGATTCCGTGGTGCACGTCCTGAATTGTTTGCCGAAAAACTTTTGTCCTACAATAAAAAAGAGGGAACGTTATACCACAGAATTGATTTACAGAAGAACTTTCGAAGCAGAGAAATTGTGTTAGAGAGTACGAATGAAGTATTTTCACGTATGATGCATACAGATATCGGCGGCGTGGAATACGACGATGAAGCCAAACTGCATCTGGGAAGTGATTTTGAAAATACAGACAAAAAAATTGCAAAAAATGTGGATGTCTATGCCATTTTAGGAAAGCAGAATATGGAGGCGGAGGGCACGCTTGCAGCACTGAAAATTCAGGAAATGGTATCAGGGGAAACGCCGCTTTATGTGAAGGACAAAGAGGGGTATCGAAAGGCTGAGTATGGGGATGTTGTCATCATCGTCCAGACAAATTCACAGGGACAGGCGTATTTCGATGCACTGAAGGATTATGAAATTCCGGCAGTGATGGAGAAAAAGAGAGGTTTTTTTGATACGAGAGAAATCGGTCTTATGGTTTCCATGCTTCAGGTGATTGACAACCCGCATCAGGATATTCCTTTGGCGGCAGTGTTACTTGGACCAATGTTTTCTCTGACTGAAGATGAACTTGCCATTATCCGCATGGAAAATCGCACGGCAGATTTGTATGATGCCATTTTAACCTATGACAAGAGTGATGCTTTGTATGAGAAATTGCAGCACTTTCTCGAGACACTTTCATATTTTAGGAAGAAGGCGTCTTATGCGGCCGTTGGAGAAATTGTGCAGGATATTTATGACCATACAGGAATTTACGAGGCGGTCCGCCTAATGCCAAATGGTGTGCAGCGAAATGCGAATATGGACAGTTTGATGGCGATTGCCTGGGAATTTGATGGGACGACCTATCACGGATTGTATTCGTTTGTTCGTTATCTGGAAAAAATTTCACAGCAGACCGAGGAGATGGGCGAAGTAAATCTCTCAGGAGAAGAAGAAAATGTTGTGCGGATTATGACAATTCATAAAAGTAAGGGACTTGAATTTCCAATCTGCATAATCGGCGGCATGGGGCACGCAATTCATGTTTCGGATAAAAGCATCCTTACCATTCATCCGGATATTGCGATGGTAATGCCGGTTGTGGATAATGAAAAAAGGACAAAGAAGAAAACGATTTATACCCATTATCTCAAATACGTAAACGCCCAGGATGAACTTGGCGAAGCGATGCGTAAACTTTATGTTGCGATGACGCGTGCAAAGGAAAAATTGATTTTATTGGGATGTGCAAAGAATACGGATTCAGCGGCGGTAACCGGGGAAAACAGGCAGAAAATAAAGACCTTTTTCAATATGGTCTTGCCGGCGGTACATATCCGGACGGATTTATTTCATCTGGTAGAAGTCGAGACGGATGATTTGATTTTACAGGTGGAACATGGTATGGTACAAGAGACGGTAAAGGAGCAGGCTCTTTATAATTTTGACACAACCATCTGCTATGATAAACCTTTACAGGAGATGTATGAATGGATGGATGCGGCGGATGAGCCGGAGCCGGAACCACTGCCGGTAAAAGTGTCGGTATCCGATTTGAAAATTCAGTCGATGGAAGAACTGGACATGGAAGACTTTACCATTCTCACACATGAGGAGAAGGAGGAAGAAAAGCCGGTTCCTGCGTTTATGCAGACAGAGACAAAAGAAAAATCGGCAAACCGAGGTGCTTTATACGGAACAATCTGGCATCAGGTGATGGCGGTAATTGATTTTGTAAATACGGAAGATGAGGCGCAGATTCGTAAAGAAGTAAAACGGTTAGTTGAGACCGGCAGACTTTGCGAAAGTGATACCGAGGTGTTAAATTATAGACGGCTGTCAGCTTTTTTTGACTCGACGTTAGGAAGAAAAATGCGACAAGCACAGAAGGAAGGGCGTCTTTACAGAGAGCAGCCGTTTGTTATGGGGTATCCGGCACGTGATTTGTTTGATGAACGCGGGGAAGATGAGACAGTTTTGGTTCAGGGAATCATTGATGGATATTATGAGACCGATGACGGAATTGTGCTCATGGATTACAAAACCGATTCGCTTAAGCAAGGGGATGAAAAAGTGCTTATATCGCGTTATCGGAGACAGATGGAGTTATACCGGGATGCACTGGAAAAAATGACAGGAAAAAAGGTGATAAAATGCCTGTTGTATTCTTTCTCACTGAGTGAGACAATTGAATGTTAGGAGGATATTGAGATGATGTATGAAGGATTTGCCAATGTATATGACCATATGATGAATCATATTCCCTATGAGACATGGTTTGAAAATCTTTTGCAGTATTTGCATGAGAAGGGCGTTTTGAACGGAAGAATCTGTGAACTGGGATGCGGTACCGGCGTAATGACGGAGAAATTTGCGGCTGCCGGATATGACATGATTGGTCTGGATAAATCGGTGGATATGCTTGCGATTGCGAAGCAGAAGCAGGAAGAGAGCGGTTCCGATATTTTGTATCTGCATCAGAACATGGAAGAAATGGAATTGGACGGCCCGGTAGATGCGATGCTCAGTGTGTGCGATTCCGTGAATTATCTGCTTCATGAGGAGGAAATGAATAAACTTTTTAGCCGGGTGAAAACGTATGTTAAACCGGGCGGTTATTTCATTTTCGATTTGAAGACGGCGTACTGTTACCGAAACATCATCGGCAACCAGACATGGGTTGAGCAGGATGAGGAAGTCAGTTATATCTGGGAAAACTATTTTTATGAAGATCAGGATATTAACGAATATATGCTCACAATTTTTAGAAAACAGGCAGATTCCGAACTGTATGAGCGCACGGAGGAAGCGCATTACCAGCGTGCCTATGATATGGACACATTAAAACGACTGATTGAGAAAAATGGGCTTGCGTTGGTTTCTTTTCTGGATGAAGATATGAAACAGATGCCAAATGAAACCAGCGAGCGTATTTATGTAATTGTACAAGCATGAGAAGGAGAGATTCGATGAACCGGAAAGTCTTTTACACCATTTTAGGAATGACAATTTTATGTGGACTGGTGTTTTTTCACAGCGGTAATTCACTGGCGGCAAACCAGACGGGAATTGTGACGGCATCGTCATTGAATGTACGCACGGGGGCAGGTACTTCCTATGATATTTTACAGTATAACAATGCCAATGTTTTGTTGGCGAAAGAAGATAAAGTGACTATTTTGGAGAAATTGTCAGGCTGGTATCAGGTTAGTTTTGTAAAGGATAACACGACTTTGACAGGCTTTGTCAGTTCCAATTATATTGCGATTGAACAGGCGTCGACTGCGGTACCTGCACCGACAGTAACGCCGGCATCTACATCAGAACCAACGATTACCTATCGCTATGAGACATCCTACCGGCCGGTTTCAGTGGGTGCAAAGGTGCTGAAAAAATCCAAGCTTTACAAAGCAAATGGAAAGAGTGTTTATAAGGTTGGCAGGAAAAAAATGTCGCTTGCAAAGGGAAAGAAAATAAAAGTAATTGGTGAAAAGACGTTGAAAGGGAAAAAATGGTTCCATGTTTCTTTTACATATAAAAAGAAAAAAAGAAAGGCATATCTGCAGAATAAATATGTGAAACTGACGGCGGGCAAAGGTATATATGCACAGATTTTCAATGTGAAAAAGGCGGCGAATATCCGTAAAAAGAAAGGAACCGGTTCAGCATATAAAAAGGTAGGTGGGAAAAAAGTATCCATTGCCAAGAAAGCGGCAGTTACGATTGTAAGTGATGTAGCAGTAAAGAGTACCAGATGGTATAAACTGCGTTTTAACTACAAGGGAAAGACCTATACCGGATATTCCAATGCGAAATATGTAAAACTTGCAAAGAAACCGGTGACGAAAAAAGTTGCGGTAGTTGCCATGAGCGATGCGCAGTTTGAGCAGGCAATGAAAAATGAAGGATTTCCGGAATCGTATAAACAGAGTTTACGTGCACTTCATTCGGCATATCCGTATTGGCAGTTTAAAGCCTATAAAACCGGTCTTGACTGGAATACGGCTGTAACGGAGGAATCGAAAACGGGTGTGAACCTGATTTCCAATGCGAGAGCAAAGGCATGGAAGTCAACCGAAAAAGATGCATACGATGCATCTACCGGCAAGTGGAAGGTATTTGACGGAAGCACATGGGTTGCTGCATCGAAAGCTGCGGTGGCATATTTTATGGATCCCAGAAACTATTTAAATGATCGAAGTATTTACATGTTTGAGTTACTGGAATATCAGTCGCAGTACCAGACAAAATCCGGTGTCAATACAATTTTGTCCAACACACCATTTTACAACAAGAAGTTTTCCTATACGGATGTCAACACCGGTGCGGCGAAAACGATGTATTATGTGACTGCATTCATGGAGGCAGCGAAGATTAGCAAGGCAAGTCCTTATCATCTGGCTAGCCGTGTCAAACAGGAAGTCGTGACAAGTGCGACAACAACGAGTACGGCAGTTACCGGTACGGTATCTTCCTATCCGGGAATTTATAATTTTTATAATATTGGTGCGACTAGCAGCAGTACACCGGTGTTAAACGGACTGAAGTGGGCGAGTGATAAAAAGGCGGGTACCTATTTAAGACCTTGGACTGACCCATACCGTTCGATTGTCGGTGGCGCGCAGTACATAAGTTCCGGCTATATTGCCAAGGGGCAAAATACGTGTTATCTTGAAAAATTTAACGTGACAAGTTATAAACGCTATTCCCATCAGTACATGACAAATGTGGAAGCGGCGTATGAAGAATCGATTAAGACGAAAAAGGCATATGCCGGTATGATGGACAAATCTCCATTGGTATTTTCAATTCCGGTTTATGAAAATATGCCGGCGGCAAACAGCCCAATGCCCAAATAAAAAGGACAAGAAAGGGAAGGGACGATACGATGAAAAAAAGAATGACAGCAGGAATTATTTTGATACTTATGATGGCATTTTGTCTGCCGGTTACGGCAAAGGCGGCGAGCGGTTCGCTGCAGTTATCGGCACTGTCAGAGACGGTAAGCAAGGGAAGTCAGGTGACGGTAGTATGTCAGGTGGCGTCTGCCGAGTCCTTTGCGGATGTTTCGTTCCGTCTTTCCTATGATGATTCGATTTTAACTTTTCTTTCCGGTGGCAAAAAGGTAAGCGGTGGAAATGGCATGCTGGAAATTGCCTCCACGGGAAATACGGCCGAAGTGCCGAAAAAGACCTTTTCCCTGCAATTCAAGGCAAAGAAAAAAGGAACCACGATAATCCGGGCAGACGGAGATATATCGGTGACAAATGCAAGCGGCGAAAAATTTTCCATGTGGAGTAACCAGGTGGCGGTTTCGGTTGTGAAAAAGAAGAAAAAGACGGGAAATACTGAGGTACAAACTACACCGAAGGCAACAAATGTTCCGGTAGTGACGGCACCGCCGGTAAAATCCAAAGAAAATCGTCTGAAAACGCTGAAACTTGACGCTGTTTCGATGACGCCGGAGTTTTCGCCGGAAGTTACGGTTTATGAGGCGACAGTAGATGCTAATTCGGATTCTTTGTATTATTCGTATGCGCTTCAGGATGAGAAAGCGAGAGTTTCGGTGCGTGGCGGCGAGAATCTTTCTGAGGGAAATAATGATGTATCGTTTGTTGTGACGGCGGAAGATGGCAGTGTGAGAGAATATAAAGTGATGGTTACGAAAGAAACAAAGGAAGAGACCGAGAGCCGGGAAGATGAGGCAGATACAACGCAGTCCGTTGGATTTGTGGTCGAGCAGAAAGGGGATAAAAAGATTATCAAAAATTCTTATGAATTTGAGGTTGCAAATCCCGATGATTTAGAGCGGGTGCCGGAAGGATATATTCAATCGTCCGTTGTGCTTTCCGGTGTTACTTTGCCGGCTTTTACGATGGAACATGATTTGGATAACAATTATCTGCTTTTGTATCTGAAGCCAAAAGGCGGTGATGCGGCACTTTACCAGTATGACCGCACGGAGCAGACGATTCAGAAATATACCGGAACGATGGTAGAACGTGTGAATAAGGGCGAAACGGCAGATGACAGTGGTTCATTTCCGATTTCCACGACAGTCCTTATGGCAGTGATTATTGTTTTGATTGTTACGGTATTGAGCCTTTTGATTGTCATGCTTAAGATGGCGATGAAGCGCCGGGATAAAAAAGGGAAGGAACTTGATTTTTAAGAGGCTATCTGTTATACTGCGGATAGAACAAAGGAGGAAATAAAAAATGTATATATCCATTGATTTTAACAGTGATGAAGCATTGTATCTCCAGCTTAGAAATCAGATTGTTTATGCGATTGTTAAGGCAGAGTTAAGAGAAGGGGAAAATCTTCCCTCCGTCCGTGATATGGCAGAGACGGTTGGGATTAATATGCACACGGTAAATAAGGCATATGCGATGCTCAGACAAGAAGGATATCTGCAGCTTGACAGGCGTCACGGTGCAATTGTGGCGGTTGATGTGGATGAAATTAAAGCACGCATGGAACTGGCGCAGACAATGGATTTGATTTTAGCACAGGCGATTTGTAAAAATGTATCGCGTGAAGATGTACACAAGTTAGTGGACGAAATTTATAACCAATATGAAGGATATCGAAATGGAGAATCATTATGAGTAGACAGTTTACTACGGAAGCAGAAAAAGCATTGAATAAAGCTGCTAAATTTGCCATTCGTATGGGCCAGAGGATTGTCGGAAGCGAACATCTTTTGTTCGGTCTTAGTGCGGCACCCGGTGTGGCAGCAAAAGTTTTAAAAGAAAATGGCATGGATAAAGAGCGGTTAGACATAGAAGTTCGTGAATACTGCGGTATGTCGGATGTTGTCGAAATAGAGCCTTTGCGGGGTGAGACTTCGCCGAAACTGGAGGCACTTTTACTGGCGGCGGCAGAGGAAGCCGGGAAAATGCAGTTAAAAGAGACCGGAACCGAGCATATGCTGTTAGCAATTTTAAAAGACACGTCATGTGTGGCGTATAAGATTTTGCTGGCGTCAGGTGCGCCGATTCAGAAGCTTTATACAGACATTATTCTCACGACCGGCGGTGATATGGTACAGGCAAAAAATGAACTGATTGCCAGCCGTTCCCGCAACAAGAAAAATTCGGGTACTCCGACATTAGACCAGTATGCCAGAGATTTGACGCAGTATGCAAAGGGCGGAAAACTGGATCCGGTATTAAATCGTGACGATGAGATTGAGAGTGTGATTGGAATTCTCAGCCGGCGCATGAAAAATAATCCGTGTTTGATTGGTGAGCCGGGTGTTGGTAAGACGGCAATTGTGGAAGGACTGGCATCCCGTATTGTGGATGGTGCGGTGCCGGATACATTGGAACAAAAAAGAATTCTTACATTGGATTTGTCCGGCATGGTTGCCGGTTCGAAATACCGTGGCGAATTTGAGGAGCGGATTAAACGTGCCCTTCGCGAGACGAAAGCGGCAGGAAATATTTTACTTTTTATCGACGAACTGCATACCGTTATTGGTGCCGGCGGCGCAGAAGGAGCAATTGACGCATCAAATATTCTGAAACCGGCGATGGCGCGTGGTGAGATTCAGGTGATAGGTGCGACAACGAGAGAAGAGTACCGTAAGCATATTGAAAAAGATGCTGCCTTAGAACGCCGTTTCCAGCCGGTTTTAGTTGACGAGCCTACAGTAGAAGACGCCATTTCGATTCTGCGTGGTCTGAAAGAACGTTATGAAGTATTTCATGGAGTGAAGATTACAGACAGCGCTCTTGTCGCAGCGGCAATGTTGTCGAACAGATATATTTCGGATCGTTTTTTGCCGGACAAAGCGATAGACCTTGTAGATGAAGCTTGTGCGCTCATTAAGACAGAACTTGATTCGATGCCGACAGAGTTGG
>OKSD01002636.1_pt1 | contig 14997 bp, 11 predicted proteins | sample 1601221 | NCBI WGS metagenome assembly OKSD01 (sample SAMEA3541550, study PRJEB24748) | human gut metagenome | biome: human gut; feature: human-associated habitat; material: faeces | place: China | collected 2012
GCCGCCACGGCAAGCGCATCATCTACCCCAGCGATGAGTGGTATCTCAAGGCCGGCCGCCCCATCCCGGAGCCGGAGTTCTATGAGGACTACGACCAGCTGGAAAACGGCGTGGGCATGATGAGCCTCTTCCGGGAGGAATTTCTGGCCGAGCTGGAAAAGCCCCACCGCATCTATGGCACCAAAAAGATGGATGTCGTCACCGGCACCATGGCCGCGCCCCTCATCACCGAGATGATGGACGAGCTCCACCGCCAGTACCCCATGATAGAAGTAAAAGTGCATCCCATCAAAAACAACTTCTTCGGCGGCAACGTCGGCGTGGCGGGCCTCGTCACGGCGACCGACATCATCGCTCAGTGCGAGGGCCGGCTGTCCAGCGGCACGCTGGGCGTGCCTGCCGTGATGCTGCGGGAGGAGAAGGACACCTTCCTCGATGATATGACCATCGAGCAGCTGGGCCAGCGGCTCGGCGTAAAGGTGGAAGTCCTGCCCACCAGCGGCGGCGACGAGGCCAAGGCCCTGCTGCGCAGCGGCCTGCATATCGCCCGCCGGAGAAGACCGTAATTTTACCCCTTTTGTGAAAGGAGGAACCCCCTATGAGCAAACCGATCGTTGCTGTGGTGGGCCGCCCCAACGTGGGCAAGTCCACCCTGTTCAATAAGCTCTGCGGCCAGCGTCTGGCCATCGTGGAGGATACCCCGGGCATCACCCGCGACCGCATCTTCGCCAACTGCGAGTGGAGCGGCCACGAGTTCCTGCTGGTGGATACCGGCGGCATCGAGCCCAAGGCCACCGAGGGCATTCTGGCCCACATGCGCGAGCAGGCCCAGATCGCCATCGACACCGCCGACTGCATCATCATGGTGGTGGACGTGCGCAACGGCCTGACCGCCGCCGACGAGGACGTGGCCCATATGCTGCGCCGCAGCCACAAGCCCATCATCCTCGCCGTCAACAAATGCGACAATGTGGGCGAGACCCCCATGGAGCTCTACGAGTTCTATAACCTCGGCTTCGACGAAGTCATGCCCATCTCGTCCGTCCACGGCCACGGCACCGGCGACCTGCTGGACGCCGTCTGCGCCCACCTCGATTTCAGCGAGACCGTCGTGGAGGAAGACCGCATCCCCGTCGCCATCATCGGCCGCCCCAACGTGGGCAAGTCCAGCCTGACCAACCGCATCCTCGGTGAGAACCGCATGATCGTGGCCAACGAGGCCGGCACTACCCGCGACGCCATCGACACCCCCGTGGACAACGCTTACGGCAAGTTCATCTTCACCGATACCGCCGGTCTGCGCAAACGCAGCAACATCACCGACGGCCTCGAGCGCTACATGGTCGTCCGCGCACTGGCCGCCGTCGAGCGCAGCCGCGTGGCCCTCATCCTCGTGGACGCCACCGTCGGCTTCACCGAGCAGGACAGCAAGGTGGCCGGCTATGCCCACGACCAGGGCAAAGCCTGCATCATCGTCGTCAACAAATGGGACGCCGTGGAGGGCAAGGAGACCAACACCATGGAACTGCAGCGCCGGGGCTATGCCGAGTGCTTCAGCTTCATGGGCTACGCTCCCATCATCTTCATCTCGGCCCAGACCGGCTACAACGTCAACAAACTGATGCAGCTCATCCGCGATGTGGACAGCCAGAACGGTGCCCGCGTACCCACCGGTGTGCTGAATGAGATGCTGGCCCGTGCCACCGCTCGGATGCAGCCGCCCAGCGACAAGGGCCGCCGCCTGAAGATCTTCTACCTGACCCAGGCTTCCACCCGGCCTCCGACGTTCGTGGCCTTCGTCAACGCAAAGCACCTGTTCCACTTCAGCTATCAGCGGTATATCATCAACCAGATCCGCGAGAACTTCGGTCTGGAGCACACCCCCATCCGCCTTGTCGTGCGTGAGCGCGGCTCCGGCGAAGTGGGCGCGAAGGACGTATAAGGAAGGGAGACTGGCTCTATGACCGCATTTCTCATTGTGCTGGCGGTCGCTGCCGAAGCCTATCTGCTGGGCAGCGTGGACACCGGCATCCTCGTCAGCAAGTATCTGTACCATGACGACGTCCGCACCCACGGCTCGGGCGCTGCCGGTATGACCAATATGCTGCGCACTTTCGGCAAGAAAGCCGCTGCCCTCACGGCGGTGGGCGATGTGCTCAAGGGCGTCGTGGCTGTCTGCCTTGGCCGGTGGCTGTTCGGCCATCTGCCCGCTGACGCTGCCGTCTCGCCCTATCTGGGCGTCTATCTCGCCGCCATCCTCGCCGTGGTGGGCCACTCCAGGCCCATCTACTTCGGCTTCAAGGGCGGCAAGGGCGTACTGGTGGCTGCCGGTGCCATTCTGGCAGTCCAGCCGGTGCTGCTGCCGGTGCTGGCACTCATCTTCCTCGTCTGCCTGGTCCCCACCGGCATGGTGTCGCTGGGCAGCATCACCATGGCCGCGGCTTACCCGGTCCTGACGCTGGTGTACAGCCTCATGCGCGGCCTGCCGACTCAGGATGTGGTGGTCTGCACCGTCGGCGCTGCCATCATGGGCGGCATGGTCATCTGGATGCACCGTTCCAACATCCAGCGCATCCGGGACGGCAAAGAGTACCGTTTCGGTCAGAAGCACAAGAACAGCTAAGCATAAAAAGATGCCCCGCAGGCAGCTCTCGACGAGCGTCCTGCGGGGCATTTTACGTTGTCAGGCTCATTTCGGGTCTGCTTCCAGCAGCGTGTCGGTGTTGTCCTCGTACTTGGGGTCTTCGATGGCGACTTCAAGCTCCGTGTTGGTGTCGTCATGATGCAGGTGCTTGCGCAGCCGGGAGGCGAATTCCTCTGACGGGATGCCGCTCTGGCTGGGGGAAAGGTCGGGTGCGGGGTGGCCGTCGGGCAGATGAGCGCCGAAGGCCGGTACGAAGAAGAACTTCCGCACGATGAAGATGAGGGCGATGGCGCCCACGCTCAGCAGGTTCTCCAGTGCGGACTCATGGCCCACCACCATGTGGCGGGCGATGGCGTAGAGCAGCACTTCGAGGCTGGAGCCGGGGCTGTGCTTGGCCAGCATCTTGATAAACTCGATGCCGATGACGATGTCCAGCGCCCGCTGTAAGAAGATGCTCACCTCGACGTCGTTGCCGTCGAACAGCAGGCCGGGCATCCACTGCAGCAGCGGCACCATCGACAGCAGCAGGCCGATGAGGACGAGGCCGGACAACAGGATCTCGAGCAGGGTGGCTGTGCTGATGATCTTGTTGCGCAATTCGGCGCGGCTGTGGCTTTCAACACGGGAATTGGACATGGGCAGGGACCTCTCTTTCAAATTTGACCGGAAATCTTTTACAACAGTTCGATTCTATTGTAACAAAAGCAAAAAACGAAGTCAATTTCTCCGGCGGGGAAAATTGGCCGGCATGAAAAACTGGAATCGAAGGCAGACAAAAGGGGCCGTCCGCACCCGGAATGGAGTGCAGACGGCCCCTCTTTATGCTGAAAAGGCGGCTTAGGCCTCAGCGATGGCTTCGATCTCACAGAGCACGCCCTTGGGCAGGTCTTTCACGGCCACGCAGCTGCGAGCGGGCTTGGAGGTGAAATACCTGGCGTACACCTCATTGAAAGCGGCAAAGTCGGCGATGTCGGCCAGGAAGCAGGTGGTCTTGACCACCTTGTCAAAGCCCACGCCGGCAGCTTCGAGGATAGCGCCCACATTGCGGCAGCTCTGGTCAGCCTGTGCGGCGATGCCCTCGGCGACTGCGCCGGTGGCGGGGTCTACCGGGATCTGGCCGGAGGTGAAGACGAGACCGCCCACGGTGTAGCCCTGAGAGTAGGGGCCGATGGCGCCGGGAGCTTTTTCGGTGCTGATGATGTTCATATCGATTACCTCACATATCATAAATAGGGGAGTCTCCCGCCAAAAGGGGAGCCGATGAAAAAAGTCTACCACCAACTGTCCCCGCCGTCAACGGGCAGCAGGGAACGGTCCCGGAATTTCCGGAAAAAGGGAATGTAAAATTATTTGGAAAAATCTGTGCAAATCATCTTGACAAGAAATAAACTTTTATGATAAAAATAGAGCATGAAAGTAACATTTTTGCAGGAAAAACGCAGGCGCAGCGCAGGCAGGAAAGTCGGCTTTGCGTAGGCGCGTTTCTTTTTTGCAGAAAAAGCGAATTTCTGAACCCTTGGAAGGGGCAAAAAGGATAGGATATGTCGATTTTGGTAGATGATTCAAATAAAACAGCCTGCCGTGCAGCGGAGGCTGGACTGCAGCAGAAAAACTGTGCTGCGCTGGTGCGCCCGGCGGGTACGGGCAAAGGCTGCATCGTGTGGGAGCTGCTGGATACCCACCCTGAGATGCGCGTGCTCTGGGTGGTGTCCTGCGCTGCCCGTCTGGAACTGCGCCGCGCCCTGACAAAGCGGCTGGGCCGGACGCTGGGCGGCCGGGTGCGGCTGATGAGCTGCGAGCAGCTGGCCGTGCAGAATGCGCTGGGCTGGGTGGCGCTGGCTGAGTTCCGGCCCGGCCTGCTGGTGCTGGACGGCTGGAGGGAGATGAGCGTAAAGGACTGGGCCGACTGCGTCCAGCCTCTGTTCCGCCTCTGCCCGGGGGCAAAGCTGCTGGCTCTGGGGGAACCGGACGCCCCGGGCGACAGCTGCCGCGCTGCCGAGGAGATGCTGGCCGACGCCATCGTGGAGCCGCTGGCGCTGGGCGGGGCGATGGCCGAGGGTCTGCTGCCCATGCCGGCCTCCTATACGGCCCTGCTCTGGCCGCTGGAAGATGCGCTGGCCCGCCTCCGTGCTGAGGTGAAGAACCTCCATCTGCCGGGCTGCCCTGACCCCAACGCCGAGAAATATCAGGCTCTGAGCCTCGCCGTAGAAAAGCTTCCGCCGGTGGAACAGCTGCTGGCGCAGTGGCTCCCGGATGCTGCCGGACGGTATCTTGTCCTCTGCGAGGATGATGCAGCGGCGGCGCAGACCGCAGAGCAGGCCGAGAAGCTGTTTGGTGCAGGAACACATATTTATAAGGATGCAGAAAGCTTTGCGGCCGATGAAGCGGCCACCCTCCGGCTGCTGGTCTGTGCCAACGGCCCGGCGGTGCAGGTTCCTCTGGCCGGGATCTCGGGCGTGGTGCTGGTGCGCCGCAGCGCTGAACCGACCACATACCGGCAGATGCTGGCCCGCGCCCTTGCGGCCTACGGCAGTGTGCCGGTGGCAGAGCTGAGCGCGGCCTTTGAGGCGCTGACCTGTGTGCAGCAGCTGCGGAAGGAGTGCAGCGCGGCGGGGGCAGAAGCCTTCCCGCTGGAAGAGCCCCTTTCTGCCTGCCGCCGGGCTTACCGGCAGCTCCGCCGCGCGCTGGACTCCGACTGGGAGCGCTATTATGCCGCCGCAAAGCAGATGACGGCAGAGGGAAAGACGCTGGACGTGCCTCGCTCCTACAGCTTCGGGGGCGTGGCCGTGGGCCGCTGGCTGGAAAACCAGCGCCTTGTCCGGGCCGGAAAGAAAAAGGGACGCCTTACCGCCGCGCAGGCCGCCCGGCTGGACAAAATCGGCATGAACTGGAAAAAGCGGCTCGAGCTGGCGTGGGAGAACGGCTGTGCTTCGGCCCGGCGGTACCGCGGCTGCCACAGCGACCTGCTGGTGCCGGTCCATTATAAGGATAAGGACGGCTTTGCACTGGGCGAGTGGATCGTCTACAACCGCCAGCGCTATCTGAGCGGGAACCTGACGTCAGACCGCGTCGAACGCCTCGAGGCACTGGGCATGGTGTGGGACACCGGCAGCATCCTCTGGGAGAAGAGCTATGCCGCCGCCGTCCAGTATTATCTGGAAAACCACACGCTGGAAATTCCCGTCAAGTATGTCACGCCGGACGGCATGGCGCTGGGCGTCTGGCTGGGCAGTCAGCGTGCCGCTTATAAAGAAGGTGTGCTGACCGACGCCCAGATCGAAAAGCTGGAAGCGCTGGGAGTGGACTGGACGAACCGGAACGACCGCAAGTGGCAGACCGCCTACGAGGCCGCCGTGAAGTACCACGCCGCCCACGGGAACCTCGACGTTCCCACCGAGTACATCGACGAAGACGGCATCCTGCTGGGCAAGTGGGTGTCCCGCCAGCGGTACGCATGGCAGAACCCCGAGCGCAGCAGCGCCCGGGTGACGCTGGAGCGGAAAGCTCTGCTGGACGAGCTGGGCATGAACTGGGAAAAGACCGACTCGTGGCAGCACCGCTACGAGCTGGCCGTGGAATACAAAAGGGAGCACGGCAGTCTGGCCGTTCCGGCCCAGTACCGGACGGAGGACGGCATCTGGCTGGGCAGCTGGCTGTCCCGTCAGAAGCAGATGCTGCGGGAGGGCAAAAAGCTTTCCGCCAAGCGCCGTGCGGCCCTGAAAGAGCTGTTCAAGGGCGAAAAAGGCCGACGCCTCAGCGCCCCGGTGCCGCCCGCGTGCAGCGTGCGGGAACAGAACTGGCTGGATAACTACCAGAGCGCCAGGCTCTACGCCGAGAAGAAGGGCAGCCTCCTCGTGCCTGCCGGATATGTGGACGAGAACGGCTTCCGTCTGGGCGTCTGGATCTCGAACCTCCGCGCTGCCCGCAAGGCCCGGCCCGAATCGTTTCAGGTGACGCCGGAGCATATCGCTCTGCTGGACGCCATCGGGATGCAGTGGGACGCCCGGGAGGCCAAGTGGGCCGGGGCGTTCCGCCGCGCCGAAGAGTACCGCGCCGCCCACGGCGACCTGCTGGTGCCGGTGAACTATAAGACCGAAGACGGCTTCTGCCTCGGCGACTGGGTCCGCCGGATGCGCGAAAACTACGCCTGTGCCGAGAAAAAGCTGACGGCGGAGCGCATCGCAAAGCTCGAAGCGCTGGGCATGGTCTGGACCGTGCCGCAGGAGGGCTGAGATATTGCATTTTAGGGCGGAGTGTGATATACTTCACCTCGTCTGAATAGAAAACAGCAGGTGCCTGCCGCCGGGGTCTCGTCCCCGGCCGGGAGGGTAAAAGGGAAGCGGGTGCGAGTCCCGCGCGATCTCGTCACTGTGATAAGGGAGTCCGCTGCCTTGGCGCTCAGCGCCGGTCACTGGAGGCTTTGCCTCTGGGAAGGCGGCAGCGGGCGGTGAGCTTTCAGTCAGGAAACCTGCCCGCTGTTGGTACAGGAGCGTCCGGCTCCGGATCACGAGGAATTGGTCGTACCAAAAAGCCCGAAAGTTCAAAGGGTCTTTTTGCTGTGCCTTCCGCGCGGTGAAAAGGCTCTTTTTTCGTTTGAGCTGACCCCCCGTTTCGTACCCTTTCTATCGGAAAAGTACATTCCACACAACAGAAAGGACTCAAACAATGCGTAAGGCAACCAACAAGAACTGGCAGCGTGTCACCGCCGCTGCCGCCGCACTGGCCCTGTGTGCCGGTGTGCTCACCGGCTGCGGTGCATCTTCTTCCACTGCTGCCAGCAGCGCCGCAGCAAGCTCTGCTGCCGCCAGCGAGGTGAGCAGCGAGGAGGCCGATGAAATGGCAGCAAAGAACGTGGCAGATCTCATCGACGCCATCTATGTGCAGGAGCGCAACGAGAATACCGACGCCCAGTGCGAGGCCGCCAAGGCCGCATGGGACGCCCTGACCGACGCCCAGAAGGAGATGGTCGAGGGTGAAGAGGCTGACCCCGATTACTTTGGCCGCGACACCGGCGACGCCTCCAAGGACGACGCCCGCAATGAGGACAACATCGGCGACAACGAGATCCTGGTCGTCAGCTTCGGCACCTCCTTCAACAACAGCCGCGCAGCGGACATCAAGGGCATCGAGGATGCCATTCAGGCCGCATACCCCGACTGGTCTGTCCGCCGCGCCTTCACCGCACAGATCATCATCAACCATGTTCAGGCCCGTGACGGCGAGAAGATCGACAACATGGAGCAGGCTCTGGAGCGCGCTGTTGCCAACGGCGTGAAGAATCTGGTCGTCCAGCCCACCCATCTGATGCATGGCGCTGAGTACGACGAGATGATGGAGATGGTGGACAGCTACCGCGATAAGTTCGAGTCCGTCGCCATCGCCGAGCCTCTGCTGGGCGAGGTGGGCAGCGATGCCACCGTCATCAACGCCGACAAGGAAGCTGTCGCCAAGGCCATCACCGCCGAGGCCGTCAAGACCGCCGGTTTCGACAGTCTGGACGCCGCTGCTGAGGACGGCACCGCCTTCGTTTTCATGGGCCACGGCACCTCTCACACCGCAAAGGTGAGCTACACCCAGATGCAGTCTCAGATGAACGCTCTGGGCTACAAGAACGTCTTCATCGGCACCGTCGAGGGTGAGCCGGAGGAGACTGCCTGCGAGAATGTCATCGAGGCTGTCAAGGCCGCCGGTTACACCAAGGTCGTCCTGCGTCCCCTGATGGTCGTTGCAGGCGACCACGCCAACAACGATATGGCTGGCGACGACGAGGATTCCTGGAAGAGCCAGTTCGAGGCCTCCGGCGAATTCGATTCTGTCGATTGCCAGATCGCCGGTCTGGGCGAGGTCGCTGACATCCAGCAGCTCTACGTCGCACACACCAAGGCCGCTGTCGATTCCCTGAACGGCTGAGCATAAGTTTATGATTGCCCGGAAAGGAGTGCCTTTTCGGGCAATTTCTTTTTCCGTCTGCTTTGAATTCGGGCCATTGCGTGTTATAATCTTTTCTGTAAAATAGATACTTCGAGGTATATCATCATGAAACTGAACCATAAATTTGCTCTTCTGCTGGCCGGTGCTGTGCTGGCTGGTTCTCTCACCGGCTGCGGCGCATCCAGCGCCCCGGCCAGCTCTGCCGCTTCCTCCGAGGCTGCGGCCTCCTCTGCCGTGAGCGAGGCAGCTTCCGAACCGGCGGCAGAGGCCGCTCTGCCCGACGGCGTCTACACCGCCGACTTTGACACCGACAGCTCCATGTTCCATGCCAACGAGGCCAATGACGGCAAGGGGACCCTGACCGTGAAGGATGGTCAGATGACCTTCCACGTCAGCCTCGCCTCCAAGAAGATCGTCAACCTCTACGTCGGCATGGCCGCTGACGCCGAGGCTCACGAGGGCGACTGGCTCCAGCCCACCACCGACACCGTCACCTACTCCGACGGCCTGTCCGATGAGGTCTACGGCTTCGACATCCCGGTGAAGGCTCTGGACGAGGATTTCCAGCTGGCCATCCTCGGCACCAAGGGCAAGTGGTACGACCATACCGTCCGTGTCGCCAACGCCCAGCCTGCTGCGGCGGAAGCACCTGCCGACGGCACTTACACCTGCGATGTGACCCTCGAGGGCGGCTCCGGCCGTGCCACCGTGGACAGCCCTGCTGTCCTGACCGTGGCCGACGGCAGGATGACCGCCACCATCGTCTGGTCCAGCCCCAACTACGACTATATGCTGGTGGACGGCGAAAAGTATCTGCCCACCAATACCGAGGGCAACTCTACCTTCGAGATCCCCGTCGCGGCTCTCGACACCCCGCTGGATGTGGTGGGCGATACCGTCGCCATGAGCACCCCGCATGAGATCGAGTATACGCTGACCTTCGCCTCTGCATCCCTGATCGAGGCAAAGTAACGATGAAACGCCGCAATTTCCTGAAAGCCCTGCCTGCCGCCGCCCTCACCCTTGCGGGCTGCGGGCAGCACAAGACCGCCCCGGCCAATACAGCATCCCTCGTGTTCGACCACAGCTACCCGCTGGACTATGCTACCCAATTTTCCGCCGACTGCTATGAGGGCGGCTATGTGATGATCGACATCCCGGACGCCGGGCGGTTCCTCGTCGTCCCCGAGGGGGCCGCCGAGGTGGACGACCTGCCTGAGGACGTCGTGGTGCTGCGCCAGCCGCTGGATCATATTTATCTCGTCTCCACTTCGGTGATGGACCTCTTCGTCCATCTGGACGCATTGGACAGCATCGCCCTCTCCGGCACGAAGGCCGAGGGCTGGTATGTGGAAGAGGCCAAACAGGCCATGCAGGAGGGCCGCATCGCCTACGCGGGCAAGTACAGCGCCCCGGACTATGAGCGCATCCTTGCCGCCGGCTGCACCCTCGCCATCGAGAACACCATGGTGCTCCACGACCCCGAGGTCAAGGAGCAGCTGGAAAAGTTCGGCGTGCCGGTCCTCGTGGAGCGCTCGAGTTACGAGAGCGGCCCGCTGGCCCGGATGGAGTGGCTCAAGCTCTACGGCATCCTGCTGAATAAGACTGAGATGGCGGAAGAGGTCTTTCGCCAGAAGGTCGAGCAGGTGGCCCCTATCCTCGAGCAGGAGAACACCGGCAAGACCGCGGCCTTCTTCTCCATCACCACAAATAACCTCATCACCGTCCGCCGCACCAGCGACTATGTGGCCCAGATGGTGGGGATGGCCGGCGGCGTCTACATCTTCGACGACCTCGAGGGGGAGACGTCGGCCCAGTCCACCATCAAACTGCCGCTGGAGACGTTCTACGCCCGGGCCAGGGACGCCGACGTCCTCATCTACAACAGCACCATCGAGGGCATGATGGAGACCCGTGACCAACTCATCGAAAAATGCCCGATGCTGGCAGATTTCAAGGCCGTCCAGTCCGGCGACTGCTGGTGTACGGCCCAGAGCCTCTTCCAGCAGAGTATGGAGCTGGCCGACCTCATCTCGGATATGAACCTCGTCTTCACCGAGGACTCGCCCGACCCGGCGTCTCTCCGTTTCTTACAGCGCATCGTATAAAAGGAGCTTTGTCATGACCACCACCCGCCGCCTCAGCCTCGCGTACCTCGCCCTTACGGCGGGGGTCGCGGTGCTGTTTGCACTCAATCTGTTCTGGGGCAGTGTGTCCCTGACGCCCGGCGCGGTGGCGGCGGCTCTGCTGGGCCGGGGCGAAGATGCGCTGGCCGTGGGCATCGTGCTCCAGCTCCGTCTGCCCCGGGCGGTCATGGTCGTGCTGCTGGGCGCGGCCCTCTCGGCTGCAGGCTACCTCCTGCAGACCTTCTTCGCCAACCCCATCGCCGGCCCCTTCGTCATGGGCGTGTCCAGCGGCGCAAAGCTGGCAGTGGCCCTGACAATGGTGGTGTTTTTACAGCAGGGGCTCCTCACCGGCTCGGCCACCCTCATCATCGCAGCCTTTGCAGGCTCGATGGCGGCGATGGCCTTTGTGTTGGTGGTAGCCCGGCGGGTGCCGCGGATGAGCATCCTCGTCATCTGCGGCATCATGATCGGTTATATCTGCTCGGCTGTCACCGACATCGTGGTGACTTTCGCTCAGGACTCCAACATCGTCAATCTCCACAACTGGTCGATGGGCAGCTTTTCCGGCATGACCTGGGCCAACGTGGGTGCAGCGGCCTGCGTGGTGCTGCCCGCGCTGGCGGCGGCGTTCCTGTTCTCGAAGCCCATGGCGGCCTACCAGATGGGCGAGAGCTACGCCAGGAGCGTCGGCGTGCCGGTGCGGGCCTTCTCGACGGCCCTCGTGCTGCTTTCCAGCCTGCTTTCCGCCTGCGTGACGGCCTTTGCAGGCCCCATCTCCTTTGTGGGCATCGCGGTGCCGCATCTGGTCAAGAACCTGCTGGGCAGCGCAAAGCCCCTTTATGTCCTGCCGGGCTGCTGTCTGGGCGGGGCAGCGTTCTGCCTGCTCTGCGACCTCATCGCCCGCAGCCTGTTCGCGCCCACTGAGCTGTCCATCAGCTCGGTGACGGCGGTTTTCGGTGCGCCGGTGGTCATCTGGCTGCTGGTGCGCCGCCAGACACAGGAGGGCCGGGAATGAGCGATCTGAAATTCTACTGCCGCGCCGAGGACCTTGCCATCGGCTACGGCAAAACGCCCTTGATGGAGCACATCGGACTCGGCGTCGGGAAGGGGACCATCCTCACCCTCATCGGCCCCAACGGCGCGGGAAAATCCACCCTGCTCAAGACGCTGGCAGCGCAGCTGGCCCCCCAGGGGGGCGCTGTGCTGCTGGACGGCAAAGATCTCGCGGACTGCTCCGGCCCGGAGCGCGCCCGCAAAATGGCCCTGATGGTGCCCCACACCCGCCGCACCGAGCTGACCACCTGCTTCGAGATGGCGTCCGCCGGGCGCTACCCCTACACGGGGCGGCTGGGTGTCCTCTCGGCGGAAGATAAGCGCCAGGTCTACGCCGCGCTGGCCCTCGTGGGGGCCGAGGCGCTGGCGGGCCGGGACTTCAACCGCATCAGCGACGGCCAGCGCCAGCGCGTCCTGCTGGCCCGGGCCATCTGCCAGCAGCCGGAGCTGATATTATTAGACGAGCCTACGTCTTTCCTCGACATCAAGGGAAAGGCCGAATTGCTGGCCATCCTGAAAAGCCTCGCCCGGGACAAGAAGATGGCCGTCATCCTGAGCCTCCACGAGCTGGAGCTGGCGCAGAAAGTTTCCGACAAGGTCGTCTGCATCTCGGCGGCGGGCGTCTCGGACGTCATGACGCCGGAAAAGGCCTTTGCCCGGGAAAACATCTGCAAAATTTATGCTCTGACCGATGAGCAGTACGCATTCCTCTACGGTGAGGCAAAAGCGCCGGAGGAAAAGCGCCCGCTCTTTGAGCACTACGTCCGCAGCGGCCAGAAGCTCCTGCGCTGCGGCTATACCACCGGCACCTGTGCGGCGCTGGGCGCGGCGGGCGCGGCACGGTTGCTGCTCACCGGCCACACCCCCGAGACGGTGGCCCTCCGCACCCCGAAGGGCATCGTGGTGGAGGTAGAACCTATCTTCTGCCGCCTGTCCGGCGAGGGGACTGAGTGCGCCATCCGGAAGGACGGCGGCGACGATGTGGACGTGACCACCGGTCTGCCGGTCATCGCCAGTGTCGCCCTCCGGCCCGAGCTGGCCGGCGAGGTGCGCATCCACGGCGGTGAGGGCGTGGGCCGGGTAACAAAGCCCGGTCTCGACCAGCCCGTGGGCGAAGCTGCCATCAACCACGTCCCCCGGGCCATGATAAAGGAAGCGCTGGAAAAAGAGGCCGAATCTGCCGGGTACGCGGGCGGTTTTGACGTCACCATCTCCATCGAGGGCGGGGCCGAAACGGCGAAGCGCACCTTCAACCCCCATATGGGCGTGGAAGGAGGCCTCAGCGTCCTCGGCACCAGCGGCATCGTCGAGCCCATGAGCCAGCAGGCCATCCTCGACACCATCCAGCTGGAAATGGGGCAGGCGGCGCTTCGGGCCGGAAGCCCCCGGCGGCTCATCCTTGCCCCGGGCAACTACGGCCTCGACTATCTCCACGAGAAGATGCCCGCCCTAAAGAATATCCCGGTGGTCAAGACCTCGAACTTCATCGGGGATACGATGGATATGGCGGCGGCATCCCACTTCGAAGAGGTGGTGCTGGTGGGCCACATCGGCAAGCTGGTCAAACTGGCGGGCGGCGTCATGAACACCCACTCCCGCACAGCCGACTGCCGCACCGAGCTGCTCTGCGCCCACGCCGCTCTCTGCGGTGCATCCCGGGACGTCTGCGCGGCCCTGATGAACGCGGCCACCACCGACGCCTGCATGGAGATATTAGACGGAGCAGAGATGAGAGAGCCGGTGCTGTCCAGTCTGCTGGACGCCATCCAGCTCCACCTCGACCGCCGCGCCGCCGGGGCGTTCCGAGTGGGCGCGGTGCTCTTCTCGAATCAATATGGCCCGCTGGGCCAGACCAGAACTGCAAAGGAGCTGCTGGACGAATGGAAAAACGGATAGGCACTTTTTACGGCGTCAGCGTCGGCCCGGGCGACCCGGAGCTCATGACCCTGCAGGCTGTCCGCCGCCTCGAAAACTGTCCGGTCATCGCCGCGCCCCAGACCCCGAAGGGCGGGATGCTGGCGCTGGACATCGCAAAAGGTGCGGTGGAGCTGAGCGGCAAGACCATCCTGCCGCTGCGCTTCGCCATGAGCCTTGACCCGGCGGTGCAGAAAGCCGCCCACATCGAGGCGGCCCGGGCCGTGAAAGAATATCTCGACGCCGGGCAGGATGTCGCCATGCTCAACCTCGGTGACGTGTCCGTCTACGCCACCTTCGGCTACCTGCAGGAGATCTTGGAGGCCGAGGGCTGCAAGACCGTGATGCTCCCCGGCGTGACGAGCTTCTGTGCCGCTGCGGCCCGGCTGGGCCAGTCCCTGACGGGCGGCATGGAGCAACCGCTGACCATCGCCCCGGGGCGCTGCGCCGCTGAGGTGCTGGCCGCACCGGGCGCGAAAGTGCTGATGAAATCGGGCCGTCAGCTGCCCGAGACGCTGGCCGCGCTGGCCGACGCCGGGCTTCTGAGCCGGAGCGCGATGGTCTGTAACTGCGGCCTGCCGAACGAGGAGGTCTGGCCCGACCTGACCGATTACGACCCGGCCCGGTCGGCGGGCTATTTTGCAACGATTTTGGTGAAGGAGGGGTAAGATATGGTCCATTTTGTAGGAGCCGGGCCGGGCGCGCCCGACCTCATCACCCGGCGGGGTGCGGCCCTGCTGGCCGATGCCGACTGCATCATCTACGCGGGCAGTCTCGTCAACCCGGCCCTGCTGGGGCTGGCGAAGCCCGGCTGTGTCCTCTATAACAGCGCCGAGATGACGCTGGAACAGGTGCTGGACACCATCCGCGCCGCCGAAAAGGCCGGCGGAACCACGGTCCGCCTCCACACCGGCGACCCCTGCCTCTACGGGGCCATCCGGGAGCAGATGGACCTGCTGGACGAGCTGGGGCTTTCCTACGACGTGACCCCCGGCGTCTCCTCCTTCTCCGGAGCCGCTGCCGCCCTGGAGGCCGAGTACACCCTTCCCGACGTGTCCCAGAGCGTCATCATCACCCGCATGGCGGGCCGCACCCCCGTGCCCGAGGGGGAGGAGCTGCGCAAGATGGCCTCCCACGGCTGCACCATGGTGCTGTTCTTGTCCACCGGACTGCTGGAGGATGTGGAACAGGAGCTGGCGGCGGGGGGCTATGCCCCCGACACCCCGGCGGCCATCGTCTATAAGGCCACCTGGCCGGAGGAAAAAGTCCTGCGCTGCCAGGTCTCCAGCTTGGCAAAAACCGCTCAGGAAAACGGCGTCGACCGGACTG
>OKSD01002652.1_pt1 | contig 14928 bp, 8 predicted proteins | sample 1601221 | NCBI WGS metagenome assembly OKSD01 (sample SAMEA3541550, study PRJEB24748) | human gut metagenome | biome: human gut; feature: human-associated habitat; material: faeces | place: China | collected 2012
GGGGGTATTTCCCTATTCTCCAGAGGAGGGAACACCTGCTGCCGCCATGGAAAACCGTGTCGATGAAGAGGAGGCCAACCGTCGTGTGGAACTGCTGGTGGACCTGCAATCCCGCGTGATGGATGAGTTCAATGAAAGCTGGCTGGGCGACACGGTGGAGATCCTCGCCAAGCAGAACGGCTGGGTGCTCCTGCGCACTGCCGACGGCCGCTACGGCTGGGCCGCCGGCGAGCTGCTGCGCGAAACGGCCGACGCCCCCGCGGCGACGGCAACACCCGCCGCCCCGGTCAACCCCGCCGATCCGGCCGTGCCGGTTGCTCCCGCGACGGCGGCTCCGATGGCTGCCCCGACGCCGGATTATACCGAGGTCTCCAATCCCGATCTCAAATAAGGACTTACACAAAAATCCTCTCTCTGCGCTGTGCAGAGAGAGGATTTTCTTTTATGACGGGCAGCGCCGCGAAAGGCGGCGGAGCTGCTCTTATTCTTTGCTGTCCGGCACGATCACCGTGGCAAAATAGCTGATCTTCTCTGGCAGGCCGGTCATCGTCTCGAACACCTGCTGCGTGGGCAGGCCGCAGTCGGCGACCATGGCGGAATCCTTCGCCAGACCGTGCCGCGAGAGCGCCGCGGCGGTCTCGCCGATGGCTTTGCCGGACTTCATCAGCACCTTGGTGCCCGGCTGGGCAAGCGCGGCATCGAGATCGGACGCTCCGGCGGGATAGATGTGCAGCGGCAGCTCCATCTCCGTGAGGCTCCGGCCGAGCGCCGCGGCCACGGCGGAAAAGCTCGCAATGCCGGGGACCATGCGCGTATCGTATCCGCGGCGGCGCAGCTCGTCGAGCACATAATACGCCGTGGCGTAGATGGACACATCGCCGAGATTCACCATGGCGACGTTCCGTCCGGCGTCGAGCTCCGGCGCAATGGCGTCCGCGGCGCGCGCATAGCCTTCGGCGCGGACGGCGGCATCGCGCGACATGGCGAATGAGAGCGGCAGAACGGTCTTTCCGCCGAGCTCTGCCGCGCCCTGCGCGATGGAAAGCGCGAGCATCTCGCCCGAAGCGGTCTGCGGCGCGGCGATCACGGGGCAGGCCTCCAGCACGGCGCACGCCTCGCGCGTCATCCACATGGGATCGCCGGGGCCGACGCCCACGGCGTAAAATATTCCTTTCTTTCCTTTCACAGCGTCCATCCTTCCGTTTTCGCGTCGAGTACCGCGAGCCCCGCGGCCTTCGCGCGCGCGAGAAGCGGCGCGTTCGGCGTCCGGGCAGCATCTCCCGCGAGGAGGATCCTTCCGCAGCGGCGCATCGTTTCAAATGCTTTTTCGTATACGGCATCGTCCGGCGCGGCGAACGCCGGCACGGAGACCGTCTCCGCGGCGAGCAGCCGCGCGAGCCGGTAGTCCACATCGTTTTCGTACAGCACGCCGGTCGCAAACGGGACGTTCTCGCGCTGGAGCTTCCGGTACACGGATATGCCCGTCCCCGCGCCCGCGAGCACGAACACCTCCGGCGTGTCGCCGGCAGGCTTTTTGAGCTCGATGCTGCCGAAGAGCGGATCGAAGTATCCGTCCTCGATGTCGTACAGCTTCCGGATGGCCTGCTCCTCGAACACCTCGCCGGGCGCGCCGAAGCCGAACTGCGTGTCGCCCTTCACGGTGAGGATGCGGTCTGCCACCTTCTCCGCGAGATCGATCTCGTGGAGCGACATGATGACCGTAATGTTCTTTTTGCGCGCCATGCGCGTGAGGATGGTGAGCAGGTCGAGCTTGTGGCGCACGTCTAGGAACGACGTCGGCTCATCGAGCAGTATCATCTCCGGCTGCTGGGCGATGGCGCGCGCGAGCAGCACGCGCTGGCGCTGGCCGTCGCTGATGGCGTTGAAGTCGCGCTCGGCAAGCTCGAGCGCGTGGACGGTCTCCATCGCTTCGTCCACGATGCGCTGGTCCTCGCCGCGGAGCACGCCGAGCCGTCCGGTGTACGGGTACCGGCCGGTGGCCACAACGTCGCGGCAGGTCGTGAGCTCGACCCTGATGCGCTCGGTGAGGATCACGGCGAGCTTTTTGGAGAGCTCGCGGTAGGTGATCGTCTGCATGTCCCGTCCTTCGAGAAAGATCTTCCCCCGGATCGGTTCCAGGTCACGCGCGATGGTCTTTAGCAGCGTGGATTTGCCCGCGCCGTTCGGGCCGATGAGCGCGATGATCTCGCCCTTCTGTACTTTGACGGAGATATCGCGGATGACCGGCACCTTATGGTAGCCGATCGTGAGATCGTCGATCACAAAATAGGGCGTATCCGTCATTTCCGTCCCCCCTTCCGGCGCAGCATCATGTAGATAACGACCGGCGCGCCGAAAATGGACGTGACGGTGCTGATGTTCAGCTCCGTCGGCGCGAAGGCCGTGCGCGCGATGAGATCGCACAGCATACAGAATACGCCGCCGCCTAAGAATGTGGCCGGTATGACCACGAGCGGCTTGGATGTGTTCAGACAGTGCCGGATGAGGAACGGCACGGCGATGCCGACAAACGAGATCGGTCCGGCAAACGCCGTCACCGTGGCGGAGAGGATGCTCGAGAGCACGATCAGCGCCGTGCGGAACGCCTTGATGTTCACGCCCATGCTCTGGGCATACGCCTCGCCGAGCTGGTACGCGCCGATGGGCTTGGCCATGAGAAACGTAGCGCCGCCGGTGATGCCGACGACCGTGGCCGCCACGCCGACGTTGCTCCAGTTCACGCCGGAGAAGCTGCCCTTGGACCAGTTGTGCAGGTTCACGATATCGGAATCCGCCGCGAACGTCACGGTAAAGTCCGTGATGGCGGTGCAGATGTAGCCGATCATGATGCCCGCGACGAGCAGCGTGGACATGCTCGGGATGCGCCGCGAGAAGAGCAGGATGAATCCCACTGAGAGCATCGAGCCGACGAACGCCGCAAGGATCAGCGTATACGACGACACGACGCCGAAGATCTGGATGAAATAGATCATCGCGAACGCAACGACCATTTTCGCGCCGCTCGAAATGCCGAGAACGAACGGTCCGGCGATCGGGTTTTCAAAGAACGTCTGCAGCAGAAAGCCCGCGAGCGAGAGAGCTCCGCCGAGGATCGCCGCCATGAGGATGCGCGGCAGGCGGATCTTCCAGATGATATTTACCTCCGTGGGATTGCCGGTCTTGGTGAACAGGATCTCCACGATCCGCTTGAGCGGGATGGGGATGTTGCCGATGTTGATGTTCAGCACCGTGATGAGGCAGAAGGCGGCGATGAGCACGAAGAACACGAGCGCATACCGGGCGCGCCGCCGTGCCTGATGCACGAGATACGCCCCGGCTTGCGCCGGGGCGGTATTTGTATTGACGGTTTTTTCTGTCATAGTTTTCAGGAAACGCGGGTTAGGAACGTCATGTCGCTCTCCGCACCGCCGGTGAGAGCGAGATGGATGTCCCGGATCATTTCGCCGACAATGTCCGTGGCCTGATAGAACGATTTGCCCGTACACCAGACGTTGCCCTCCTTCACGGCCTTGAAGTCGGCAAACAGGGCGTCTTTGGCGAGCAGCTCATTGATGCTCGAGATGGGCGCGTCGATGGAGGCGTTGTAGATGAGCACATCGGCGTCCACGGCGGTGCCGTAGAACGTCTCCATGGTAACGGAAACGGAGGTGTTCGTCTGGTCGGTCACGAAGTTTTCAAAGGCATAGCGGCCGCCCGCGAGCTCGATCATCTTGGGAATATAGTCGGTGGGCTTGCGGATGACGATGGAACCGTCGGAGTTCACGAAGAAAAATGCGACGGTCTTGCCGGTGTTCTCAAAGCCCTCGAGCTGCGTGATGACGGCGGCCTGCTGGTCAAAAAACTCCGCGGCCTCGGCATCTTTGCCGACAAGCGCGGCATAGAGCTTGATCCATTCGGTGCGGCCGAGCGGGTGCTGCTCATAGCTGGAGCGGTCCACCAGCACGGGGATGCCGAGATCCTCGATCATCTCCTTGACCTTGGGCGTGTGGTAGATCATCGTGGACTCGATCGCCAGATCGCACTCCTCGTCGATCAGGCGCTCATAGTCGGGCTCGCTGTACTTGCCGGCGAACTCGATATCGCCGCGCTGCATTGCCTCAACGGCCGCGTCGATGTACCAGCCGGACTCGCGCGTGCCGGTGAGCCGGATGTGGTCGAGCGCGTCCACGGCGGCGAAGAGCGACATGGCGGAGGTAGCCGCAAGATAGATCTTGTCCAGCGGCTGCTGCAGCACCGTGACGGAGCTGTCCATCTTCGCCGGTACCGCCGCGCCCTCCGGCACAACGAGGAAGTCGCCGCCGTTGTCGATGCGGATGAGCGTGTACCCGCCCTCATAACGGAAAAGGCGGAATACCGTGGCGTACTTGAGCGGTGACTCTTCGGTGAAGGTCAGCCCTTCGATGACCGGCGCGTCAGCCGGAGCCGCGGCGGGGTCTTCCGCCGCAGGGACTTCGGCCGCGGCAGCCGTCGGAGCGGCGGTCGCCCCGGCGGCTGGGGGAGTTGTGCTCCCGCAGCCGGACATGACGGTCAAAAGCAGCGTCAGCGCCAGAAGAAGCGCCGAGATTCTCTTTGTCGTGTGTTTCATGCATTAACCCTCCCGGGAGGTAATTTCGCGGATCATGCGCTCGGCGGTCGTCTCGTCGCCGAAGAGGATGCCGTAGAGCCGCAGCCAGTCGGCCTGCGCGAGAGCGTCGGCCTCGTCGGCGGAGCGGTCGATGAGCATCGGGATATCGAGCACGGCGAAGCGGTCGGCCAGATCGTACAGACGGTCGCGATACTCCACCGCCGTCAGGCTCTCCGCGTCAGCGGGGGCGGTCTGCTTGCGCTCGGTGAGCGTTTCCCCGCTCAGCGGCAGGAGCTTGCCGGACGTGATCGCGAGATCGGTCTTGTTCTGCACGAGCTTCTTGTACTCGGGCTTATCCCAGCTGCCGCCGTACAGCACGCTGCCGTCGGCAAGACCCTTGCTGAGGATCTCGTTCTCGCTCGTCTCCGCACCGAACACCTTGACAAGGTTCAGCGCTTCAAAGATCTCAAAGGTATCGACGGGCGTTTCGTCCATCAGATAGATGCTCTTCGCCGGCAGCGTCACGATGATGAGCTGCTTTTCAAGGCCCGCGGGGAGCTCCGTTCCTTCCGGAACGAACAGATAGCGCAGGACGTTCTGCTTATAGAGCCCGGCGACGTAGTCGGCCTTGATCTGCGCGTTGTCGGCGCTCTCTTCCTCGGCGACGGCTTCTTCCGTGCCGTCGGACGCGGCGGCGCTGTCCGCCTTGGCGATCTCGGCCTTCGCCTCGTCGGTGTCGAGCACCGTGTCGCTTATGACGTCGATCTCCGCGAGGACGATGTTGCCCTCATAGCGGAAGAGCTTGAGATACTGCGCGTGCTCGAGCTTGATCTCCTCCCGGAACGTGAGACCCATGATCTCGGGCGCCTCGGTGCTGAGCGTTTTGCCGTCGGTGTTGTCCTTCTGGTTGTTCGCGTTCGTCTTGAGCTGCACGAAGATGATGTACTCGATCTCGTGCGCGGAGGACATCTTGGTGGTCATGCCGAGAATGCGGTTGTTCTTGTTGAGCTCCACGGGGATCGTGAAGGTGCTGCCGTCGTTGGAGTAATAGGTGTTGCCGGAGGCCTTCACATAGGAGTACTGCGGCGGGTTGCCGCTGCTGCTCACGAAGCGGATGGTGGCGTACGCCTGGCCGTTCTTCACCGTGACCTTGTCGCACACGATGCGCGCGCGGCCGGAGCCGCCGGAGAAGGAGAAGCTGTCGGGCGCGTAGACGCCGTCCTTGAGCGTCGTGCTGTTATCCACGCGGGAGGTGGAGCCGCTGGTGTCGGTCTCGTGATCGGATTCGTTGTCCGGATTGGTGGGGTTCGGGGTAGGCGTCGGCGTCGGGGTCGGCGTGGGTGTCGGAGTGACAGGGTCGGCCGCGTCGCCGATCTTCTTGAGCGAATCGGAGCGGAACGTCACCGTGCGGTCGTACCAGATGTTGTTTTTCAGGCTGTGCGAGGAGATGATGAGGGGCTTGTCGAGCTCAGACACGGGGATGGTGTAGGTGTACTTGCCGTTTTCGTCCACGGCGAAGGGCGCCCAGTTGTCCTTGTCCTTCTCGGCTGCGTCGCCCGTGCCGGGGTAGAGGTAATCGTAGCCGGTGCCGCTGAGCGTCAGCGTGGCCATGATCGCGCCGTTCACAACGTTGAGCTTCGTGTCGATGATCTTGAACATCGCCGCGTCGCACTCGGCCGCGGCGGAATACTTGCCGTCCTCGGCGGTGCGCTTGAGATTTCCGATGTCCAGCGTGATGCTGCGGTCGTACCACTTGTCGTTCTTCTGGCTGTGGGAGGTGACGGCCAGCGGGTTCGTCAGCTTATCCACCGTGATGGTGTAGGTGTGCCAGTTGTCGCGCGTCTCGCCGTCGATCGTGCCGCTCACGACCTTGGCGGGAGCCCACTCGCTCCGGTCAACGGCGTCGGCCTGCGTGCCGGTGCCGGGGTAGAGGTAATCGTAGCTGGTGCCGTTGAGCGTGAGCGTCAGCTGATACTTGCCGTCCTTCGCCGTGATGACGACACGGCGCACCTTGAACATCGCAGCGCCGGTCTCGGCGGTGGTGGTGTAGGTGGTGCCGTCCTTGATGACCGAGCTCGGGTCGCTCGGATCGACCGGATCGACGGGGTCGGAACCGCCGCTCAGGCGCGGCAGGAAGCGCGGCAGCAGGAGCTGATCCTGCTTCGTGCTCCACGCGCCGCTCTTGCTGCAGCTCACAAACGGGATGGCTTCCGCAAGGGCGCTCTTCGGCAGCGTGACGGAGAACACGCGGTAGCTGTAGGGATCGTCCGCATTGAGGATGCCGGCGGAGACCGCGTTGGCCTCGCGCGTCGCCTCGTCGTCGCTCACGGAGCCGAAGTACAGTTTGCTGTAGCCGCTGGTGCGGGTGACATACTGGATGGTGATCGTATCGCCGGACACGGTCAGCGTCGCGCCCGCGTCGACGGGGATGACGCCGTTTTTCGTGTCGGCGTAGCCGAAGAGGTCGTACACGCCGTCCGCGAAGGCGGAGGCGTCAAACGTGCCGTTGAAGTTCGGGACGTTCAGGAAGTAGGACTGCGAGGTATCCCACGAGTTATCGGAGAAGCCGACCGTTGCGGGCGTGTAGGAGCCCTGCCGCTCGGCGTTCACGGTGTAAACGAACGTCGTGGTGCCGTCGGGGTTCTGCGTGCCGGTGACATAGCCGGATTTATCCTTATCGCTGCGGTCGCCCAGATACAGCTTGTCCGGCGTCTTGGAGGAATTGTTTCCTGCCGCCTTGCCGGTGATGGTGCAGGTGATGGTCGTGCCCTTGAGCACCGCGGAGGAAGAGGAGATCTTGAAGCTCTGCTCCACCCGGCTGCCGCCGGCGAGCAGACGGATACCGGCATCGTCCAGCCGCGTCTCGGTATCGTCCGTCAGACGGGGCAGATAGTCGGTGAGAACCAGATAATCCTGCTTCTCCAGCCAGCCGTTCGTATCCTGATACCACAGCGGCGAATGGCGCACGAAGGGGATCTTGTCGCCGAGCGCGCTCTTCGGGAGCGTGATATAGAACACCTTGTAGTTCATGCCGATGGGCTCATAGTCGGCGTTGCCGATCGCATTCGCCTCGCGGGTGGCCATCGGGTCGGTCACAAGGCCCATGTAGATCTTGTCGGTATCGCTCGCGCGGGTGACCCACTTGATCGTGACGGTGTCGCCGGAAACGGTCAGTGTGGACTGCGTGTCCACGGGGAAGCCGCGGTTGTCGACCTTGTCGAGATAGGGGTAGGCATTGCCGTAGAGATCGTACACGCCGTCGGTGTAATAGCTCGGGTCAAACGCACGGCCAAAGCTCGGGATGTTCAGGAAGAAATCCTGGTTCTCGTCCCAGCTGCCGTCGGCAAAGCCGATGACAACGGGGATGGAGGTCCCCTGCTTGTCCGCGGAGACGCCGAACGAGAAGGTCGTCTGCAGACCGTTCACGCTGCCGGAAACGGCGGAGGACTTGTCCTTATCGTCGCGGCTGCCGAGATAGAGCTTCACCGCGGGCTTTCCGGCGTGGACGCCGGTCATTTCGCCGGTGATGGTGCAGTAGATCGTATCGCCGATGAGCGCGGCGGTGGAGGAGCTGATCTTGAAGCTCGACTCGTTGAAGCCGCCGGCGGCGACCATCTTCATTTCGGCATCGGAGATCTCCGTGCCGGTGTCGCAGTCTCCGTCCGCGGGGATGGAGATCACGAGGTCTTTGGTGGTATACCAGCCGCCGTCCGGCTTGCCGAGGGCGATGGGCATGGGCGTGCCGCGGTAGGACGCGGGCAGTTCAAACTCGAACATCCAACCGCCGCCGCTGCGCGCCGTGCCCTGCACATAGGGGGACTTGAACGCATCGTCCTTGGAGCCGAAGTACAGCTTGTCGAACGAGGTGTTGGCGGTCTCAAAGCGGATGAGCAGCTTCTCGCCCGCGACGACCATGCCGGTCTTCGCGGCGGTGAGCATCTTGAATTCCGCGTTGTCCTCGGCCTTCAGAACCTTGATGCCGGCTTCCTTCAGATTGTCGGGCAGCTTCGGGATCGCGGGCGCGGCCTCCGGCTTCTTATCCGGGTCTTCGCCCGAGCCGGTGCCTTCGGGGATATCGGCGGGGACGATGAGCTCAAGCTCGCTGGAGTTATAGGGGCTCTTCGCGGTGAGATCGCCCTTGAGGATGCAGACCGGAACGCGCGTTCCGGCGGCGCTCGCCGGAAGCGTGAAGTGGTAGGCCTGCGTGGCCGTTCCGGCCACGCCGCCGACGACATCGAACGCGCCGCCCTTATCAAGCTGGGCGGTCAGCGCTGTGCGCGTGCCGAAGTACAGATAGGAATAGGTGAAGGCTCCGCTCGCGGCAGGATTCACCTGCACCGTCGCGTAGATCGTGTCGCCGACCTTGACGGCAGTGGCCGTCTCGATCTTGAACATGGGATAGACGGTATCGACGCTCTGCTTGGCGACGAACATCTTGCCGCTCACGTCCTGCTCGGCGCTGGGAGCGGCGGGGTAATCCACCGGCGTGGGGACGGGGTCGGCCTTGCCCTCCGGAATATCGGCGGGGACGACGAGCTCAAGCTCGCTGGAGTTATACGGGCTCTTCGCGGTAAGATCGCCCTTGAGGATGCAGACCGGTACGCGCGTTCCGACGGCGCTCGCGGGCAGCGTGAAGTGGTAGGCCTGCGTGGCCGAGCCGTTCACGCCCGCGGCGACGCTGAACTCGCCGCCCTTATCGAGCTGCGCGACGAGATCCGTGCGCGTGCCGAAGTACAGATAGGAATAGGTGAAAGCGCCGCTCGCCGCGGGGTTCACCTGCACCGTGACGTAAATTTTGCCGCCGTATTTAACAGCAGAGGCCGTCTCGATCTTGAACATGGGGTAGACCTTATCGGCGCCCTGCTTGGCGACGAACATCTTGCCGCTCATGTCCTTCTCGTCCATCGGCGCGGCGGGATAGCTCACCGCCGTGGGAACTGCCGGTTCCGGCGTGGCGGTCGGCTCTGCCGTCGGCGTGGCGGTCGGCTCTGCCGTCGGCGTGGCGGTCGGCTCCTCCGTTGCGGGAGTCTCGGTCGTTTCGGCCGTCGGCGTCGGCGCGGCCGTGGGAGTTGTCTCCGTTCCGGCCGTGGTCTCCGCCGCGGGGGTGGCCGCAGGAGCCACAGTCGCTTCCTCCGTCGCCGCGGGAGAGGTCTCCGCAGCCGGCGTCACGGCGCCTGCGCTGCCGGTGTCGTCTGCGGCGAGCGCCGGGACAACATTCCCCAGCGCCAGACAGACCACGAGCAGCAGCACAACGATCCTGGACATTGTTTTGTGCATATTGATGCCCTCCTAAATGATCTCATGGGAAAATCTCGCAAAAATTCAGACGCTCCTCCCGGAAAAACAAAATCAGAGCAGCCCAAAGGCTGCTCTGACGGTATTTTCAGAATAATAGCGTTTTAATCGGAAACATACCGTTCCAGACAAGAATCCGCCGGGAAGCGGTATCCATCCGATGAAATATCCTGACTCCGTTTCCTCGCTCGCCCGCCTTCCCGGTTTCCCAGTGGCATATTGGGGTCGCTCCGCGTTACAGTTGCCGTTACAGTCCGTGGATCACACACGGTTCCTTCATTCGGATGTTTCTATTCAATTTTACGGGAGATTCATCCATGTATAGCAAATATAGCATATACATGATAGCTTTGCAATATATGTTCCCGCAGAATTTCCGAAAAAACGACATGGGGAAAGGCGCTCAGTCCCGCCGGTCGAGGATACGGTACACGAGCTCCATGTCCAGCCCATCGCGCACGACCTGCGCGAGCTTGTCGTACTGCTCCTCGCGGTAGGCCACGGGGTCAAAAGCGCCGAGAATAGAGGGGCTCAGCCCCTTTTTGCGGCAGAGCGCGCCGAGCACGGCGTCAGCGACGCCGGGGGCGTCGAAAATGCCGTGGATATAGCTGCCGTACACGTTCCCGCCGCCGGTGACGACGCCGCGCGCTTCCCGGCTGCGTCCCATATGGATTTCATATCCTTCGTACGAAAGACCGTTCAGGCAGGCAAGCTCTCCCGTCACGCCGGAGAACGTTCCGCGCGTCTGCGTCTGCACCTTTTCGCCCCGAAAAACGGTGTCCATATCGAGAAGACCCATGCCCGCGATGTCCGTGATGCCCGCGGCTTCGACCTGCTCGGGGTCGGAAACGCTCCGGCCGAGCATCTGGTATCCGCCGCAGATGCCGAAAACGAGCGTCCCGCCGTCCGCGGCCTTCAGGATCGCCGCCTCCAGCCCGCTCTCGCGCAGCCATTTGAGATCGGCGATGGTGCTCTTCGTGCCGGGGAGGACGATCATGTCGGGCGCTCCGAGCTCCGCGGCGCGCTCAATGTAGCGCACGGACACGTTTTCGTACCGCTCGAACGGGCTCACATCCGTGAAGTTCGAGATGCGCGGCAGACGAACGACGGCAATGTCGATCGCGCGGCGCTCGCTGCCGCGGTCAAAGCGCGTGGAGAGGCTGTCCTCGTCGTCGATATCGAGATGGACATACGGCACGACGCCCGCCACCGGCACGCCGCACAGCTCCTCGAGCGTTTTGAGTCCCGGCTCCAGGATCTTCTTATCTCCGCGGAATTTGTTGACGATGGTGCCGCGGATGCGCGCTCGCTCGTCCGGCTCGAGCAGGGCCACGGTGCCGTAGAGCTGCGCGAACACGCCGCCGCGGTCAATGTCGCCGACGAGGAGCACCGGCGCGTCCACGAGCTTCGCGAGTCCCATGTTCACGATGTCCTCCTGCTTGAGATTGATCTCCGCAGGGCTTCCCGCGCCCTCGATGACGAGGATATCGTTCTCCGCGGCGAGCGAGTTATACGCTTCCATCACCGCAGGGATATACTCGCGCTTGCGGCGGTAATACTCCATCGCGTGCATGTTGCCCTGCACGACGCCGTTGACGATCACCTGGCTGCCGACGTCGGTCGTCGGCTTGAGAAGAATGGGGTTCATGCGCACGTCCGGCGCGATGCCCGCGGCCTCCGCCTGCACGACCTGCGCGCGCCCCATCTCGCCGCCCGCGGCGGTGATGAAGGAGTTGAGCGCCATGTTCTGGCTTTTGAACGGCGCGACTCTGTAGCCGTCCTGCCGGAAAATGCGGCACAGTCCGGCGCAGAGGATGCTCTTGCCCGCGTTGGACATCGTGCCCTGGATCATAATGTTCTTTGCCATGGTCAGACCTCCCGTAGGGCGCGGATGAGCGCCTCGTTTTCCGCGCGCGTGCGCACGGCGATGCGGTACCAGCCGGGGCAAAGCCCCGCGTAATTTTCGCAGTTTCGTATGAGGATCCCCTGTTCCCGCAGCGCGGCGTCCAGTCCGGGCGCGGCGCGGAACAGGAGATAGTTCGCGTCCGAGGGTATCACGCGAAAGCCGAGCGCGGCAAGCTGTTCCGCGAGCCGCGCGCGCTCCGCGCGCACGAGCGCGCGGGTCTTTTCAAGAAATTCCGTCTCCCCCAGCGCCGCGACGCCCGCCGCCTGCGCAAGCGTGGAGACGTTCCACGGCGGCACGGTCTCGGACATCTCGTGCAGCAGCGATGCGTCCGCGCAGAGACCGTAGCCGAGCCGGACGCCCGCCATGCCGTAGCTTTTCGTGAACGCCTTGAGGATAAAAAGCCGCGGGCAGCGCGTGAGGAACGGCTTCAGGCTCTCGCCGCCGTCCGTCAGATCGAGAAAGCACTCGTCCGCGAAAAGGTACGTTCCGAGCTTTTCGCAGAGCGCGAGAATTTCTTTAAGCAGCGCGCCATCGGCCAGCCGTCCGGTGGGGTTATTCGGGTTGCAGAGGAAAAACACCTCCGGCCTCGTCTCCCGCAGAAAATTTAGAATGCCGCCGTCCGGCGCAAAATCGTTCTTCTCCGAGAGCGTATAGCGCGCCACGGCGCAGCCCGTGCGCGCGAGCGCGAGCGAATATTCCGCAAACGTCGGCGCGAGCTCGGCGGCGCGCTGCGGCCGGACGGCGTCGGCAAAGGCGTATATGAGCTCCGCCGCGCCGCTGCCGCAGAGGATGTATTCCTCCGGCACGCCCTCCGCCGCGGCGATGGCGGCGCGCAGCGCGCGGCAGTAGGGGTCGGGGTAGCGGTGCACCTCGGGCAGCGCTCGGGTGATGGCCGCGAGCACGCTCTCCGGCGTGCCGAAGGGGTTCGTATTGGCGGAAAAGTCCAGCCGGACGTTTCCGGCGTAAATATCCCCGCCGTGGGGATTTTTCGTATCGTACAGCATTTACATCACCAGAAGGAAACGGACCGCGCCGAACAAAACGAGCGAGAGCGCCGCCGTCGCGTAGAGCAGCCGCCCCGCGCGGGGGATGTCCTCGTATTCGATCTCGCGCAGCGCGTCGCCGATGTACGGCTTTTTGTGGAGCTCGCCGTGGTAATACGCATCGCCCGCGAGACGCACGCCGAGCAGGCCCGCGCACACGGACTCCGTCTGCGCGGAGTTGGGGCTGGCATGGTTCCGGCGGTCACGCCGCCAGATCCGCCAGCCGTTTTTCGCGTCCATACCGAGCAGCGCGCCCGCCGCGAGCATCAAAAGCGCCGAGAGCCGCGCGGGGATATAGTTCAGCGCGTCGTCCATTTTTGCCGGGACAAGGCCGATGTTCTTATACGGCATCTCGATATACCCGAGCATGGAGTCCATGGTGTTGGCGGCTTTATAGAAAAAGCCGAGCGGCGCGCCGCCGAGCGCGAGAAAGAGCATCGGCGCGATGACGCCGTCGGAAGCGTTCTCCGCCACGGTCTCCACCGCGGCGCGCGTTACGGCCAGATCGTCCAGCTCCGCGGTATCGCGCCCGACGATCATCGAAACGGCGCGGCGGTACTCCTCCGGCACGCCCTTTTTCAGCGCGGCATAGACCTTCATGCTCTCGTCGCGCAGCGACCGGGTCGCGAGGATCTGCCAGCACATGATGCTCTCGAGGACGAGTCCCGCCGCCGGATGGAGACGGCAGGCCGCATACAGAAGCAGCGCCGGGACGGCGGTCGAGACGAGCACGACAATGACCCAGAGCACGCCTCCGGCGATGTTCTCGCCGCGGACGGTTTTGGGGAACAGGCGCCTCACGAGCTTTTCCGCCGCCGAGATCAGCTTCCCGATCCACACGACCGGGTGCGGGATGCTGTGCGGGTCGCCAAGCAGCAGATCGACAAAAAAGCCGATCAGCAGCGCGATGAGATGGTACATCGGTTCTTCACCCCTGCATGGTAAAAATGTACACCGGGTTCTGGCCGGTCATCAGATGGTAGGCGCCGGCTTTGCGGCTGCGCGCGGCGGTGAGAGACACCGCCTCCGTTTCGCGAAACGGAAACTCCTTTACGCACTCGGTAAGCTCCGCAACGGATTCGAGCGTTACCGCCGTCGCCACGATGCGCACGCGCGGATTTTTCTCCAGCAGCAGCGCGATGATCTCCTTCATATGGCCGGTCGTCCCGCCGAGGAAGGCGTGCGTCGGCGCGGGGAGATCGGCGCAGGCGTCCGGCGCGGTGCCGGAAACGGGCGTCACGTTGTCGGTGCGGAACCTGCGGAGATTTTCGCGCAGGATATCAAAGGCTGCGTCTTTGCGCTCCACGGCGTATACGCGCCCCCGCCGGGCGGCCATCGCCGCTTCGACGGTGACGCTGCCCGTGCCCGCGCCGACGTCCCAGACAACGGAGTCTTCGCGCAGCGCGAGCTTCGAGAGGCACACGGCGCGGATCTCGCTTTTCGTCATCGGCACGCTCTCGGCGCGCGAAAACGCCTCGTCCGGCAGCCCCGCCGTTACGGGCAGCGGTTCGCCGCCGTATTCAATGAGCGCCACGGCAAGACTTTCAAAATGTCTTTCCGAAAGCTCCTCCGCCGTGCCGGTGGTGATGGCCTCGTCGGGGTAGCTCAGATGCTCGCCGACCGAAACACGCGCCGCGCCCATGCCGTTTTCCGTAAGCGCGCGGCAGAGCTTTCCCATGCCGTTTTCGCCGCCGACGAGCGCGAAGACCCGCCGCCCCTGCGCGAGCGGGAGCAAAATCGGCTCGCTCCGGCCGTGGAGCGTAACGGGGAGCACATCCTCGTAAGACGTGCCGAGCCTCGCGCAGAGGCAGGAGAGCGAGCTCAGCCCCGGCAGCACCGTGACACGGCAGCCGGCGAGCAGCGGCAGGAGCTTCTTCGTGCCGCTGAAAAAGCCGGTGTCGCCGGACATAACGACCGCGAACGAGCGGTATTCCGGGTGCGCGAGAATGTAATCGCGGATATCCTCCGGCGCGATGGCGGCATGCGCCGCCTGTCCGGGCGCGGCGGCGGCTTTGATCATCCGCGCCGCGCCGACGAGACACCCGGCGCGGGACAGCGCTTCGCGCGCCTCGCCGGTGAGCGCGGCTCGGCTGCCGGGG
>OKSD01002672.1_pt1 | contig 14834 bp, 9 predicted proteins | sample 1601221 | NCBI WGS metagenome assembly OKSD01 (sample SAMEA3541550, study PRJEB24748) | human gut metagenome | biome: human gut; feature: human-associated habitat; material: faeces | place: China | collected 2012
TGGGTGCGCCGTTCTCCCTGCATGGCTTTCCTGCCCCCTTCCGGCGGCGTTTTCCGGCTCTCCTTCTCAGGGTCATGGCCGGGTATCCCATGCAGACGGTCTTTCGGTTTTCAAGGTGCGGTGCTGGATCTGGCAATAAAAAATCGCCACACAACAACCTGAACCTGACCATCCCTTCCGGGATGGCCTTGGTTCGGGTTTGTTATGTAGCGATAAGAAAGCCAAAAACTTGCTCCGGCTCCGTTGGGAGCCGAGCTGGAACTCTAAGTAAATATGTTATATTAAATTGTTGGGATAGGTTACCACAAAAATCGAGCTGTGTCAACAAAAAATTCCGAAAACACGCCACTTTCGTCAGCTTGCGAGAAAACGCAAGAGGAACTTTGGTAAAAAGAGAGAGGGCTGGACGGTGCCAGCCCTCTTGACAAGTACTTATTTACGAGGCAGTTGGTCAGATTGATTTTTAAAATGAACCGCCTCAATTCCGGCCTCTATTGCGGTTTTATGCAGAAACCTTGCGTTGGTTAGCCTGCTGTTTTTATGTAGCTTAGAATTTGATAAACATCTTCGCTTTTTAGAGGATTCAAATGTGCCAGATAGTTTCGCATCTTACGGAAAAAATCAAGGGTGTGGTATTCATCGTTACTGGTCTTGAGTTGGTCATGCAAAGCCCAATAATACAAAATACCAAGTTCAACATCCTGCGGCATCGAGAGATCCTCGCCAAGACGATTTGAAACAGGAAGCAGCGCTTCAATTTCATGGAAATGCAGTCGGATAAAATCAGAACGATAACGTTCAATGATGGGAAACAGCTGCTTTAACTGCGCTTCCCATAGACTGTGCGCCAGATGAACCTCATCTGCCTCACTCTCAAAAGGCTTTCCGTTCGAGCGTAGGCCAGAGTTGCGCAAAACACAATACCGCCCGATTGGATCCTGAAAGAAATCCTTCCAATCCGTCAGACAGGCAGCGCATAGTTCAATATCCTTCCGGCACAGTGTTGAAACAACCTCGGTCAGATAGGGGCGAAGCGCCTCAGGCATGCTGGTCTCGGCTCCGGCCAGTGCGCAGAAAGTGAAGCTGTCATAAGGGGTGATGCTCTGCTCAAAGCTGAGTGGAACAAGGCAGCGCGTATCAGCGATGCCTATTGCTGTAGAGGTCTCCAGAATGAAACTGGCACAAGGCATTCCGTGAGGGACCGCCGAATAATACTCTGCAATGAATTCTTTCCAACTTCGGAGACGCTTCTGGGTGACGCCCCGCACCCAAATGTACAGATAGTTCATCTTAATGTCACTGCTACGGGCAAGAAAATGCGCATAACGCTCAACAGGACGATATTGGACACGCTTTTCCTTTTTGCAGTAATTTTCCAGTAAAAAGCGGCCAATATCATCTTCCGGGCAGTCGATAAACTCCAGGCTGCGTCCCGAACCACTGGCGATCAGATTTTTCTCCAATTCTGTGCACATAGCATCGCTCCACGGCAACCACTCCGGAACGGAGAGCAGCACGCTCTTGTACAGCAGAAGTTCTTCCGTGATCTGTTCCAAAAAACGACGTGCCGAGGCGATTTGCGTCCACCAGATATCATTCATTCCTTGCTCACCTTATCGATCTCATCGATCACCTTATCTTCGCTTCCCATCATCACCCGGAAGTTTTCACGGGTGAAACGGTAGTGGTCGGCCGTTACCACCTGCAATACATTCAACTCACGCATTTCTTCCATCAGGGCGTGGATAGAATCGACTGAAAGGGATTCCAGCTTGGAGATACCACAGTCACAGGCATCATCATGGATATCCTGTGCAGAGAAGCTGCGGTTCTTATAACAGTAATAGCGGTATGCACCCAACAGTGCGATGATATAGTAGTAATTATCCTGTCCCACATGCAGTGTGATATCGAATTTATCGCGGATTTGATCCCGCAGCGTATCGTCTGCCAGAGTCTTTTTGATATGATCACGGCTCACACGGTATGGCGGTGTTTCGCTTTCGTCGTAGCCTGCATAATCATATTGCATGGCTTCGATCAATTTGGCACCGTACAACTGCAGCATACCAGGGAAATAGTTCGTGGTGTTGAGAATCGTAGCAATGAGCCGCTGCGTTTCATCATTTTGCTCAAAACGGAATCCCAGGTACCGCAGCGGCATCTCCAGAAGTTCTGTGGCTTCTACGCTGTTAAATGGCTTGACTGTTAGCGAACTCATATGTGGCAGCACGCTGTTGTTGTCCAACGCCTTTCGATTGAAACGCACAACATTACGCAGACCGGCTACGACAAACTTGAATCGATCTGCCTCCATGCTCTGAATCTCTTTGAGCGCATCAAAGGGCTTGTAGTTAACAGCCTCGCAGCTTTCCAGAAAGGCATCTGCTTCATCCAACAGGAGCAGAAGGTACGGGATCCGATTTTCCTGACTGCGCAGCCGGTTGCGGATGCTTCGGGACAGTTCACTCCAGTTTTCCGTGATATCAGCCTCTGTCAGGATCCCCTCGTCGCTCAAGAATTCCGAGATCTTTCTGGCTGCCGCCTGATAGTCCAGATCCTTGATATCGACCAGTACGGCGCGATTTCCGTTGCGATCGTGATCGATATCCTTCTGGGCCTTCTTCAGCAGAGCCGATTTGCCCAGCTGACGACCGCCGTAAACAATGTTGGGGCCATTGGGCGACTTGATTTTTTCCAGTTCGTTGTGGCGTCCAATGAAGATCTCCTGCGGCATGGGCTTGGAGGAATCCGGGACGTAAGGCTGACAGGCGGCAAACGGGATAATAAGGGACATCAGCATTCGGTTGACGGAGGTCTCGGAATAATGCTGCGCCAGATAGGAGATCACAACACGGTCGATGACAGCCACCGTCTTGCCGTTGAGACCCTTCTTTTTGCTCAGGCGCGCCAGCTTGCGCCGCTCCTGCAGGGTGAGAGAATAGTCCAGTAAAATCAGCGTGTTGTTCGTGCTGCCGATGGAGTCGATTTTTTCCATCAGGGTGCTGGCATCAAATTTGCCAAACAAGCACACGACCTGAAACCCATGGGTCTCGGCCTGAGAACCGAAAACGTAGATCGGATGGGTGTAGTTGACCGGCACCTCGTTGATCGTGTGCTTGAGATAGACTGTGAACATATCGGTCGTACTCCGCAACGTACTGCCGTTGCCGATGGTATCGACATGGTCTACATGGAAACCGAGGCTTTCCATCGATTGTTGGATGCTGTTGAGATTCACCGGTCGGCCTTTGGGCCAGAACTCCAGCAGCCTTGTGGCACCGCGTCCTTCCTTGTTGTGGGTTTTATAATACGGTGCCAGCTGATACTGCAGCGTCTTTTCCTTGTTGGTGAGACGTGACAGGTGCATATTGTACTCGGCCAAAAACCGTTCAAGCTCATCGATGCCGGAATCTGTATAGGCAGACAGGTCGTTGGATTTCAGACGATTAAGCTGATCCTCTGCGGCAGCATAATTCTGAGCCACGATATCCTGCCGGAACCGCTGCACTGCCGCACGGATATTCTCGGAACTCTCCCAATCGGGATTTTCTTTCAGATACGCATCCAGATTCTGGTTCAGATCACTGGCACGGGATGCTGCTTCTTTCTCGATGCTGGTACGGATGGCTTCCATAATGCGCCGGAAGAAGCCATAGTTGTTATCGCTTTCTGCACGGTGATACCAGTCAGACGTGACTGCGGCGTAGGCTTCCTTCCGGTCATCATCGGTGATTTGACCCTCGCTCTGTGCCAGCGCGAGTTCTCCGAGGAAATTTTTCCGCTGGATCGTAATTTGACGTTCGGCATACTCCATCGAGCCTTCCAAGTCAAACTGTGTCAGATCAAGTTCGGGATGCGTATTTTCTAACAACTGCAGGATCATTCGACCGGAACCGTAGTCGTCCTCGCCGTTCAAAATGTTCTGTAGCCGTGTCTCAAAATCGGGTAGCGTTTCCCGGCTGTGCTCCACAATGCGATCCAAAATGGAGAAGTTCTCGACAATGGGGATCTCTTCAAGATTCGGCAGCCAAGTGCTTTCGTCCAGCAAGATCCAATTGCTGCGCAGGAAATCCTGATAAAAGAAACGATTGCTTCCGACAATGTACGAACCTTCCAATCTCGAGATCATTTCCGACAGTGTCAGACGCAAAACTACACTACCTACCACATCGGGATCAATTGCGCACTCCTGCAGAGCATCGTTCATCCCCTGTAGCAGTCCGTTTCGGATCCGATGATAGGCAATAGCGGCCTCATCCGATTCTTCTGGCACAAAGCTGCTCGTCAGGTTGACATATTCGGCAAGAATATCAACAACTTTTCGAATCTGTTTTGTCAGATTTGTACGCAGAGATCCAACCAGATCGGTGGTTCTCTTTTTCTGCCCCACATAGTGCTCAGCCTGCTCCCAGAACCCATCAACCACGGAATCAATTTTGGACTCATCCACATTTTCGCGGCAGATAGTATCCCCTTCCTGGATGTAAGATTCCTTCAGCCCATCCAGAATATATTCGTTCAGACTGCTGTCTCCATCCATAATAATCTTTAAGCTTTCGCCCAAAAATCCGTCAGCGCGGAACGCAAGCTTTTTGGCCTCTATAAAGCGGCGCATCGTTGCCTTCTCTTTAACTTCACCTAAAATATAGTTGTTGTAATAAGATGCCGCCTCCTGCCGAATGAATCTCAACTTAGCCTCGTACTCATACTGGGTTTTCTGGTGATAATCCGCAAAGCAATCCACGCCACGATGATGCTTGAGTTTGAACTCCTTTAGGATATAAAGGACATTTTTCAATGCCGTGTTTTCATTCAATACAGAGTTTCCTTCAAGGGCGGTGTGGAGGCTTGGAAGCGCATAATCGTATCCACGGTAATCGTAGAATACATTGCGAATTGCTGCGGCTACGGCAAAGTGCTCGTCAGGAACAGTGCTGTCATTAAAATAAACACTATATATCTTCTCGGAATTATAACTGCAGTAATTCGCCGGATCATTCACGGCATACGCAAGCTGCTCATACGCCGGTTTATACAGGGGGAACTTTATAGAAAGTGCGTTGAAATATGCTGTTGCGCAGTAGATCTGTTCCTTCGCAAGCATTTCACGCAGGTTATTCATGTGTTCTTCCTGCTGAGGGTCGTTTTGCACTTTTTTGATCGGTTCTTCCGGCTGAACATCTGCCTCGGCAGAATCTTCAAACGAATCCTCCACTTTTTCTTTCGGGGCTTCCAGAATCTCTTTTTTCGGAGCCGTCATATCTTTCAGAAGTTCATCCATCAAGGCCTCCGAAGATCCTCTCTCCTGCGTTCTTTCTGCAATGGGCTCACAAACGGGGCTTTCCGTTTGTGCAGCCTTTGGTTCCACAGTGTTCGGAATGCTTTTCTCCTGCGTTTTCACATCGGTTTGTTTTGTGGAAGGATCTTCCGTATGATTCTGCGTACTTTCTGCTAGTTCTGAAAGTTCTACAACAGAATCGTCCGCATAGCGGTAGCAGGTCTTGGTTTCGTAGTCGTAGTAGTACAAAGCAGTTTTTTGCAATTCCTCATGAAGTTTAGAATCAAAGTATAGAGCCGTACTATGAGCAATTGTTAAATTAAGACCAATAATAATTACAGCGGTATCATCGGCAAATATATCTGTGATATCTCCATCAAAGAAGAAATGAGACAGTTCCTCAAAGTCTACTACTGAATTGCTTGTAATACCGATAAACGTATATGATGTATCAGAACTATAATATCTAGCAAAATTACAGAAAAAGTGATTAAATAACGAAGGTTTTGCCATGAGTATTCTAAGGCTCGGATTTATTTTTGCAGCAAGCGAAAACGAATGCAGTAGCAAAATGCGCGTAAGCGCTCCGAAAGTATCGTTCGGTGTCCAGGGCAGAGAATTCCTATCGCTCTTTTTTTTACCTAAAAATTCGGCGGATTTTTGAGTAGTAAAAATTTTCTCACCACGTTCGGACAATGTATAAAATGCAGGATAGTCAGGAATGATATATTGTTGCAAATATCCAAGCTTCTGTAGCGAAGAACAAATACCAGGAAAATCTGTTTGTTTATCCGGAAATGCTTTTGTAAGAACGACAGAATCGACACAGCCAACATCACATACTGTAACCAAAGTATCTTTATTGGCCTGTGTTTGCCGATTTCGAGTAATTTCGTTTTCAAACTTTTTCGTTGAAAAATCCGACGTAGCCTTTGCGCTTGTTTCTGGCACAAGCGGAAAATTGTCAACTGCACAAAGCAGTTCAGCGGGATTGTCAATCCCTAGCTTGTGCCACCGTTCTGCCTCAGAATCATCTGCGTCTTTTTCTGGAGAAATCACCTCCGCCTTTGGGGCAGCAGCCTCTGCAACTGCTTCAGGGGTGGACATATCAGAAGCTGCGGCTTTTATCGCTTCCTCGGTTTCGACAGCGTTTGCAACCGGAACGGCTACCGGGGCAGGATCTTTCGGCGCAGGGATGGCTTTTGTCGACTCGGGCAGGAAATATTGATTTCTGGAAAGTCCGGTATAAACTTTTCTGGAATAATAGGCCGGAACGGCATCCAACAACTCCCAGCCTTCATCCGTATCATAGTCCGAACACGCCAGCGCTTTCAGGAATGCGGCAGGCCCAGCGGTCTTTTCCTCAAAGGCCGCAACATCTTCCTTCTGAACAGGGGAAAGGGCGTTGATGCTCTGCATCAGTTCCTGCGCTTCTTTCTGATAGGGCGCTAGAGCGGTCGCATACATTTCGGCAAGAGACTGCACTGACACAAATTTCTCCAACGTTTTGCGCATTTCATCCAGCTGCTTGCGGTATTCGAGGAATTTGCTGTTCTTTACAGCCTCCACATAGGCATCAGCCGGGCTGCCTTCCTGCGGCATTTCCTCTGCCGGGATGCTGTGCGCCGCAGCCTGGCAGACATCCGTGTACTGCTCCCGGAGCTTATCCACCGTTGTGTTAATCTGGCTCATTGCAGGAGCATCGGGCACTCTTCCCTCTGAGATCAAAGCAAGGATGCTTTGAAGCTGTTGTTTCGAGTCATCCGCTGTTTCGTGAAAACCGCGGATGAGATCATCGATTTTTACATCCATAGTAGGTATCTTCTCCTTTTTCGATTTTGGGGATGGATTGATTTGATATTCTTTTATTTTTTCAAGACCAGCTACAACTTGCTTACAGGCTGCTGTTGATAGCGGCTCTTGCTTGTCAAGTTGATCAAGTATATTCGAAATCTGCTTTTCCAAATCTGAAAATGGTTCATGAATTTCCATCTGCGTTCTCCAAAACGTAAAAACTTAATTTTTCATTTTTCGGGCAAAGTTTTTCCCACTGCATCTGCTCATCGGATGAAACCGTCAGAATTTTTAATTCTGCAATTTCTGCATTTTCACAGAGGAAGTCCAAAAGTTTTTTATAAGATACCGCATTCTCTGTGTTCCAAACACCAGAAATAGTATAACAGGCATGGGATGCGTTGTTGACTGCACAACCAAAGAGCCGGTCACTACATTCAGGAAATGCAAAAGTAATGTATTCCGTCGGCTCATCTGCCTGCGAATAGTAGGCACAGATTCGTTTCTCGCTTTCGATTGCCTGCATATACAGATTTAGGTCATGCGACACCTGATCAATTTCTTCCGGAGATGGCAGCTGTTTTGCTCGAAGCTGTTGCCGAATGTGTTCAAGCTCCGAGTGAAGAATCTGAGAGATTTTCAGGCGGGGAGAACGGAGATTTAATGTGCTGAAATCATACGGCATAGTAGTACAGAACCTCCGTTGCACGCGTACAGGAAACGACCTTCTGGTTCGTTGTCATCCTCTCAGGATATACACAAACAGTCGAAAATTCCAACCCCTTTGCTGCAAATACGGAGTAGCAGGCTGGCTTTTCTCCCGTTGCTTTTTCAGCAGTTGTATCCAGATATTCAAAGCAAGTCTCGGACTTTCCGGACAGATTGCAGAATTTTCGGAAGGCCTCATAATCTCGAACGATAAAAACAGTCTTCTTATTTTGGAATACCTGCGGAAGCTGCGATGGTTCAGAAATCAACGTTGGATAACGCTTCGACCGTGGTTTGCCAAGATATTTCATTTTGGATTTGAACTCCGTATTGCAGAAATCTGCAATAGCTGCCGGATTTCGGTAATTGCAGTCAAGATGATAAATTTTCTTGATACCGGTATCATTCGGCCAATTCTTTACTCCACATGCTGTATGCAGCACCTGCTGTGTATCGCCAAAGATATTAAACCGGGCTTTTGGATATAGCTGATGCAAGAAATCATAATCAGCTTTATGAAGATCCTGACCTTCATCGATGCAGAACAGATTGTATTCAGGCAGTTTTGCCTCCACATGAAGTGTCGTGTAGATTTTTAAGTAGAATAGCAGGTCAGATTTATAAAGAATACGGGTTTCTCTCTGATGCTTCTCATCCAGCTTTTCTACATCGAGCGTATGCACATGATATTGCTCTTTCAAGGGAAGCAATGCATTCCAAATCTCCTGCTCAAAAACCGTGCTTTCCAAGCGGCCAAGCACATATTTAGAACGCTCCATTTCAGATTTAATAAAGCTCTGACGGGAATGCTCGCCCTCAAGTTCCTGTGCCCTCTGACGCAGCCGTTCGGCTGCAATGTCGATTTTTCCGCTCAGATCATGGATGTCGTCTATGATTTTTGCTTTTCGGGTTGCAATTGTTTCCCGGCGTTTCTGATACCGTGCAAGAGTCTGCTCCGTGGTTTTATCACCGGTGAATTTTACAAGCTCCTGTGTGGCGTCATCAACGTTTTTCTGCAAAAACGCGAGATATTCCTCATCGGCACGGTAGGCTTCACCAGAGGTAATGCTCTCGATAAAATACAGTTGCTGCGCATAAAGAAACGGAACATCCGGGTCAAATTGACCGGATTCAATCCACTCACGCAGTGCTTGCAGATCTTCTTTGGCGTTCCGGACTTTCTCTTCACGCTGCTTTTTCCATTCAGTCAGTTCATGCTGAGCCTGTTCTGTCTTTTCTACATTGGTCAGAAGCGTGTGCTCGTTGGCATCCATGCTTTCAGCTTCAGAGTTTTGTCTATCCAACGACTTCTGCAGACGGTCCATTTGTTTCTGAAGAGTTTCATAGTCCGCTCTCTTTTGTGCATACTCAGGATCCTGCAACAACGAGGTATCTTTAGAGTTCGCAACAGAGATTTCCTCGTCAAGTTTTTCGAGAAGAGATTGAACTGTTTTTGCTGTGACAGTTTCGGGAACAGGAATGTCAAGTGTTTGGCAGGCTGTTGCGATGTAGCCCTGAATGGACTGACTTATTTTTGCTTCGATTGTTTTAATCGTTTCTTCTGAATAGACCTTTTGCAGATATTCGTCCGGGAGATATTCTTCAGAAAGCTCAAAATGATACTGTCTATTGCGAAAACGGGCGTCATACCGAAGTAACAAAGCTTGGTACAACTCCGAAATCGAACAATTAGCGACATTTGAAATCTGATACCGTTGCATCAGATCTGACGAAAACAGCCGGAACAACTTCGTTGGAGTAATCAGAAGGACGTGTTCCCAGCCGCCATCTGAAAGCTCTCCCCGCAAATAAAATAGGCGATGCAGCAAGCACTGTGACTTGCCAGAGCCTGCACAGCCCTGAACGGCAAAACTGTCGGCCGAATCCGATGCGATAATTTCAAACTGCTCCTGTTGGAGCGTTGCAATGATGTTTTGCAATTTCGGGTCAGAACGGTTCTCTTGCAATTTCTGCTCCAGAAGTTCATCCGCATCGATCAGAAACTGTGACTCAGCAGGTGCTATCGGAAACAGCTGAATCGCACTTACAAGTTTTCTACTTTTTATTTCATCATCGCATATTTTTACAGGATCAATAACTATTTGCTGCTCATCTTTTTTCGGCTGTGGCCGAAACACCTGCCGCTTTCCATTTTTTGCCTGATAACATTGAAACAACTGTTCTCTCATGGGAATTTTGGCATCTTTTTTGAATGGAACCAGAAACTCATCCAGCCCTACTATAAGAGTTTGCTCCAATGACGGAACGTCTGAAAGAAAATAATGTTCCGTTTCTTTGCTATCAGACAATTTCAATTCAAGATGTGCAAAATACGGCTTAGGGTAAAGACTCCGAGCCAAAAGATTCTTTTTGTTTAGATTTTTGTACGCACCACCGAGCTCCCGGTGCGGAACAAAAGCATCCTGAGCTTCGAATGCGCCCCGATGAACTGCAGCACTTTTTTCTGCAACATTTTCTTTTGCTTCTTGGATTTCTTCGTCCAAATAGCGGTAAACATCATCTTTGTATCGGGTTTCTTCTTGAAGAAGGGACTTATGAAAGCTGGAGTGCATAACATACCTCCGGGAACAATAAAATTACATTTATTATACAACATATATGCCGAAAACAAAAGAGAAAACATGAAAAGTGTCCAAAATCGGAAAATCATGAGCAAGAAAGCGAATTTGCTCCTTTCTTTCGATACCTTTTACCACACAGCAGCAAAGATGCCCACCAGCTTATGAAAGCCATAGGCCAGTGGGCATCGTGTTCTTTATAGAGGCTTAATCTTCCAGCCTGCCATGCTCGCAGCCGAGGGAGAGATAGCGTTCTATCTTCCCTCCCAGCACAAGTTGTGCGTATTCCAGCGGTTTGTTATACAGTAGCCAGTCCAGTTCTGCCCGCTGTGCCGGGGTGTTGCCGTATTCGTCCCCAATAACGATGCAGTCAATGGCAACGGTGGTGCCATCGGCGAACCGGGCTTCCACCCGGTTGGTGTCCATGTTGTAGCGGCAGGAAAGCAGTTTGTTCATAAGGAAACCTCTTTCTATATAAGATAGTGTCTATTCGATTGTCCAAATCCCTGCCATGAATCGTAGTTGTTGATGTACATTTGATGCTCGCTCTAAACAGGTCAAATTGTGGATGCCGTTTTTGAGCCAAACCAGCCCATTCTCACGTCTTTGCATAAAAATCCGATACCTGTTTTAAGGGGTTGATTTTGGCTCTGCACATTTTTGCACACTTTTTGCACACCGGAACGGCTGGATAACGGATGCAAGAGGGAACAACAGGTGCAAAGAATGCAGCGGATGCAAAATGTTAATTTACGATAAAACGCTAAAAACGACGAATTTGCGTAATTCCAGAAATTGATGATTGTTGCACGTTGGTTTCTCTTAATCAGTGGGCCCAGGGTTCGAGTCCCTGGAGGTGCACCACAACAACAAAATCCGAACTTTTTTCCGATAGGAGAAGGGTTCGGATTTTTTGTTTTCTTTGGAAAACAAAATGAATCCCTTGCTTCCATCGAAAAGCGTCCTAGACCTTATCATAAGAAAGCACGACAGACCACTGTAAGAGTGCCGTAAGGCAGAAAGGACACAAACATGAAGTACGATGAAAGAGCCTGCAAGTTCAACATGGATACCGGCTGCGTGGAACTGCTGCTCCGGGATGGGAGAATGATCTCCATTGACTGCACCGGGGTCGAGGATGCACTGGACGTGACCATGGCGCAGAGGTCGGAACTGGATTACTTCATCTACAATGATCCGCTGGGCTACGCGGATTTGATTCTGAATGGCGATCCGAAGGAATATTTGAAAAATGTAACTGGGAGCCACAGGCTGGAAATCTAAATGAATGCTGGACAATACCATTTTTGAGCTGGTGTTGTCCAGCATTTTTTTGGAGACCATCCCAATAGTTGCGTAAACCTCCGGAGAGGTGTAAAATTGAACCGACCCATAAAAATTAGACAATAGACAAAAAGCCTCCCCGTGTAGGATAATAGAACTACACGAGGAGGTTTTGCTATGTCCGGAAAATACGTAAATCGTTATGCCTCGCACGCCTCCCGGAGAGCAGGCAGCAACTCATCCAGCCGCCCGTCCAGTCCAAAGGACTTCTCTTTGATATTGTCCGCAATGTAGACCTCGCCCAGATTGATGGTCACATAAGTGGCGTTTGGCTCGCTGGCCACCAGACGCATCATCGGAGCCTTGATCAGCTGATTGCGCCAGCCAATGCCCAGCTCCAGAACTACCAGTTTCTTCCCGTGGTAGGTTTTCAGAAAGTTTTGGAACCGTGCTTGGGCAGCGGTATCCGGAATCATTCTCTGACCTGCGCCCATGTGGATGTCCATGGGACCTCCGCACTTGGGACAGCGCGGCACCAACTCTGTAGGCACATGGCAGCCCTGTTCGGCAGCCGATAATTTTTCGGCCACCTCTAAACTTGAATAGAGGGTGTCGTGGCAGGGGCGGGCACACTGCATCGTAAACCAGTTGCCCTCGATCTCATAGATTTTCGTCGGATCGAAGCCACACAGTTCAAAGTGACCTTCTCCGTTTGATGTGACGACAAAGTAATCTTTTTCTCCTACAATGGCCTTCAAATCGTTCATCACCGGCGTAGGCTGGTACTGCCCACAGTAACGATGGATGAGCCGGGCCCAGAAGGCCCATTTTTCCTCCTCGCTGGGCCATCCGGCCATCATGCCCTGCAAAATACAACGTAAGCCGTATTTTTGTTTGAAATCCCCAAACAGTCTTTCAAAAGTCGCATTGTCCGCAAACAAATGCAGTCCTTCGGTGATGGACAGGCCGTTACTTGCTCCGATCAGGATAGCGTCCGCTTCTCTGAATTTTTTCGCAATAGGGTTCCAATCAATCATATTCGTTCGCTCCTTTTTATTTTATGGTTGCTGCGATGGATCGCTCCTGCCGGAGGGCAGCCAGAGTTTCCGCCAAATCTCCTTGCAGATACAGGCTGCGTCCCCGCAGATGCTCTGGCCTATGAGCTGCCTCTCGATTAAGACATGCATAAAAGACGTTTTCGTTTTTGGCAGTAAGTTCCCAGAAGGGCAGTTTGATGATACTGGGCGTCATCTCACCCACGCCAAGTTCCAACAGCAGGACTTTTTTGTCGGACTGATCCATTATCCAATGTCGCAGGAAGCTATGGTAGCGGTGCAGACTATCCTGCCAGAAGGTTCCCTCCAGGAAGGTATCATCTCGTACCCAGGGCACTAGCACCCGCCCACAATCCGGGCAACGAGGAACAGCTTCCTCCGGCAGGCGAACACCTGCCAAGCAACCAGTCAGCTCCTTCACCAGCTCGCGGTTTTCCCAAATATCATCCCGGCAAGGCTGACTGCATTGGCAGTAGCTAAAGTCTCCCTGAAAGGCGCAGATTTGTTTCTGGGGAAATACCCGAAAAAACTGCTGATCGACATTAGTGGTCAGCACAAAGACCGGTTTATCTGCAACAAGCGTTTGCAGATCCAGATAGGGCTGCCCCGTAGGGGCTTCCCACATGAAGCGCATATATTGGCTGTAATATCCCCACTGCTCCCCATAGCTAGAAAAGCAATGGTAGAATCCAGCCAGTGGAGCGGTAAAGCCATACTGTTCACGAAAGGGAGCCAATGCCTCCGAAAGTGCCGGGGACCAATGGTAGTGGTCGTATCCAGCTGCGCTTGACAGGCCGGAGCCGCCTCCGATCACAACGGCATCTGCTTGAGCAATACGCTCGGCAAGTTCCTGAAGCGCTGCTTGGTTTCCAACCCTCATTGATCGTTATCTCCGCTTTCCATGGTGTTCCGTGCATCCCGCAGCACTTGAGCAATGTCGGCCACAATGGTCATGCCCTTATTCTCCAACTGCTTGGGCAGGAAGTCATATTTGTCGTTGACAGCAATATATCGAGCATGGGGAAAGCTGAGGGTCATGTTCCAGAAAGGCTCTTGGATAAACATGGGAGTCATTCGACCAACGCCCAACTCCAGGAACAGAATTTTGCTGTCTTTGTGTTCCAGTACGTAGCGAGAAATTTTTTCGTACTGTTCTTCATATTTCTTTCCTTGCAGGAAATTCCCATATCCTCGCACCCAGGGGAAAGCCTCGCCGCCGCAGTGAGGGCACCGGGGAATGAGATCCGTGGGAATCTTCGTGCCATCCCCCATAGCGGCCACCATATCAGCCACTGGCTTTACCGCATCCCAGGTGTCATCGGTACAGCAGGCGGCACACTGGAAGAACCGGTGATCTCCCTGAATCTCCGCCACCTTCTCCTCCGGGTAGAGCTTGACAAACTGGGTATCCTGATTGGTGGTGAGGATGAAGAAGTCCTTGCCTTTCAACAAAGCGTCTAGATCCAGATAGGGATGACGCACAGGTGCGGTCTGGGTGGTGTGAAGGAATGTGGCGAGATACCCCCAATACTCTTCCCTTGTCTTCCAGGGGTGCATCATCCCTGCAAAAGCACCTTTGAAGTGGTACTTCTCGGCAAAAGGGTGGAAGTATTTGCGGTAGGAGTCGTTGTCCTCATAGTAAAAATCTCCGCCACCGGCAGCGGACAGGCCGGAGGCCCCGCCCACTACCACACAGTCAGCTTCCTTTACCTCCTGTACCAAACGATGGATCTGTTCGCTATACGGCAGCGGCTTTTTGTCAGTCAGCTGATAAGGCGTACTGCCGGAAGCATAGATAGGATAGTGCCTGGAATAATTCATCTGGGTCTGCATGACCAAATCATCATAGAAGTTCATTGTCACCATTCCTTTCGAGTGGATGTTATTTTTATTCTTACTTCAAATCATTTTAGCATCCTCTTGCGCTGTTGTCAATATGCTGTTATAATAAAAATAACATCAAAGAAAAAAGGAGATCAGTCCATGAAATATCCCACCCGCCTTAGCGATGCTGTTCATATTCTGGCTTTTATCGCTCTGTACCCAGACTGCGACCTGACCAGTGACAAGCTGGCAGAGAGCATTCAGACGAATCCTGCCTATGTGCGCCAGCTCATGTCCGCCCTGCGGAAG
>OKSD01002689.1_pt1 | contig 14787 bp, 10 predicted proteins | sample 1601221 | NCBI WGS metagenome assembly OKSD01 (sample SAMEA3541550, study PRJEB24748) | human gut metagenome | biome: human gut; feature: human-associated habitat; material: faeces | place: China | collected 2012
GAGGACGTTTAGACGCAAGAAGGACGCTGAAGAGCTTAGTTGCGGATTTGAGGGTTAGACTTCATTAACAGAAGAATAGAAATTTTGTTCAGAACCTGCTTAATTTTTGTTCAGCATTCTTTTGAGAATTCTTTGTGAGGATGTTTTCTGTCTTTATGAGGAGTATAGCAAGCTATATAATTCTTTAATCAAAATATAAACAAGCCCTAAGATACAGTTATCTTTTCATTGCGGAAAGCCTACCATTCCAGTCGGGGAAGGTAACTGCTCAAGCAGTTGCGCAAGGTGCTCAATGTAATGGGCTTTACCAATACTTCCGAAGCACCGCTCTTTATGGCATTTTCACGGTCGGTAGAGAAAGCATAGGCCGTTTGCATGATAACAGGCAATGTTCCGCCTTCCCGGCGTATAATTTGTGTAGCTTCCAAACCATTCATTACAGGCATCTTAATATCCATCAGTATTGCATCCGCCCTGTCACGGTATTCACGAAACAAAGAGACAATCTCCTCACCGTTCTTCGCCCACATTATCTCACACTTTCTCCCTATAATAGCCTTTATCAACTTAAAGTTACTATCATCGTCTTCCGCAACAAGGATGAGCGGACGGTAATCTACCGATTGATTATCGATTTCCATAACCTGTATTATTGTTTGTCCGAGACAAAGGTATAAAAAATAATATATTTGCATTATCTTTGCACCTTATTTTTAAAAACGACATAATGATTTCTATTGACGGACTCGCCGTAGAATTCGGCGGCACAACCTTATTCAGTGACATATCCTTCGTAATCAACGAAAAAGACCGTATCGCCCTCATGGGAAAGAACGGAGCCGGAAAAAGTACATTACTTAAAATACTCGCCGGAGTGCGGCAGCCCACCCGCGGCAAAATCTCCGCACCGAAAGATTGTGTCATCGCCTATCTGCCCCAGCATCTGATGACGGAAGACGGACGTACCGTCTTTCAGGAAACGGCACAGGCCTTTGCCCACCTGCACGAGATGGAAGCCGAGATAGACCGCATGAACAAGGAACTGGAGACCCGTACCGACTACGAAAGCGACAGTTACATGGAGCTTATCGAACAGGTGTCTGCCCTAAGCGAGAAGTTTTATGCCATCGACGCCACCAATTACGAAGAGGACGTTGAAAAGGCATTGCTCGGCCTCGGATTCACCAGAGAGGACTTCAACCGCCAGACAAGCGATTTCAGCGGTGGCTGGCGCATGCGCATCGAGCTTGCCAAACTGTTACTGCAAAAACCTGACGTACTGCTGCTGGACGAGCCTACCAACCACCTCGACATCGAGTCCATCCAATGGCTGGAAGAGTTCCTTATCAACAACGGGAAAGCCGTCATCGTCATCAGCCACGACCGCAAGTTTGTGGATAACATCACGACCCGTACCATTGAAGTGACCATGGGACGAATCTACGACTATAAAGTAAACTACTCCAAATACCTGGAGCTCCGCAAAGAGCGGCGCGAACAGCAACAAAAGGCATACGACGACCAACAGAAGTTCATCGCCGAAACCAAAGAATTCATCGAGCGCTTCAAGGGAACCTATTCCAAAACCCTGCAAGTGCAGAGCCGCGTCAAGATGCTGGAAAAGCTGGTACTTCTGGAAGTGGACGAAGAAGATACTTCGGCATTGCGGCTGAAATTCCCGCCCTCGCCGCGCTCCGGCAATTATCCGGTGATTATGGAGAACGTAGGAAAGACATACGGCGACCATGTCGTGTTCAAGAATGCCAACTTCACTATAGAGAGAGGCGACAAAGTGGCTTTCGTAGGCAAGAACGGCGAAGGTAAGTCCACATTGGTAAAATGTATCATGGGAGAAATAGAACACGAAGGAACGCTTACCATCGGACACAATGTACAAATAGGCTATTTCGCCCAAAACCAGGCATCCTTGCTGGATGAGAACCTGACCGTATTCCAAACCATCGACGACGTAGCCAAAGGAGAAATCCGCAACAAGATTCGCGACCTGCTGGGAGCTTTCATGTTCGGCGGACCGGAAGAGTCCATGAAGAAAGTGAAAGTGCTGTCCGGTGGCGAGCGCACACGCCTTGCCATGATTAAGCTGCTGCTGGAACCCGTAAACCTGCTAATTCTGGACGAGCCTACCAACCACCTGGACATGAAGACCAAAGATATTCTGAAACAGGCACTCATGGACTTTGACGGTACACTGATACTTGTGAGCCACGACCGTGACTTCCTGGACGGACTGGTGAGCAAAGTGTACGAGTTCGGCAACAAGCGGGTGACTGAGCACCTGAGCGGCATCTATGAATTCCTCGAAAAAAAGAAAATGGATTCGCTTCGCGAACTGGAACGGTAAACTTTCATTAACTTACTTCCCGCAACAAACAAACAGTTCCTATTGTTTCATTGCCACAAATTCCTAATTACGAATGAAATGAAACAATATGACGCTATCATCATAGGGTTCGGCAAAGGCGGAAAACTGCTGGCTGCCGAACTCGCCAACCGCAACTGGAAAGTGGCAATCATCGAACGTTCTCCGCAGATGTACGGGGGAACATGTGTGAATGTAGGGTGTATACCCACCAAAGCGCTGATTTACGAATCGGAACAGGCCGAACGGCTCTACCGGGACGACTACGGCAATCAGGCCAAATATTATGCACTCGCCATAAGGCGGAAAAACAAGCTCGTATCATTCTTGCGGGACAAGAATCACGAGCGTATCAAGGAGCACCCCAATATTACGTTGTATGACGGTACGGCATCTTTTGTATCTGACGATACGGTAAAGGTCGTCTCGCACAATAAAAAGGAAATTCTCCTTAAAGGAAAGGAAGTTTTTATCAATACGGGAGCTACCCCTATCCTGCCCGCCGTGAAAGGAATCGACGCAAGCAAGCATGTATTCACCAGCGAAACGCTACTCCAACAGAGCAAACTTCCCGGGCACCTGCTCATTCTCGGCGCCGGCGCTATCGGAATGGAGTTTGCCACCATGTATGCGGGGTTTGGAAGCAAAGTCACGTTATTGGAAACGGGCAGCCGCTTTATGCCCAAAGCCGACCGGGACATTGCGGAATCCATGCTAGAATCTCTGAAAAGGAAAGGCATCGAGATACGTTTGAACGCCTATGCCCTGTCCGTATACGACACTGCCGATGGCATAACATTGACCTATACGGACAATTCCGACAATACCCCCTATTTTTGGGAAGGAGACGCATTGCTGCTTGCCACCGGACGCAGACCGATGACCGACGGCCTCAACCTGCACGCAGCCGGCATACGGACCGACACCCGGGGAGCTCTCATCGTCAATGAACATCTTCAGACCACCGCCCCGCATATATGGGCTATGGGAGACGTAAGAGGCGGAGCCTTGTATGACTATTTATCCCTGGATGATTTCCGCATTATCACCAACCGGTTGTTCGGCAATAAAAAGCGAAAAACCGATGACAGGATTCCGGTTCCATATGTCATTTTTACAGATCCGCCGTTGGCGCATATCGGCATGACCGAAGAGGAAGCCGTAAAACGCGGTTATTCGCTTCAAGTGTCCCGGTTGCCGGCTGCCGCCATACCGCGTGCCCGTACCTTGCAGCAGATAGACGGTATGATGAAAGCCATTGTCAACGCACATACGGGACGCATAATAGGCTGCACCCTGTTTTGTATCGATGCGCCCGAAGTCATTAATTTAGTATCGCTTGCCATGAAGAATGATTTGCATTACAGCATTCTGCGGGATTTCATCTTTACGCATCCCAGTATGAGCGAAGGATTAAATGATTTATTCAAGGCTTTTTAGCATCTTGGGTTTGGCAGTTAAGTGATTAACTTCTATCTTTGCGACCAATCAAAGAGAGAGGGATGAAAACGAAAAGGTACATTGCATACTTTCTGTTCTTCATCAGCATGATTATGCTGATAGTACCTGTCATTCCCCATCATCACCACGAAGACGGCATAATCTGCATGAAAAACGACCTGCCGTCCGACGGGTGCTGCCAGCATCAGGGCCCTTGCAGCGAACATTGCTGCTGCGACACCGGATGTATGACCACCCATTTCTTCCAACAGACACCCAACTCGGACAACAGTAACCTACATCCGTGTTTCGTGTGGGTGAACACATTATTTACCGAACCGCTTCTCAAACTCCTGACTCTGCCCGAGGAAACGGGCATCAGGCAAGAGTTTGTCTACCTGGAATCTCTTCACGGCACATTCATCACATGTGCCACAGGGCTTCGTGCGCCCCCTTCCGTCCTTGCTTGACCGATAGTTGCCGGAAACGGTTATCCTGCCGGCATAGGAATGTATGCAACCCGGTTGCACCGACCATTCCCTAATTTTGCATTTCCAAACAAGTAAGGACAAAAACAATTATCATGAAGAAAATTCTATTCATGGGAGTCATAGGATTATTCCTGTTAGGCTCCTGCAACAGCAAGTCCGGTGAAGGACACAATCACGAAACGGAAGAACACGCCCATGCGGGACATGACCACGAAGGGCACGACCATAAAAACGAAGGCCCCGGCCACCACCATGACGACGGACACCACCACGGTGAGGAAGCCGTTGCCGCACATAGCGACGAAATCATATTGCCCCCGGCCAAAGCGCAGGCTGCCGGAGTAGCTGTAAACACCGTCGAACCGGGCGTTTTCAATCAGGTGATTAAAACCAGCGGGCAGGTTATGGCCGCACAAGGCGACGAAAGCGTTGCCGTAGCTACCGTGGCAGGTGTCGTTTCTTTTCACGGAAAAGTCATAGAGGGCATGAGTGTCGGCAAAGGTACTCCCCTCGTGGTACTTTCGTCCAAGAATATGGCGGACGGCGACCCCGTACAAAGAGCGCGCATCGCTTACGAAACAGCCCGAAAAGAGTATGAACGGATGAAAGAACTTCTCCCCAATAAAATCGTTTCGGAGAAAGACTTTGCTCAAGCCCGACAGACGTATGAGAATGCCCGTATCAGCTATGAAGCCGTTGCCAAGAACCATTCGGCCCAAGGGCAGGCGGTAACCTCTCCCATCAGCGGATACGTGAAAAACCTGTTGGTAAAGGAAGGCGATTATGTAACCGTGGGACAGCCGCTCGTAAGCATCACTCAAAACCGCAGACTGTTCCTGCGCGCCGATGTTTCGGAAAAATATTATCCGTATCTCCGCACCATCGGTTCCGCCAACTTCTGTACTCCCTACAATAATAAGGTATATACACTGAAAGGCCTGAACGGCCGCCTGCTCTCTTACGGAAAGGCATCGGACGATAACGGTTATTATGTGCCCGTCACTTTTGAATTCGACAACAAAGGAGATATCATTCCCGGCTCATTTGTCGAGATATTCCTGCTCTCCTCGCCTATGGAGAACGTTATTTCACTCCCTCATACGGCTCTGACCGAGGAACAAGGCAGCTTCTTCGTATACCTGCAAGTGGATGAGGAAGGATACAAGAAACAACTGGTCACTCTTGGAGCCGATAACGGCGAACGGGTACAAATCCTTTCCGGAGTCAAGGCAGGCGACAAAGTGGTGACTCAAGGCGCTTATCAGGTGAAACTCGCAGGCGCTACCAATGCAATTCCGGCACATAGCCACGAACACTAAACAGTACAGTCATGTTAAACAAGATAATACATTTCTCTCTTCAGAACCGCATACTGGTGCTGGTGGCATCGGTACTGCTGCTGATAGGCGGTACGTATACCGCAATGCACACGGAAGTGGATGTGTTTCCCGACCTGAATGCGCCAACCGTGGTTATCATGACCGAAGCCAACGGTATGGCAGCCGAGGAAGTGGAACAGTTGGTTACTTTTCCTGTTGAAACGGCTGTAAACGGTGCTACGGGAGTACGCCGGGTACGTTCTTCTTCCACCAACGGGTTTTCCGTTGTATGGGTTGAGTTCGACTGGGAAACGGATGTCTACCTGGCACGCCAGATTGTAAGCGAGAAACTGGCGGTTGTCAGCGAATCCCTTCCCTCCAATGTAGGCAAGCCTACGCTTGGCCCGCAATCGTCTATCTTAGGCGAGATGCTGATTGTAGGACTTACCGCCGACTCGACTTCCATGCTCGACCTGCGCACCATAGCCGACTGGACTATCCGTCCGCGCCTTCTTTCTACCGGCGGCGTGGCGCAAGTTGCCGTACTTGGCGGCGACATCAAAGAGTATCAGATTCAACTCGACCCGGAACGGATGCGGCATTATGGCGTAACCCTTACCGAAGTGATGAACGTTACGCGTGAAATGAATCTGAACGCCAACGGCGGAGTGCTTTATGAATACGGAAACGAATACATCGTGCGCGGTGTCATCTCCACCGACCGGGTGGAGCAACTGGCAAAGGCTGTTGTCAAATTGCAGGACGGCAGTGTCCAGCCAGCAACTTCCAATGCTCCGTATTCCGCTTCCCCCATTTTGCTGGAAGACATTGCCGATGTACGTATCGGAGCCAAACTGCCGAAGCTGGGTACGGCTTCCGAACGCGGCAAGCCCGCCGTACTGCTGACTGTGACCAAGCAACCCGCCACAAGCACGCTTGAACTGACCGACAAACTGGAAACATCTCTCAAGGACTTACAGAAGAACCTGCCACCCGATGTAAAAGTCAGCACCAATATTTTCAGGCAAAGCCGCTTTATAGAAAGTTCCATCGGCAACGTACAGAAATCACTGTTTGAAGGCGGTATATTCGTTGTTATCGTACTGTTTCTGTTCCTTGCCAACGTACGGACTACCGTAATCTCGCTGGTGACGCTCCCCTTATCGCTGATAGCTTCGCTGCTGGCGTTGCACTATATGGGATTCACCATCAACACAATGAGCCTCGGCGGTATGGCTATCGCCATCGGTTCGCTGGTGGACGATGCCATTGTCGATGTGGAGAACGTGTACAAACGCTTGCGGGAAAACCGGATGAAACCGGAAGCGGAACGCCTGCCGATACTGGAAGTCGTATTCAACGCTTCCAAAGAAGTGCGTATGCCTATCCTGAACTCCACGCTCATCATCGTGGTAAGCTTCGTTCCTCTGTTTTTCCTGAGCGGCATGGAAGGCCGTATGCTTGTACCTTTGGGCATTGCCTTCATCGTGGCATTGGCAGCTTCTACGGTTGTGGCACTGACGGTGACACCTGTATTGTGCTCCTACCTGCTGGGCAAAGAAAAGATAAAAGACGAAAAGCATTCCACCGGCGATTCGCCCGTAGCACGCAAGATGAAAGAGTGGTACGGTGCAGCGCTTGCTTTTGTGCTGGGTCATAAGAAGAGCGTATTGGGCGGAACCATCGGTCTGTTTGCAGTGGCGCTTGCCTGCTTCTTCACATTGGGACGCTCGTTCCTGCCGCCGTTCAACGAAGGTTCGTTCACAATCAACATATCATCCCTGCCGGGCATTTCACTGGAAGAGAGCGACAAGATGGGACATCGTGCCGAAGAACTACTGCTTTCCATCCCCGAAATACAAACCGTAGCCCGCAAGACGGGACGTGCCGAACTGGATGAACATGCCTTAGGCGTGAACGTATCGGAAATCGAAGCTCCGTTCGAGCTGAAAGACCGTTCGCGCAGCGAGCTGGTGGCCGATGTACGTGAAAAGCTGGGTACGATTGTAGGCGCCAATGTGGAAATCGGCCAGCCTATCAGCCACCGTATCGATGCCATGCTGTCGGGTACGAAAGCCAATATAGCCATTAAGCTGTTCGGCGACGATTTGAACCGCATGTTCGCTTTGGGCAATGAGATAAAGAATACCATTCAGGACATTCCCGGCATTGCCGACCTGAACGTGGAGCAACAGATTGAACGTCCGCAGCTTATCATCGCTCCCAAACGGGAAGTGCTTGCCAAATACGGCATCTCCTTACCGGAGTTTTCGGAGTTTGTCAACGTATGCCTTGCCGGCGAAACCGTATCCCAGGTATATGAAAAAGGAAAAAGTTTCGACCTCACCGTACGCGTAAAGGATGATTTGCGGGATGAGATGGAAAAGATACGTAACCTGATGCTCGATACCGGCAACGGACAAAAGATACCGTTGAACTATGTAGCGGAAGTACGCTCGGCAATGGGACCTAACACTATCAGCCGCGAGAACGTGAAACGGAAAATCGTAATCTCCGCCAACGTTGCCGACCGCGACCTGCGCAGCGTGGTAAACGACATACAAGAGCGTGTGGACGCCTCGGTAAAACTGCCGGAAGGCTATCACATCGAATACGGCGGCCAGTTTGAAAGCGAACAGGCTGCAAGCCGCACACTGGCTTTGACTTCATTCATGTCTATCGTAGTGATATTCCTGCTGCTGTACCATGAGTTCCGTAGCGTAAAGGAAAGTGCGATTATCCTTATCAACCTGCCTTTGGCACTGATTGGCGGTGTATTCGCCTTGCTCGTCACAACGGGCGAAGTCAGTATTCCGGCTATCATCGGCTTTATCTCGCTCTTCGGTATCGCCACCCGAAACGGTATGCTGCTCATCAGTCATTACAACCACTTGCAGCAGGAAGAGGGATACGGTGTGTACGACAGCGTGATACGCGGTTCGCTGGACCGTTTGAATCCTATCCTGATGACGGCACTGTCCAGTGCGCTTGCATTGATTCCGTTGGCACTCAGCGGCGACCTGCCCGGCAATGAAATACAAAGTCCCATGGCAAAAGTTATTCTGGGCGGATTGCTGACTTCCACTTTCCTGAACGGTTTCATCATTCCGATTGTCTACCTGATGATGCACGGAAAGAAAGAAGAGATGCATCCGTAATGACTCCGGACAGCCATCCCGTTATAACGATCAATAAAAAACTTAATAACAGAAGATATGAAGCAACTATTTATATTCACCGCCACCATCCTCGCCTGCATGGGGATGAGGGCGCAGGAAACCGGCATTGACTCCGTGCTTCGCCAGATAGAAGCCAACAACAAGGAGTTGCAAGCCAATGCACAACTTATCTCATCACAGAAGCTGGAGAGCAGGACCGAGAACAACCTGCCGGATCCCACCCTCTCATACGCCCATCTCTGGGACTCTAAAAACAGCGATGAAACCGTAGGGGAAATGGTGGTTTCCCAAAGCTTCGACTTTCCCACCTTATACATAACAAGAGGAAAGATAAACCGTCTCAAAACCGGAGCACTGGATGCACAGGCGGCAACCATGCGCCAGCAGATATTGCTGCAAGCCAAAGAAGTGTGCCTGGACATCATCATGCTGCAACACCAGCAGGAGTTGCTCGATACACGGCTGAAGAATGCAGAGGAGCTGGCTGCCATGTATGCCAAACGGCTGGCTACGGGAGATGCCAATGCCCTGGAAACAAATAAAATCAATCTGGAACTGTTGAACGTACGTACCGAATCGCGCATGAACAGTACTGCCCTGAACAATAAGATCAAGGAACTGCTGGTACTGAACGGCAACCAGCCGCTTACTCCCGGACGTCCCTTCCCCGACGGCCCCGCCGTACCTACCGCCAAAGCCCTCGGACTGACGGACTATCCCCTGGTTCCGTTGCCAACCGATTTCCATCGGGTATGCAGCGAACTGCTTGCCGCCGATCCCTCTCTGCAATCATTCGACAGCGAAAGCGCCGCAGCCCGCAAGTTCATCTCAGCAAGCAAGCAAGGGTGGCTGCCGAAACTGGAGTTGGGCTATCGTCGCAATACCGAATCGGGACATCCGCTGAACGGTGTTGTCGTAGGCTTCTCTTTCCCGCTGTTCTCAAATAAAGGAAAAGTGAAGATAGCCAAAGCCCAAGCCATGAACATCGACTTCCAGAAAGATAATGCAAGAGTAAAAGCAAGCTCCGAATTATGGCAGCTCTACGAAGAAGCCCGTAACCTGGACGCTTCCATGCAGGAATACAAACGGACCTTTCAGGAACAGCAGGACCTGACTTTACTGAAACAGGCTCTTGTAGGCGGACAAATCAGTATGATAGAGTATTTCGTCGAAGTTTCGGTCGTTTACCAAAGCAAAACAAATCTCCTGCAACTGGAAAACCAATACCAGAAAGCAATGGCGCGGATATATAAGAACGAACTGTGATGAAGGTGGAAGCAAGTCAAGAATGCACTTTCACCACCGTCTCCGGCAAATAGCCGCTACGGATACGCCACTCCTGCGGATAAAGATTATTGGCACGGTTACCTATATTCTTGACAAAGCCGAGAGGCACATGCTTATATGTCAGCAAAACGACTCCGCGAGGGGCTGCATCCGAAAGGGTGACAGCCTCTTTGCGTAAATAGACAATGGCCTGTTCATACGATATTTCTTCACAAGGGAAAGCATCCGATACCAATATCCCGCTCACAGCCAAGGCATGACAGGGAATCCAATCCTTGCCTTTCTGTCCGGCAATCTCCAATCCAGCCTGTACAATACACAAAGACGACTGCAATGCAGACAGTTCCGGAAGATAACATTTTGGGAAAGCGCTGACATTGCCGCCTTTCTGGATAAACTCATACTTATCCGCAGTAAAAATCCACTTCTGCAATATCGCAAGCTGTTCCTTGGAAAGTCCCGGAGTTTGCTTCCCTTTTCCCTGGACTTTACGTCCCTTTTCCCTGGACTTTTCTGCTCTAAGCCCTGGAGTTTCAGGAGCAATTGCCAGGGAAACGAGTTGCTTATCCCCGGAGTTTCGGACACTCATGCCCGGCTTCCGGAGAACTGCCAGAAAGAAGCCCTCTCCCTGGGTTTTATGAGGCAGGAAACGATAAACGGGAAAGGATTCTCCCTGCAACAAGTTACCCGTTATATTCCACTCTTCCGCAACATCGAGCGGAAGCACCTCTGCACCGAATTCATCCCTTATCCAACGGATGTTTTCTTCATTTTCCTTTGTGTTATAAGTACAAGTGCTATATATCAGTATGCCGCCCGGTTTCAGACAAGGCCAGATATCCGCAATAATCCTCCGCTGCCGCTGCCGGCAGATTTCCACATTCTCCGGGCTCCACTCGCTTATGGCAATAGGGTCTTTACGGAACATACCCTCACCGGAGCAGGGCACGTCCGTCAATATCACGTCGAAGAAATCTTCCAGCGGTGTAAAGTCCGACGGGTCGCTATTGGTAACCACCACATCGGGATGCCCCCACTTGGTCAGATTCTCGGCAAGTATCTGAGAGCGGTTGCGGATAACCTCATTGGCTATCAGCAGACTATTGTCGGGAAGGAGGCTTCGGATATGCGTCGACTTACCGCCCGGAGCGGCGCAAAGGTCGAGCATCACTACCGGTTCCTCACCCATATACTGCTTCAGAGCCTGCTCAACAAACATGGATGAAGCTTCCTGCACATAATAACAGCCCGCATGGAACAAGGGATCAAAAGTAAATGTCGGGCGTTCTTCCAGGTAAAAACCGGAAGTGCACCAGGGAACGGCATGTTCTCCGGAGCGGAAAGCAAAAGGTTTCAGCGGATTCAACCGGATGCTGACGGATTGCTCCGACTCCAGAGAAGTCACTAATTCCTTATAATCCTCATCTCCCAAAAGAGTGCGGGTATAGTCTGCAAAAGAAACGGGTAGTTCCATAGGTTTTACTTTTTAAATACGCAAAGGTAGTATAAATATTTTGCGGTCGATAATAGCTTTTCTAAAAAAAATGTCGTCTCTTTGCAACTTCCCAAGCAAATGGGTACGTCTAACACACAAAGAAACCTATAAAAACAAAAAACAGCATGATTATGAAACGCATTATCTTCGCACTGACAACCGCCTTAATGCTTTGCACATTGGCACAAGGAAAGAACCGGACCGTTACGGAGAATGACAGTCTGGGAAACAAACAAAGAGTCATAGAATTGAAGGATACCGTGATTGACGGAAAAGCCGTTACGGACACCCTTAGCATCATGACTTACGAAAACAGTTCAAACAGTAACTCAGAAAGTGACGATGATTACAAGCATCATAGCAGTGCTTACGATTTCGGCTGGAATATCGGACATGCCACGAGAGACGCAGTCATTGCGATTACAGCCATTGTGTTCGTTTTCGGCTTTCCTTTAATCATCGTATTCATCATCTTTTTCTTCCGCTACAAAAACCGGAAGGCCAAATACCGCCTGGTGGAACAAGCATTAGCCAGCGGACAACCGCTGCCTGAAAATCTGTTTAAAGAAGCCGATTCGACAGATATCCGCAGTAAAGGAATCAAGAATGTGTTCGTCGGTATCGGGCTGTTCATATTCCTCTGGGCCATTACCGAAGAATTCGGACTTGGCTGCATAGGCCTGCTTGTCATGTTCACAGGCTTCGGACAGCTCGTCATCTATTATACGCAGCAAGACAGAGCCCCTAAAAGCAATGATAAATCCGATAATGCAAGAACCGTCTTTCCGGAAAAGAATGCAGAAAAATGAGTCAGCTCAATGATATATCGTTAGTCGCACAGGTCGTGGTGTTTCGCAACACCAGGGCCTTCGACCGGTTAGTAGGAAAGTATCAGTCGTCCGTACGGCGTTTTTTTCTGCACCTGACTTGTGGCGACAGCGAATTGAGCGATGACCTGGCGCAAGATACATTCATTAAAGCATACACCAATCTCTCCTCATTCAAAAACCTGTCCAGTTTCTCCACCTGGCTCTACCGTATTGCTTATAATGTATTTTATGATTATCTTCGCACCCGTAAGGAGACCGACAGTCTGGAAACACTCCGGGTAGACGCTCAATACAGTACGCAGCAAAACGACATAGGGCGGCACATGGACATTTACCGTGCGCTGAATATGCTGAAAGAAACAGAACGGACCTGTATCACTCTTTTTTATATGGAAGACCAAAGTATAGAGAAGATTGCAGACATTACCGGCTACCCGACAGGAACAGTAAAAAGCCACCTGTCGCGGGCCAAAGAAAAAATGGCTACCTACTTAAAACAAAATGGTTATGACGGAAAACAATGATAAACTCCTGATTGATTTCTTTGCCGAAAACCGGCAGGAAATACCCGACAATGGCTTCACCCGCCGTGTGATGCGCCATTTGCCCGACCGTACCCGACGGATTTCACAAGTATGGGTTACGTTCTGTTTCATGCTGGCATTAGTGCTGTTCTTTGTTTTCGACGGATTGCAACAGGTATTGGGTACACTTCGTGAAACACTCACCGCCGCTGTTCAAAACGGAGTCACCGAACTTGATCCCAAATCTTTATTGGTTGCAGGCATAGTATTACTCTTCCTGCTCTATCGCAAAATATGTTCATTGGCTTAAACGCTTTGGAAATCGCAAACGGTAATTTCCTCATAGAATAAATAAACTTCCTTACAGAACAATACAATCAACCCCTACCTTGTTAATAAAAGGTAAGGGTTGATTTTTTTATAAACAAATGAACATATCTCAATGATATATTGTATATTTGCGAACTCATAAAACTAAATAAACTTATAAAGTTTTGAGACAGATTTCATTCATCATATTATTTACATTTTTTATTGGAAGCGTCCGAGCGCAAAGTACCAGCGATTCTCTTGTAATGAACTACATGCAAGATATGGAAATACCGCTGACTTACAACAATAAAGTCGAACTATTGATGACCGGTCGTGAAAAGTTTATTGATTTATTCGAAACTATCCGCCATGCCCGGCACCACATTCATCTGGAATATTTCAATTTCCGTAACGACTCCATCGCCAATGCCCTTTTCGATTTACTGGCAGAAAAGGTAAAAGAAGGTGTAGAGGTACGTGCCATGTTCGATGCGTTCGGCAACTGGTCCAATAACCAGCCGTTGAAAAAACATCATTTGCAGGCGATAAAGGCACGCGGCATCGAACTCGTCAAGTTCGACCCCATCACCTTTCCCTATATCAACCATGCCATGCACCGCGACCACCGGAAGATAGTGGTTATCGACGGAAAAATCGGCTATACGGGCGGGATGAATATTGCCGACTATTACATCAACGGCTTGCCTAAAATCGGTAAATGGCACGACATACACATGCACATAGAAGGGGATGCCGTACGTTACCTGCAAGGTATCTTCCTGACTATGTGGAACAGGGAAACCGGACAACACATCGGCGGTCCGGCATACTTCCCCAACCTGCCCCAATTTCCGGACAGTATAGCCGAGGAGATTGCAATAGTAGACCGCACCCCGCGGGAAACACCCCGGTCTATCAGCCATGCCTATGCCGTTTCGATAGAAGCTGCTCAAAAAAATATCCAGATAGTAAATCCCTACTTCGTTCCGACGAAATCCATCCGTAAGGCTATCAAGAAAGCGTTAAAGAAAGGTACGGAAGTGGAGATTATGATACCGGCTGTATCGGATATTCCCTTTACGCCCGAAGCCTCTTTTTATATCGCACATAAATTGATGAAACGGGGAGCCAAAATTTACTTGTTCAAGGACGGATTTCACCATTCCAAAGTAATGATGGTAGACAGCACTTTCTGTACGGTAGGCACTGCAAACCTCAACAGCCGCAGCTTGCGCTACGATTATGAGACCAATGCTTTCATCTTCGACCCTTCAACAACGAACCAGTTGAACAGCATGTTCGAGAGGGACAAAAAGAACAGTACCTTGCTCACGCCCGAGATGTGGAAAAAGCGCTCCGGCTGGAAAAAGTTTCTCGGCTGGGTAGGAAATCTGCTGACTCCTTTCCTGTAAATCTTATAGCGCAAATTTTCAATATACCGAGAACTTTGCCTACCTTTGGCAAGGCTTTTAATAAGCCTCAAATCCGCAACTAAGCTCTTCAGCGTCCTTCTTGCGTCTAAACGTCCTC
>OKSD01002692.1_pt1 | contig 14761 bp, 13 predicted proteins | sample 1601221 | NCBI WGS metagenome assembly OKSD01 (sample SAMEA3541550, study PRJEB24748) | human gut metagenome | biome: human gut; feature: human-associated habitat; material: faeces | place: China | collected 2012
GACAAGCATAATCTAACATTTCTTCTAAAATATCTGTCGCCACTTCTAATTTTTCATTAATTTCTTCTTTAGTAAAATGATCTAAATGAAATAAATCTAATAATAAGTTCACTGCATAAATTTCATCATCTTCACTAATTAAATGATGTTGTAAACCAAAATGAATAAGTCGATTAATTTGATGATTCATTTTATTCTTTCCTCCGCTTTCTTTCTATACTTATTGTATCATTTTAGTAAATAATGTCAAATAATTTTACTAATTTTAGTAAATGTTTTACTAATTTATTGACTATGTTTTACTAAAAGTATAGAATAAAGTCCTCAAGGAGGACTAAAAATGAGTGTTTTAGTATTAGGAGGAGCTGGTTATATAGGCTCTCATACAGTTTATGCATTAATCGAAAAAGGAGAAGATGTTGTTATCGTTGATAATCTGCAAACAGGTTTTAAACAATTGATTCATCCTAAAGCAAAATTTTATCAAGGAGATCTACGTGATAAGGAATTTTTAAATAATGTCTTTGAAAAAGAAGACATTAAAGGTGTTATTCATTTTGCAGCAAATTCTTTAGTTGGAGTAAGCATGAAAGAACCACTTGAATATTACAACAACAATGTTTATGGCATGATTTGTTTATTAGAAGTTATGAAAGAACATGGTGTTAAATATATTGTTTTTTCATCTACTGCGGCCACTTATGGTGAACCTAAACAGATTCCAATCACAGAAAGTGATAAAACAAATCCTACAAATACCTACGGGGAAACAAAATTAGCAATGGAAAAGATGATGAAGTGGTGCGATCAAGCTTATGGCATGAAATATGTTGCTTTACGTTATTTTAACGCTTGTGGTGCTCATGAAAATTGTCTAATTGGTGAATTACATAACCCTGAAACCCATTTAATCCCATTAATTTTACAAGTACCATTAAAAAAACGTGAAACAATTTATGTTTTTGGAAATGATTATGATACAAAAGATGGAACATGTATTCGTGATTATATTCATGTAAATGACCTAGCAGATGCACATATTAGAGCTTTAAATTATTTATATCAAGGAAATCCAAGTCAAACATTTAATTTAGGAAATGGTGAAGGCTATTCTGTTTTAGAAATTATCAACGCTGCCAAAGAAGTGACTCAACTTCCAATCCATGTCACAATGGCACCTCGTCGAGCTGGTGATCCCGCTAAATTAGTTGCTGATAATTCTAAGGCTAAAGAAATTTTAGGTTGGCATCCTCAATACACTGATATTAAACAAATTATTCAAACAGCATGGAATTTCCATTTAAAAAACAGTAAATAAAATGAACTATACCTCCAAGTTAGTAACTTTGGAGGTTTTTATTTTGAAATATACTAAAGAATTTAAAATAGAATAGGTACTTTTCAATCCATTTATAACGTGCATGAATCAAGTATCAAAATAAGCAAGACCAACACAAGTGACACAAACAAAATAAGGAAAACCAAGACTGTATAACATCCTCATTTTCCTTTTAATTAAAATACCCGGAGGTATTATAAAAGTTCTTTAAAATCATCGATTACTTTTATAACTCCAGGCATTTTTTCATATTCTTTTTTATTATTTGCAGAATTTACAACAATAATTTGTCTACATCCTGCTTGATAAGCATTTTCTATACCACTTTTAGAATCTTCAACAATTAAACAATCTTTAATATTAACATTCAATTTTAAAGCGGCATCTTTAAACATCGCTATTTTATTTTGATATGTTCCATTATCATAAATAATATCATCTACTTTCATCCACTTATCTAAATGAAATGATTCAACAAAAAAATCAATATTTTCTTTAATAGATGCACTAGCTATTGTAAAAGGAATTTTTTTTCTTTAAGTTGTTTAAAATAATCATAGCTTCCTTCAACTAGATGGAATGTAGCTTGATCTTCTTTACAAAATTGTCGATAGTATTTCTCTTTTAATTTTGAATAATAGTCAATATCTTCTTTTGTTGCTTGGTTATTTTTCATATATTGGATTATTTTTTGATTAGGAACTCCATTAAAATGTTTATGAAGTTCCTCATCTGTAATATCTTTATTTCTTAATAGCCTTGATACCGCACCCCAGGCTTTTACATGTTTATCGTTATCAAAAAACAACGTTCCGTTAAAATCAAAGATAACACCTTTTATCATTAAAACAATTCCTTTGTTTGTGAAATGTATTTATACCAATAAGCTGAAGCTTTTGGATATCTTTTTTGCGTTTTATAATCAATATAAAATAATCCATATCTTTTATTATAACCATTTGTCCAAGAAAACATATCCATCAATGACCATATAAAATATCCTTTAACATTAACACCCGCTTCAATCGCTTTTAACAAGTAATAAAGATGTCTTCTTACATAATCAATACGTGGTGTATCATCAATAATACCATCTTCAAAATCATCTTTATAACCCATTCCATTTTCAGTAATATAAATTGCTTTATATTGCGGATATTGTTGTTTAATACGCACAAGCATATCAAACATACTTTCAGGATGAATCAACCAATCCCAATCTGTACGATCAATACCTTCTTTATTCATTCTTTCTCCTACACCTTTTAAGCGAAAACGAGATGTTCCTTTTTCTCCTGTACCATTATGATGGATATCATTTTCACCATCATAAGCTTGGATAAAACGGCTTTGATAATAATTCATTCCTAAATAGTCATTTTCTTTAGCTGCTTTTTTCATAATTTCTAAATCAGATTCTTCAATGTCTAACATTCCTTGATTAAGGGCACATAATTTTTGTGCAATTTTTAAAGTTTCATCACTGTAATATCCTAAAAAAGTGGCATCTAATAAGAATTGATTTTGTAAAACATCTTCATTTTTTGCTGCAATAATATCTTCTAATTTATTTTCATTATAAGGATATTTATATTCTAACGATTGAACAATTCCTATCTTTCCTTTATAGTCACCTTTTTTATAAGCTAATACTGCTTTACTGTGAGCAAGCATCATATAGTGCATTGATTGAAATGCTTTTGTCATATTATACTTTTCTCCATTTGGAAAAGTTCCTTCAATATATTGATTTGTACAAACTGCCCAAATTTCATTAAAAGTAAACCAATAAGTTACTTCATCCTTATATTCTTCAAAACAATAACTTGCATATTTTTCAAAAGCATCAACAGTTTCTTTATTTAAAAAATCACCTTTTTGAAATAAAGTATTTGGTGTATCAAAATGATGTAATGTAACAAATGGTTCTACCCCTTTTTTATGACATTCTTTAAATAATTGATGATAGAAATCAACACCTTGTTGATTGATTTTTCCTGTACCATCAGGAAAAATACGACTCCAGGCAATAGAAATACGTATACCATTAATTCCAAACATCTTACATAATTTTAAATCAACAGGATATTGGTGATAAAAATCACTTGCTGGATTTGCTTGAAAACGACCTTTTTCTGCCAAAAAGTCATCCCAAGCAACTTTTCCTTTCCCATACTCTCTTGTACTTCCTTCACATTGATAGGCTGCTGTAGCCCCACCAAAAATAAAATCATTTGCAAATCTCATCATTATTCCCCCATAATCTTAAACACAAATTCTAAAGCACCTTTTGGATTACGTGTTAAATCAATATATTGTTTTCCTTCACAAGCAATACATTTAACACCCATACGATCTGCATCTTTCTTTAAATCTTCGTAATAAGAAGCTACTTGTGGAGCTAAAATAACAAGGTCATAATCACCCATAATATCTAAATGTGCTCCATAAGAACCTGCAGCTGTAACTAATGGAATTCCTTCTTCTTTAGCACCTTTAGCAAGGGCATTGGCAAGTAAACCGCTTGTTCCACCACCAGCACATAATACAAGAATTTTTTTAGAATCTAATACTTTTCCATCAACTTCAACACTGTCATCTTCTTTTACTTCAAAGTGATTGTTTTTTTCTTCTTCTAATTTTTGATTATCATAAACTTTAAAGAATGGATAATAAATAACAAAATCCATTACTAAAACGATCACCAAGAAAATAACAGGTAATAATTTAATACCACATCCAAGTATAATTCCAAGAGGTCCTGGTGTTGTCCAAGGAAGCGTATAGATGAAACCATCCATATTAAAAACATCTACAAAGATTTTAAATAACCAAACATTAGCGATTGGAGCAAAAATAAACGGTACAAAGAATACTGGATTTAAAACAATTGGTGCCCCAAACAAGAAAGGTTCATTAACATTAAATAATACTGGAATCGAACTTGCTTTTCCGATTGCTTTTAATTCTTTTGATTTAGAAAGGAAAGCAAACATCAAACAGATAACAAGAGTTGCTCCTGTACCCCCTAAACAAACAACAAAATATTGTGCTCCTAAAGTTAAAACTTTATCAGCATGTTGTCCTGCTTGAACAGCAGCTAAATTGGTAGACATATTTAAAACTAACGCTGCTGAAATTGCTGGCTCTACAATTGATGGTCCATGAACGCCAATAAACCAGAATAAAGACATTGCTCCATAAATAAGTGCTAAACCGACATAACCATCTGCGGCTGAAAATAGTGGTTGGAATACTTGAATAACCCCTTTAGCAAAACAAATACCTGTAGCCATTCTAAAAAGATAATCAAATAGCCAAATAATAATCATTGAAAAAGCAAATGGAATAACATCTTTAAATGTTTGAGATAAATTTGGTGGTACTTGTTCAGGCATTTTAATCGTAATATTACGTTTAATACAGAATTTATAAATACCCCCTACAACAAAAGCTGTCATAAAGGCTGTAAGTAACCCTTTTGAGCCCATAAATTCACTTGCAAAGCCACCTTCTAAAGCATCACTACTTAAAATTAGAAAACCACAAATGGCACAAATCATTGTTGAAATACTATTAATTTGGTTATTCGCTGGCATTTCACGGTTTAAAGTATCTGTAAAATGCTTTGTCGTTGTTGCTGCTACAGCAATCGCTAAGATTCCCATAGAATAGTTGTAAGGTTTCATAATGATTGTTTCTATTTCTTTTGACCAATAAAAACCAAAAACATTTGGAACATAAGCAATTAAAAGAAAGATACTTGAAAATAAAATAATTGGCATACTTGAAATAAAACCATCTTTAATTGCTTTTAAATACTTATTTCTTGCCACTTTATCAAAAAATGGTTTCATTTTTTCAATTGGCTTAATAATTGCATCCATACACATTCTCCTTATTTTTTATAAACATCAATGAGTGTTGAAATAATATCTTTTAATAATAAAGTTGTCATTAAATGGTCTTGTGCATGAACCGTAATAAAGCCAACTTCTACGTGGTTACCACGTGCTTCTTGTTGTAATAATTCTGTTTGTGATTTATGTGCATCAACTAAACACGCATTGGCTTCTTCAATTAATTGATCACATTTATCAAAATTTCCTGTTTTTGCATTTTCAACTGCTAATAATAATTTAGATCTTGCATCTCCTGAATAAGCTACAATTTCAAAACCAATCATACTTGCTTCTTCTTTTGTCATTGTTCTTTCCCCTTTATAATTGAAATAATGGTTGCAGCTTCTACATCACTAATAGTAATACGACATATTTGTTCTATTGGTAAAAGAATTTCTTTCACTTTTTCAACAGTACTTCTATCTTTTGTTAGAATATCACTTGCTGCTTGAAAATGAACAGCTGGTGAAAGATGTTTTTTCAAACGATCAATTAAACATATAATATGAATTAACAATCCAATAAGTGTATCATAATCTATTTTTTGATTTAAAATGATTTCAAGTTTATTTGCAAAATGGATCAATGGTTGTTTTAAATCTTCTATTTGAATATCTTCAAATTGTTCTTGTAGATAATCAAATAAATTTTCTAAATCATCTTCATCAGTAAATAAATCATCTAAACTCTTGGCATTTAATTTATAAACATTTGAAAGTGGAATCATTGTATATTGTGATAAGTGTATTTCTTGTCTAGAAATAAGTCCTTTAATTTTATATTGACTAGCAATTTGATCAATACGATTATAAATAGATTCAATTTGACTTTCTTGAATCAAGAAAATTTCAATATCTTTCAAATCAAAATGTTCTAAAAGATAATTCTTTGCCTGTACTAATTCACTTTCTAGCGAAGAAATCAATACAAGCGCTTCTTTTTGACTATTGTTTCTTACATATTGAAGATCTTTAAAATGTTCTTGTAAATATTGATATGTTTCATTAAGCGATAATAATTCATGTGCTTTATTGACACTCGTCATCGCAATAAGTGTTAATGGTATTTCTAAAAATTCAATATCGATATTAAGCTCAATCTTTATTGATTCTGCCATTGTACGAATAGAACCCATATCATAAATAAGAATCATTCCTTTTCCTTGATGAATATGTAAAATATATTCTTTCAATTCTTCATAAGATTCATTAATTGTTTGATCTAATTTTAAATCATAGCCAAATATTGATTGTTTTCCACTTAATTTTTTAACAGTATCGACAATAGAGGTTGCCGTATGTTCTCCATGCATCGCAATAAGTGTGACAACTTCTTGATGATGTATTTCTTCTTGCCCACAAATAAGAAATAACATCACCATAATAACTTCATCATTAGGAAGGTGTATTCCAAAATCATCATTAATTTTTTTAATAAATTGCTGTGTTTGTTTATAATATTCTGGAAATTGTTGAATAAAGTCATTTTTTTCTTTAGGTGATAGTCTTTGTTTTTTAGAAGTCTGAATAATCGCTGTATCAATATGTAAGGCTAATCCATATAAAGTTTTTGTTTCAAAAAGTATATTATATTGATTAGACATTTGATTTAAAAAATCTTCTACATCCTGTATTAATTTTAATGATACTATTTTTTCTAATTGTTCTTTTGAATAAATATTTTCAGTAATACGATAAAAATATTCTTGAAAATCTTTTTTTAATTCTACAAGAATTAAAGAATCCGTTTCTTCTTGTGTTAATTGTTGTTTCTTTAATTCTTTTTTCTTTTCGTCTATCGTTGAATAAATATGTTCTTTTTGTAGAGCTGTACTTTTTAATACTTGATCACCTGTAAATGTATATTGACTGTTTGATGAAACAAGTTCATCAATTTCATCTTTATAGTGTTTGTAATAAATCATGCCTTTTCTTACATGATTTGGAAAATCAGAGAGAAGTAATTCAATGTGTCTTTCATTTTTTTGAATACGTACATAGCTGTTAGCACAAGCATTATGAATATCATTTTTTAATTCTTTAATTTGTCCCGAACATTCATAAAGCATTAAAGAATGTAAAACAGTATTTGCGAGTTGAATAGAACATTGAATTTGTTTTGCTTCTTGGTTTAAAAACATCTCTATTAAATCAAATCTTTCTTTTAAACTTCTTGATTTTAAGGGTGGAATAGAAATCGTGTAATCCAATTCATTCATAAGCGTATAGGATGTTATTTTTTGAAGTGAATCAATATGACAAATGAAAATACATTTATACTTATCATTTGTTGCAAGATGCTGCATTGATTGTAAAAAATCAGATAATAAATAATCATCTAGTAAATGTGCATTTTTCAAAAAAAGCAATCCTGTATTCGCTTTTTGAATTAAACCTTGATTTTCAAAAAAGATGTCTTTTATTTTATTTTGATTTTCACTATAAGATTGACAATCAAAAATAATATAAGGTGCATTATTTTTTAATACTTTTGACTTTACAGCAAATTCATAAATACTCTTTACAAAACAATCAATACCACTTCCTCTTTCTGCAGTTAAGAGAATCTTAGGTAAAACAGAAGGATATAAAATGGCAGCTTTTGCTAGCATAATAGCTTCTTTTAAAGATTGATCATGACCAATTAAACTTTCAAAATCACGTTTTTCATTTTCATTAAAAACCAGTTGATATAAAACAGGTCTTCCATCAATCTTCTTTACTTTTCCTTCTTTTACTAATTGATTCAAAAGAGTTGAAATATTTGTTCGCTGCATATTCAATTTTTCGGATAGAAACAAAGTTGTTAGTTGGGGATATTCTTCCATTTGATATTGGTTTGAATATTCTTGAATAAATTCTAAAAGTATTTCTTTTTTTGTTTTCATGTTGTCCTCCGTTACAACTGTTCTAACCGCTTACAACTATAAAGTATTTTGTTAGGGCTTACAAATCTCTAATGTTCTCTATTTTTATACACTATAGAACAGTTTTTCATATACTGTATAGATTTGTTTTATTGTTTTATACATTTATTATACACTATTGATGATAAAATCACAGTATTTCATACACTGTATAAATCATATAATATAATTTATACACTATTAAAATTAATAAAAAAACTGCTATTTTTATAATAACAGTTCCTTTATACGCTATTTTTTTATTTTCAATCTACAAAAACTATCACTTATCTTATTTTTTAATCATTTCTTTATCGTTTTGAATCAATTCTCTTTGATTTTTATAAGAAGGAAGGTACCGAAACACTATAAATTCTACAACCTCATCTGTTTGATTTTCAAAAGTATGAATATCTTTATCAACAGAAAGCAAATCCCCCTGTTTTAATTTTAAAGATTGTTCCTTATTTATTTCATCTAAATAACGATAAACAAGCTCCCCTTTTAAAATAAAAATATTTTCTGAAATACGATGATGTCTATGCCATTCTTGCAATGTACGAGGATTAATTTTATTATAATGAATTTCAGCATCATTTAATAAATAATAGTCCACCTTTGTGCCGTTTGTTTTATCTACATGAATCGCCTGATCTTTCCTAATTAATTTCATACAATTATTCTCTCGCAAATGAATTTACATATAAAGCCTTTAATTCTTCATCATCCATTTCATCAACTTCTAAATAAAAATGTTTGATCCCTACTGCATCATAATATCCAATCACACGATCTTTCATCTCTTCTTTGCTAACTTCTTTTTTTACACCATTAATTGTTACTTCCATAATCATTCTCTCCTTTTCTCTATTCTATCAAAAAAATGGACTCTTCGTCCATTTTTACGACAATTATTTCTGTTTCATAAATCGTTAAATCATCCATAATTTTCCTCCATAGCTCTACTCTAACAAAAAGAAAATATTAAAGATGTTTTTATCTTTAGTTAAACCACAAATAAACGTATTTAAATATGATTTGTATCTTGAATAATTTTTCCATCTTCAATCGTAATAACACGATCAGCAATAGAGGCAATTTCTTGATCATGAGTTACTAAAATAACTGTTTCATGATATTTTCTTTGGGCGATTTTTAATAAATCAACAACTTCTTTAGAACTTTTAGCATCGAGGTTCCCCGTAGGTTCATCCGCGAAAATAATCGCTGGTTTACTTGCAAGGGCTCTTGCAAGGGCAACTCTTTGTTGTTGTCCTCCTGAAAGTTCATAAATAAAAGAATTCTTCTTTTCTTCTAGACCTAATAAATTAATAATTTCATTTAAATAATCATTATCAATCTCGCCATCATCTAAATGAATTGGTAAAACTATATTCTCTAAAACATTTTGTGTGGAAATAAGATTGAAGAATTGAAAGACAAAACCCATTCTTCTTCGTCTAAAACGCGTTAAAGTATGATCATTCATTTCATAAAGAGACTTTCCTTCTAAATAAACTTCTCCTTTTGTTGGTTTTACTAAACCTGCCAAGATATGAAGAAGTGTACTTTTTCCACTTCCACTTCTTCCAACAATAGCTACAAAAGAGCCTTCTTCTATTTGTAAATCAATATGATTAGTTGCATAAATTTTATTATCTTCATAACCATATGTTTTAACAATATCTTTTGCTTCTAAAATAACATTCATATTAGTCATCTTCCTTTCTTATTTCTTCATTTTGATGTGCTTTTAAAACAATTAATAAAGGAATATTATAAACACATAAATAAACTAGAAAAATAATCCCTACTAAAAGTATTAATTGCGCTATTGGGAAATAATGATCGATACTTCCTCTTAATAAAATCAACTCATAAAAACCACAAGGAATAAGTGTACATAAAAACATTTTTATTGATTTCCATACTTGTTTTATTTTAATTTCCCGATAACTTAAACCTATAATATGATACATAAGATAATCTTGATAATTATTTTCAATATGATTGTAATTTAAAAACATCATTAAAATAAAACCTACAGCTAATGCAAGTATTAAAAGATGTTTAGGAATATTTAATGTAGAAAACAAACTTACTGAAAGTTCATCACTTGTTACCATTTCATAAACTCTTGCTTTATAATGTTTTTTCATGAACTTTTCTACTTTTATAACATCTTTTATTGGATACCAATGATATCCTGAATAATATTCATCACTTGTATTGAATCGTTTTAAATCATCTTCAAACATATAAATCATTGAATCATTATAATATTCATTTTCATTGATTCCAACAATGGTATATTCTTCACCTGCAATTATCACTTTTTCATTGAGTTTTACTTCATCAAGAGCAATCTCATAATTGTCATCTCCTAAATAATTTCCTTGATCACCATGAGAAGGTGTTGAACTTTCTACTTGATATTTTTTCCCTTTAAAAGTTACTTGATTCGCTTCAACTTTAAGATTTGGATACCGTTCTTTTGAAAGAATAACATGATTAAAATGATTGCCTACGACAATTTCATGACTTTTTTGAGGAAATCTTCCTTTTAAATCATCTTTATTACTTTGATAATAATAAAGTTGGCAAAGTTTATAAACAGATTGAGGAATTTCTCGATAAGTCATAGTTATTCCTTCATCAATATAATGATGATTAATAATAATGTCATTTTGAGAAAATTCTTTTAAAAATAAATTTGCTTCTTTTTGAGTTGCCATCATAAGTTCTACCTGACTTTGCTCATTTTGATCTTTTGTTTGAATGGGATGTCCTTGATAGAAATAAACAAGTCCATATAAAGAAAGTATTAAAACAAATACATAAAAACAGATATTCATTCTTTTATTTGCCCATAACTCTCTCGTACTTAAGGAAGCAAGTGTTTGTTTTTTTAATTTTTTATATCTTACTTGAATATAATTAAACTTTTTGCTATCAAAAGTACCTGCCAAAGCATTCTTAGAGCTTGAATAAATGGGAATGAGAACCGTTATAAAAATACAACTCATCAATACCAATACTAAAAATAATATTTCTTTAAATGAAATTTGATAAATAAATGTATGATAGGTTTTACTTTGAAGATAGAGATAACCTAAAGATACACATACACCTATTAACAATCCTATTAAAATAGAAAGAAAAGAAATCAGTATGTTTTCTTGCATGACCATCATCATTAATTGATTCGTTGTCATTCCTATTCCTCGATAAAGAGCCATTTCTTTCATTCTCTTCTTTAGGGAAGTAGAAGTTAAAGCGAATAAAACAAAAAGTGTAATTATAATAAATTCAAACGTTTGTTGGAGCTGATTGGTTGCTTTTTCTACTTGATTATGAATTTCATTATGATCATAACCATAAGGATTATAATCATAATGAATTTCTATTTCTTGATAGTTATTTCCATCATTAAATTGAATATAATGATTATCTGATAAAACAGACATATTCGAATAATAATCTTTTGTTTGATACGTCTCTAAGTTTGTATAAATATCAGGTAAGTTTTTATTGGCGGTTTGTATAATACCAACTATCGTATAATTTTTTCCTTCTATTTCTATTTGATCATAAAGTTTATACTTTTTAGAAACTTTTTGATTGATTAAAATTTCTTGATCATTTTGTATTTTTCTTCCTTTAATAATTTTTACTCGACACAATGAATAAATATTCTTTTCAATATGACCTACTTGGTAATTATCATATTTTCCTTGAAAATCTACATAACCATATTTAATAATATCTTTAAAATAGTCTTTGCTGTAGATTTCAATTCCTTTTTGAGTTTGTTCATCAATATTTTCTATTCGTGTATACCAAGAACCATAGGTTGAAATATGATAGTTCTTTTTCATTTGATACAGATTATCAACAATAAAAAAACTTGAAAAAATAAAAGTAGAAACAATTAAAAGAACGATTAAAACAATAAGATAATGCTTTTTATACTTTTGAATATTTCTTTTTGCGAGCATATTGATCGTATGTGACATATTCTTTCCTCCTCTAACTTTATCTTACGATTCAATCATGAAAACTAAGTGAAATTAGATTTTTTTCTTCATTTTCATTTGAGGAAGTACAATTTCAAAGCAAGCACCTTGTTGATTATAAGCTTTCATAAAACCGTGATGAGCCTCTATTATTTCTTTAGCTATATAAAGTCCTAATCCTGTGCCTTTTGAATTTTCCCCTCGATAAAATCTTTGAAATAAAAAAGGAAGATCTTTTTCCTTAAAACCATTTCCTTGATCTTGAATCATCATTTTTAAAGTTGTTTCATTTTTATAAGCAAAAATAGAAAGGGATGTAGAATTTTTTTCTAAACAATTCTTAATAATATTTTCTAATGCTTCTATAAACCATTTTTCATCACATAATACTTTTATATTTTTATTTAAATGAATTTGCGGATTTAGGTAGTCTAGATCTTCTTCTATTTCATCAATAAGCATTTGTAAATCATATTCTTTAAAACAATATTGGATATTATGAGAATCAATTAAGGCAATTGTTTGCAAATCATTAACTAAATGCTGTATTCTTTGAATTTGATGTTCTATAGAATACAACTTTTTATTTTGGTTTTCTTCAAGTAATAATTCTGTTTGTATGCGAATAGAGGTAATCGGTGTTTTTAGTTGATGAGAGATATCTTCAATATAGTCTTTTAATTTGAGTTGTTCTTTTTTAATAGCTTTTAATGATTGATGATATCTTTTATTAAGCAAATATAATTTATTAGATAATAGACTTTCTTTAGATTCACCATCAATAATCGAAAAATCTTTTTGTTCAATAATAGCATCACAACATTGTATTAAATAATTCATTTGTTTCTTTTTATTTTTTTGTTCCAAAAAATAAAAAAGAATACTTGTAATAATAAATACATTAAAAATATTACTTACCAAAAAAGAATAGATTTCTACAACAATCATTAATACAAATGAAATAATCAAGCAAACATGATTATTCTTTTCTTTTTTTATATTTTCCATCGATACCCTACACCCCTTAATGTTTCAATATATTTTCGATTTTGATATTCTCCTAATGTTTTTCTTAATCTTTTTAAATGAGCTGTTAACGTATTATCTTCCACTACATGCCCGGTTATATCTTCAATCAACATTAATAAATAATCTCTGGTAAGTACCCTTCCATGTCCTTCTACCAGAGCCATTAATAAAGCAAAAGTAATCGTACTCAATTCTAATTCCTTATTATCTTGAAAAACTTTATGTTTTAACGTATCAATAATTAAATCATCTATATAGTAAACCCCTTGTTGCTTCGTTACTTTTCTAAGGTTACATTCAATTCTGGCACAAAGTTCTTTAATACCAAAAGGCTTACATACATAATCATCACCACCTTCGTTTAATCCCCTTACAATAGTTTCTTCATCACTTAAACAACTTAAAAAATAATAGGCACCTCATACTTTTCTTTAATTTCTTTACATAAAGAAATTCCATTACCATCAGGTAATTGAATATCTAAAAGAATGAGATCAATATATTCATTTATTTTCTCTAAAGTTTCTTTTTTAGAATAAGAAACTTCCACAATATAATCCTTATGCTCCAACATTTCCTTTAAAGAATCTGCGATACTTTCATCATCTTCTACAATTAATATTTTTTTCATAATTATCACCATCTCTATCATACCATGCTTAAATGAAAAAAAGATGAAAGCAGTCACTTTCATCTTAAAATTATTTTTCTAAAACAAATAATTGTTTCTCTTTAATACAAATAAGTAAATGTATTAAAAAACAAATACAAACCATTTTCATAGCAGGTGAACTTACTAACATAGGAATAATAAAAAAGCCATATAATACAAGATCCATAAAAACGATTCCAAATAATAAACCTGTATTTTTCTTTAAATCAATTATTTCATGATTTTTTATTTTATAAATAAGAAATAAAATATAAAGAACACCTACAATAAAAACCATGCAATAAGATATCTTAAAAACATTTTCAAAGATTCCTATTTTACCATAAATAGGTTGTCCTAATTCATTTGTTGAAATGCTATATCTTGAAGTATAATTGTTAAAAAACATTGAACTAAAAGTATAAATAAGTTCAAAAATATAAATAGAATAAATGAAAAATACATCTAGCTTATTTTTCATAAGACACCTCTCCTTTTCTACTTTTAGTATATATAAAAGATGTGGATATCTTGTGAATAACTAACAATTACAATCTTTTTTTCAACATTGTAATATTTTCTCTTGACCAAACTTCTTTAAATCCTAAATCTAAAAATAACTTTTTAGCAGGATTATTATTTTCAATATCATCACAAAGAAAACGTAAACCATTTTCTTTAGCATGTTTACATAATAATTCCAAGGCAGTCTTACCTTTTCCTAAACAACGATATTGGTATTCAATAATAATATTTAGAACATATTCTTGATATTCTTCTTCAAAATGATAAGATACTTCACCAATATATTTATTGAGTGTTTCATCATAAATATAAGCATAATAATGCTTTGAATCATTCATCCATAAAGCATACCAAGGTTTCCAAATTTTTTCATTAAAATCACCTAGAATCATT
>OKSD01002704.1_pt1 | contig 14693 bp, 6 predicted proteins | sample 1601221 | NCBI WGS metagenome assembly OKSD01 (sample SAMEA3541550, study PRJEB24748) | human gut metagenome | biome: human gut; feature: human-associated habitat; material: faeces | place: China | collected 2012
AAATCGTCCGCCGAGCGCGGCGCGGGCGCGCTCGGTCTGCTCGCGGTCGTGCTTCTCGGCGCGCAGCGCCTCCAATTCCATCTTTTCTTCGTCTGTCATGTGGTTCTCCTTTCCATCTTATCCGTTTTCCGCCGCTCTGCGCCGCAGCTCCTCCTGCGCGTCCGCCACCCACGGCAGATTTTCCAGAATGGTCTGCCGCGAGAGCAGGGGAGAGAGGGACAGCAGCGTTTCCGCCAGCGCGGCGTTGTCCTGCGGCAGGTTCTTGTAGAAAGTCACCTCGCCGCCCGTGAGATCAACGCTCCGCCCAAGCAGGCGCTCGCCCTCCGTCAGCACGGCGAGCAGGGCGCGCAGCCCGTCTGTAAAGGTCCTTTCCTTTGCAGCTCGTACCTGCTCGATGCCCCAAAGCTTGTATTGCAGCGCCACGCCGGAGCTGTTGCCCGCGAAATGCTCGTCGCAGAGGTCCGGCGTCATGGACAGCTGCAAAATGCTGCGGCGCAGATTGACCTCCAGCTGGCCGAGCGCCTCGTGATTGAGGTTCTTGACGACGAATTCCGCGCGCCCGCCCTCGCTGAGCGAGAGGATGCGGCTGCGGTTCGCCTGCTCGATGTCCCGCTGCGTCGTGCCCTGCATCCCGTAGAGGGCCAGAAACGCGTTGGCAACCGACTGCATATCGTCCAGCGCGCCGGAGAGCAGCACGTTGTACGCGTCCACCAGCCCCGTCACCATCGCGAAGTCGCCCACGCCCTGACAGTTGTTGTAAAAGGGCAGCAGGGGAATGGTGTGCAGCAGGTTTTCTTCCGCCGCGCCGAGGGTCACGCCGGTCCCGTCCCACACAAAGGGGACGAGCCGCTCCGCGGTGTAGAGCACGCCGCGCGTCCCGCCCCTGCCGCTTGCGAACAGGCGCACGGCGGCGAGCAGGGGAGCGCCCGCGTCGCCGGAGCGAATGGCAAAGCAGCCGCAGGGGTCGCAGCGGCAGACCTTCACGCCGCCGCGCTCCGCCCACACGAGCGCGAAGCCCGCGCCGCAGATGCTCAGGTCGCGCCCGAGGTCAAAATAGAGGTGCGGCAGGTCCAGCTCGCGGCTGAGGGCGGCGTAGCGCGCACCCGCCGCGCCGCCGTAGGCGACGGTGGGCGGCAGGCCGAGAAAGTAGCCGGTGTGCACCTCCGTGATGTAGCGCGGAAAGGGCGCGCGCAGGCGGTTGTCCGGACGCCCGCGCACCGTTTCGCCCTTGTCCACGCTCTGCTCTCCGCGGTAATAGTCGTAGAGGCGCTGTCGCTCGGGGCGCACCGTGCGCAGAAATTCGCCCACCGCCGCGCCGAGTGCCTCCGCGTCCGGCACAGCGGCGCAGATGATGTCCTGTTTCAAAAAAAAGTCCTCCTTCACTGAAGTCTATACTTCAAGTGTAGGAGGATTTTCCGCACCGTTCCTCTGTCGCCGTTCACAGTCTTCCGACCACTCGGACAAAACTCATGTGAGACGAAAGGAACGCCCATGGCCGCAGCCATGGGCGTTCCTTTGTCCTTGTGTGCGGCCTATGCCGTGAACAGCGTTTCGGCAAAGAGCCGGTCGTCGTCCATGCAGCCGTTCAGGATAACGATCTTGTCAAAGAACGCCTGCGCACTCTCGCTCAGCTCCACCGGCACAAGCGCAGAGGCATTATATGCCTGCAAGGCGTCATAATACTCCGTCAGCTTTGCCATCAGCGCCGCCCGCTCCTCCGTCAGAAGGGGCGTGAGCATATTCTGGAAGAGCGCTTCGTTGAGCAGCGCAGCGCAGTCGTCCCATGTGTCGGCATCCGACGCTGAGTAGGACGCGCCGAGGATCGCCGCGTCAATGGCCTTGCCATACTGCTGCGTTTGCAGGTAGTAGCCCACTAAGTAGCGCGGAATGGTATTGCTCTGCACCTTGGCGAGCTGTGCGGCATACTCGTCCGCCTGTTCACGGTAATCCTCCGGATATTCCATCTCCAATGAATTCACCACATAGGAGAGCATCATGTCGTTCCGTTCATAAAGGTCGAGCTTTGCCGCCACGCTGAGGTTATAGAGGAACTCATCCCCATCCGCGACCGGCGCGTCTGCCTTCGACGCCGCATAGAGATTGCCGCACAGCGTCAGCACCACGACCACGGTAAAGCCGATGCCGATGTTCCGCGCCAGCAGGGAAGTGTCAAATCCTTTCGCCTGCGCCTTCTTTTTCTTTCCGTTCTCCTCCGCCGCGGCCTTTTCCGCAAACGGCTCGGCGCAGGTCGCAACGATCAGCCCGTAGACGGCGTAGGTCATGCAGAGGAACACGATCATCGACATGGAAACATCCCAACACATCTGCAAGCCGTTCATCACAAATTCCGCGCACAGTGCGGGGTAGAGCCAGTAATACTGGCTCTCCGGTGTCTGCTTCCGTTTTTTCCAGAGCGCGAGCAGCATCGCGGCCAGCGCGCCGGCAAACAGCGCAAGGCCGATCACGCCGTCCTCCAGCAGGACCTGAAGATAGTGCTGATGCACATACCTTGTTTCATAGGGATAATCCTGCACGCTCGTTACCCCCGTTTCAAACGCGCCGATGCCGTTTCCGACGACCGGGCTGAACCTCCACAGCCGGAGCGCATCCTGACGATACATTGCACGAATGATCGGCGAGCTGCTCGCAGAGATCGTTTGCAGGCGGTTCGCCGCAAAGCCCGGCAGAAGCCTGAAGTTCAAAGGGATCTCCTGTACGCCGTCAATGACCGCGCGGTAAATCGTCACGCCGGGCTCCGCCGAAAAATTAAAGCCGCAGATCTCGCTTCCCTCCGGTACGTGAATCGTGACCTCCTGTTCCACCTTGCCATAATGCAGCGAGGTGCGCTCTCCGGTAAGCATTCCGAGCGTATCCCAGGAATAAATCCAGCCGGTCACCTCGCCGTCCGCCTCGACCGTGACCGTGTGCTCGCCGGCGCTGAGTCTGACACTGCGGTCGATAAAGGCCCCGAACGTATACGGGCCCGTCACCTTCAGCGCCGCAGCGATGTACACGGCTGCGCCCAGCGCCACCGCGATCAGCACACCGAAGGCGAGCTTCTCGTGTCGCTCCAGCACTGCGGAGAGCCTCGCGCTCACCGTCAGCTCCAGCAGCGCGGACACTCCTGCATTTGCCAGCAGCAAAGCAAGCACCAGCGCGCTCCGCTCGCTGTTGAGCAGCGCAAACGCAATAAATCCGCACACCAGCGTCGGCACAGCCGCCGACAGCATCCGCAGCAACGCCGCGCTGCGCCCCTTGCCCGCAAAGATCAGATACGCCGCGACCGCCGCGATGAAGCAGGCGATCGCACCCATGCTGAACACCAGCAGGAATGCAAACGCGCTGAACGACAGCGTAACGGTAAAAAGAACACGCTGCCACCTTTTCTCCGCTCCGCACACGAGCGCGGCTGAGAGCAGAACGCCGATGGCAAAAACCGACGCCTCGATGTTGGAGTTACCAAAGATACCGTACAGGCGTGCGCCATTAAATGCTATGTTATCCGTGTTGATCGCAGGCAGCCTTTCCAACAGCAGCTTTGTAATGCCCGTGCTCACCGCCTCCACGCTCAAAAGCGCATAGAGCGCGGAAATCCCCGCGATCACGCCCATCACGCGCCGTGCAAACGCACCGTCGAATTTCTTATGCATCGCAACGAGCAGGAAGAAGAACACCGCGATAAGGATCTTCGACCATTCGCGCAGATGGAACTTGCCGGACATCGCCCAGAAGATCGTCACCCACGAAAACGCCGCGTAGCCGAGCAGCAGCAGGGAGGGGGCATTCCAGATCCTCTTGCGGTCACCAAGCAGCAGCAGCGCGATCACGCCGAGACCCGCGAGCAGCGTCATCCATTTCGTTCCAATGCCGCCGAAATGCAGCACTCCCAGCACCGCGAGCGCAAGGCACAGCGCCACCGTGACCCAAGCGAAGTTCTGTTTCCCGTTTATCTTTGCACGCATTATAAAAGCCTGCTTTCTCAGTATTTTATGGCTTCATTGTACCGTTTCCGCACCCCTGTGTCAAGGCAGAGCTTGTCCCCTTTTATCCGCTTGTGCTTGCGGTGCGGCGCACGGCATGATACAATTAACTTACACCAGAGCCAAAACGGAAAGCAGGAGGACAGCAATGAGCCGAGAAAACGAAAAGGTATTGGCGGAGCTTCGGAAATTTCTTGAACTCCACAACGAGGAGCTGAACGATGAGAAGGACTTTGACCGGCTGGCGGAGCAATTTCTGTCGCAGCACAACGGCTCTCCGGACGGCGGCAGTATGGGAGAGATTGAAACGGCCGATGACTATCTGGAGCTCGCCGAGCAGGCCGCATCAAAGAAAAAGCGCCTGAACTACTTGAAAAAGGCACTGGAGCTTGAGCCGGATCATGTGGACGCGCAGCTTCAGCTGATCCTGACCGAGGCGGAGGACGCTCCGGAGGCACGCCTTACCGCCCTGGAGGATCTCATCAAAAAGGCGGCCAAGCCGTTGGAGGAGGAAGGCTGCTTTGAAAGAGGGACAGGGGCGTTCTGGGGGATCATGGAGACACGGCCTTATATGCGCGTGCGCCGCGAGTACCTCGGTTCGTTGATCGAATGCGGCATGATGCAGCTTGCGATCGAGGAATGCCGGCAGCTTTTGGACTTGTGCGAGGGGGATAACCTCGGCATTCGCTATCTCCTGATGCATCTCTATGCCTATACGGAGGACGAGCTGCACGCATTGGCGCTGCATCGGAAATACGACGCCTATGAGGAAACGCAAATGCTGCTTCCGCTGTCGATCCTGTATTATAAGCTCCATCAGCTTGATAAGGCAGAGGACCACCTGAAACGGCTGGCTTCGGTCAATAAGGACACGAAGAAATTCCTGCGGATCATGATAAACGGAGACCCCGATGCCCTGATCGACCATCTGGACCCGTACGGGTATCGCCCCTTCACGATCGAGGAGCTGACCGAAGAGCTTGTGGGGAATGCGTTTCTCTTCGCCTCTGTACCGCACTTCTTCGCATGGGCATCCAACTGTCTGAGCAAGCGCACAGGCGGTAAGGCAAAGAGACCGGAGAAAGGCAGATAAGGCGGAACGGCCTGCTGCAGGTCCAGCAGTACGCTCAGCGCGTAGAAGTTATCGATGTTCGGCAGCGTCCGTCCCGCCTGCCAGTGATACACGGACTGAGGACACGCGAGGTTCAGGTACCGCTGCATGTCCAACACCGTGCAGCCCTCTCTCGATCCGGCGGCGGAGGATGTTCTCCCCCGTCGCCTTCACATCGATCACCGGATAGGGTATCACGCGCTGATGCCCTCCTCCGTCCATGTCCGCAGCACGAAGTGGTACGGCTCTCCCGTGGGGTCGCACTGGCTGTTGAGCTGCTCCGCCAGACTGCACACCTCCTTCGGATGGCGCGCCCCGATGAGCACGCTCTCCTTCGCGGGCATGCCGTCCATCGCGCACCCGTCCGCATAAAGCCGAAGCTGATAGAGATCCTCCGCCTTCGTGTTCTTTGCCTTGGCTTCATAGATGGTCATCCCACCGGTCTTGCTCACCAGCAGGTCGATCTTCCCCTGCAATCCGATCGTGCGGTAGGTGCCCTCCTCGCGGCCGATGCGGAGCGTATCGCTCTCCGCCGCCTTCTTCTCCGCGAGCTTGCCGACGAGGCGGCTCTCCAGCGACTCGCGCGAGGTCTCCGGCTGTCTGACATTGGCGCGAATCCAGCGGAAAAGCGCCTGCGTGCGCGCGTCTCCCTCGACAAAGGCGTTCTTCGTCGTCTCCGTTGCGGGGAACGCGCAGCCGTCCTCGCCGCGCAGGTCGATCTGCGCGAGGAAGCGGTTGCAGCTCGGGTGCAGCGCCCTTCCGAACACCTTGCTGTACAGGCCACGCTCAATGCAGCGGCCGTTGATGCGGATCTCGAGGCCGGAGGAGGCCATGTTGCCCTTGTAGTAGGTGGCATTCTCCTTATCCGCCTCGATGGTGCCGTAGCGGCAGCGGACGGTGAGCTTACCGCCGCCGAAGTCCGCCGGCGTCTCCGGCAGCTCTACCGGATCTGCCTCCCAGAGAGGCTCGAGCGCCTCAAGCTGATGATAGCTCTCGGGAGCGTTCTGCTCGCGGCAGATGACGCCGATGGTGATGCGGCCCTCTGCGAGGATGGCCGCATAGGTGTAGGCGAGTTCCTCCTTGAGGTAGCCGCACAGCTGACGGAAGTCCGCCTTGGCGCGCTTCGTTGCGGGCTTGAGGCACTCAAGCTTCTCCTTGCCGCAGCGGACGCGGACAGTGGTGCCGGTCTCAAACAGAATGGCGCCGCTGCCCTGATGGACCTTTGCGCGCATCCTTCGGTCGATGGCGGCATAGGGCGCGGACACGCAGCGGTATCGGTCCGCCGCCGCGTCCTCCTTGGTGCGGCTCTCAAGGAGCCACAGCTCGGCCTCCTCGCTGAGATAGGAAAGGGCGTTCTTCAGCCCGCAGCCGTGCTCATTCAGCGGCGTCTGCGCCCCGCCGCAGCCGGAGATGGTCAGCGCCGCGCCGAGGTCCGAGATGCCCGTGCCGCTGTCGCAGACGGAGATGTCTACATAGTCGCCGCCGTCCGTGAGGCAGAGGATGACCTTGCCGCTGCCGCCGTTTGCCCCGATGGAGGAAATGGCGTTGTCCACCAGCTCCTCGATGGCCTGAGCAGGGGAGGTGTAGTGTCCGCCAATGGCCTGAAACAGGGCGAAGCCGCTGGGGGTGTTGTCGAGCACCGTGTCGCCGATGCAGACGCCGGAGGGCTCATAGCTGTTCTCGGTGGTCATGGAGCTTGCGCTGTTGAAGAGGTTCTTGATGTTGTCAGTCGTATTCATGGATCGTATCTCCTATAAAATAAAATTTAATTTCGGCGCGTTCTGCTCCGCGCCTGTGAGCTGCGGCAGGGGGGGATGCGGGGCGGTGACCGCAGGGTCACCCGATGCGCTGCTCAGGGTATGTGCCGCGGATAAAGCGCGCGGCTGCGGGCCTTGAACTCTTTCATGGAACGGTACCTCCTTTCCTCAGCGTGGCAAGCAAAACAGCGTGCAGGCAAAGCTGCCTACACGCTGCTCCAAACCACCATGAGGGTGCGGAGATCTGACGCCCGAGCGCACACGGAGGAAGGTTTATAGCAGCCGTATCTTGCCAAACGGGGCAAAACAGGGTATACTGCTTCCAGACGGTGCGGCTTCAGCCGTTGTGTAGGTGCTACATCCACCTGCGCAGGTTGCGGAGTGCTGGTAACACTCTGCAACTGCCGTTGTTTTGTTATAGTCATAGTATAACATATATGAACTCATATATCAACTGGCGTTTTTGCTAAATATATGAGTTCATATATGTCGATAGTTGCTAAAGTAAATGAAATTGTGTAGATTGAGGAGATTGAAATGAAAACGACAGACGCTCAGAAGCGTGCGTCAACAAAATGGTTGAGCGAAAAAGTGGAAAATGTTACTTTTCGTGTACCGATAGGGAAAAAAGCTGTTCTTCAAGAACATGCAAAGGCTCATGGGGAGTCTTTAAACGCATTTCTTTATAGAGCTGCAAACGAGACTATGGAGCGCGACAAGCAGAAATAAACCCGTGGGTATTAGAGCTTTGCTTTCGAAGCTATTTCTCTAAGGAACCTCAATTTAAGTACCCACTCAAAAAAGGGCGCAAGAAACCAAGCCGTCATTAAGGCGGCCAAATAGAAGTATGGGAAAAAGCGTCAAGCAGGGGCAGGATCAACCTCATCCTTGAAGATATAACCTCTCTTGCGGAGGAGCTCAAGCCCCTGGGCCTTGGAAATTACGACAGAATGTTCTGTCAGCTTATCTTCCAGGTAGCCTGCGGCAGAATAGGGTTCCAGCTTGGAGAGTATGTTTCAGATAGCGGTCAGGAGCATACGGCAGACAGCGATAATCGCTTTCTTGTGACCACGGCGAGCCTTGATTCTGCGATATGGCCCCATCGACAGCAGCCTGAACTTCTTCAACGGGGTGCTTGCAGCGCCTGTCGATGAACGGCGCGACATCAAAGGTTTCACCGGGATGCTCCAAAATGTGGTGGATAATGGAACGTGAGGATTTACCAAATACGTCAGAAAACACATCATCCAGTTCAAATTGGAAACGGTGAGACAATTCAATGCCCGGTTCTTTTCGCTGACTGCCATATTGGTGAGCTTCATACGGTAACGCATCAGGTCACGCAACTGGCGAATATCCGGCGGAGGAATAAAGCTGGGCTTGACCATATCACACATATACAGGTCACAAATCCACTTGGCATCCTTACGGTCGGTTTTATTACCCTTTTGAGGTTTCGTGTATTTTGGATGGGCCAAAGTTACCCAGCAGGTTTTCTCAAGGATATTAAACACCGGTATCCAAAACTTACCGGTGGATTCCATACAAACATCGTTACAGTCGTATTTGGCAAGCCAGTCAGCCAGTTCCTGCAAGCCTTTTGTAAAGGAGGAAAAGCGAGCCTGCTTATACTCTGTACGTCCATTTGTGTCAGTAATTCCGATACAGGCGTAAATCCAGGTCTTGTGAACATCCAGTCCACAGCAGTTTTTGCGAAAAATCTTAAATGCCACAGTATACCTCCCAATTGTAGATTGGAAGGGTTCGGCATTGACTGGCCATCCGGCAAAATCAAGTCGATTTGAAAGAGATAAGTTTACGGGCTGCTTGTTTGCGCCAATCGTTGATGCCTTAACGGACGACCGAACCATATACACATGCGGGGTTGCCGCTATACAGCCCCACCACTCACCTCCACGGGTTCTGCAGTGTACCGAACGCTCCGTGGATATTGTAACAAATTTTGAAAATGTGCGAAAGGCCGCAGGTTTCATAACCCCGTCGGTGTCTTTCGCAGAAAGGCGGATTATACACATGAAGCACAAGCGAAGCGGCAGAGTGACAGCTCTGCTCCTTTCCGCTGTCCTGACGCTCTGCCTGCTCCCCCTGCCGGTCGAGGCCGCGGGCGCGGAGACGGGCGTTCAGCTCGGCGATTACATTCAACTGGGCAGCTACGAAAATGAGCCGATCTTGTGGCGCTGTGTCAGCGTGGACGAAAACGGCCCCCTGATGCTCTCGGACAAGGTACTGTGCGACTCTATGCCCTATGACGCGCAGACCAGCGAAAATTCCGTCAGCGGCTCTCACCGCCGCAGCAGCTACCGGAGCAAATACGGCTCCAACCACTGGCGCGACAGCGATATGCGCTCGTGGCTCAATTCCGACGCCGACGCCGGACAGGTAAAATGGCTCTGCGGCAACCCGCCCAAGGACGGCTATATCCTGGGCGGCGGCGCGTATGACGGCAAGGCGGGCTTCCTCAACGGCTTTACGAGAGACGAGGCCGCCGCCATCAAAACGGTGACGCAGCGCGCCATCGTTTCCCATCCGGAGTACACCGCGGGCTACATCGACGCGCCGGGGGCCGACCTCCCCTACAACACCGACATCGGCTCGGTGGCGGACGGCTACGAGGGCGCACATTACGAAAGCATCACCGACAAGGTGTTCCTGCTGGACGTCAAGCAGCTCCACACCGTCTATGAAAACCTCGGCGGCTACTACATCGCGCAGAACCGGAACGGCGTCAACTGGAGCTACTGGCTGCGGACGCCGGTGACGGACTGCAACCACGATATGCGCTATGTAAGCCCGCAGGGGAGCATCGGGCGCGACGCGCCCTACAAGGGCTACTACGGCGTCCGTCCGGCGTTTTATCTGGACGCGGCGTATTATGCCGTGACCTCCGGCAGCGGCACGGCGGCTGACCCCTATGTTGGCGCCGCGCCGGGCAAGCCGGCGGACAGCACGCCCCTTTCTCCCGCCGAGCGGGACACCGGCGACGGGAATTGGGATGTGGACACCGAGACGTATCTTCAGGTGGAGATGAGCGAACGCTACACGACCGACCGTGAGTACGCCAACCCCACCATTCCGGTGTATGTGATCCAGAAGCCCCGCAGCGACACGGAGAACATGGTGATCCTGTTCTGCGCCGAGGGCTACACCAAAAGCCAGCAGGCGGATTTCATCAAGGATGTTCAGCAGCTGTGGCAGAAAACGCTGAATACGGAGCCGTACCGCAGCATGGCGGACCGCTTCAATGTCTATGCGCTCTGCACGGCGTCGAAAGACGGCTTTAACGGCAGCAGCACGTTTTTCCAGGCGAATAAAAACGGCATCTCCGTCAACTACGGAGGCTGGAGAAACCACATTTTGGAGCGCATCATAGGCACGGCCTTCCTTGAAAAGATCCATGACGCGCATATTCCCAACACGACCATGCCGGAGGCCGATGAATACAGACAGTATGATTACGTTTATGAGCACATCAATCAGTTTGTTGTGCTGGCGAACAGCGGGGAATATTTCGGCGGCTCCCACGATGAGATAAAAAGCGGCATCCACTATATTCTGGCAGCCGCAAAACACAGCTCCTCCCCGTTTATCCTGCGCCACGAGCTGGGGCACGGACTGTTTCATTTAGGCGACGAGTATGCGACCAGCTCGACCCCCGTGGGGGAGGAGTCCTACCGCGCCTCGCTGAACATCTCTCACACGGCGGACCCCAAGCAGGTAAAGTGGAAGAACATGCTGGGCTTCCGTAATACCTATTCCTGCCCGCACAGGGACGATTCGTATGTGTACAATTCCAGCTTCGAGTGCCTCATGCGGGATAACACAAAAAACGAGTTCTGCGACGTGTGCGCCCTTCAGGGCACCAAGCGCATGAGCCAGCTGATCTCCGACCCGCCCGCCCTCTATGCGGCGGTACCGGAGGTGAAGCTATACACCGGCGAGTATAAAAACCCCACCGAGAACTCTGACGCTTACCGGCAGGCGGACTCCTCCGGCTATTGGAAGTATCAAACAGATCGGGAGAACCGCCTTCTGAGCGGCAGCGGCAAAGACCGCTTCTCTCCGGACATGAAGGGGCGGGAGATCGAGCTGCGCACCATCGTTCAAAACCTCTCCGACACCGAGGAACAGACCGTGACGCTGCGCCTGTGGGTGCAGCACGCCGACAGCAGGGAGTTCTTGGCGGAAAAGGACTTTCCCATTCCCGTCTGGAGCGAAAAATCCAAGTTCTGGCCCAAGGGCGCGCTGGAATACACCGGCAGCGACTTTGATTCCGGCCTTGCCAACTGCTCTCTTGTCTACCGAATTCCGGAGAACGCCCAGCTGCAAAGCGGCGACACCATCGGCTTTGAGGTGGTGGACGGGGCGGGGAACATCCTCGCCAACGACCGCACCGAAAATCAGACCTATACCGCCGTCACCGTTCGCTATGCGCTGGAGGACGGCACGGCGATGCCCAATACCGCGCCCTCCGTTCTGCCGGTCCCGACAGGCGCAAGCGTGGACTGGCAGCCGCCTCAGACCCTGAACGGCCACGCCTTTGTCAAGAAGGAGGTCAGCGGCTCCACGGTCACCTTCGTTTATCAGGAGACCTCGGAGCAGCCGGAGGTAAAGACCTACACGGAGACCGTCCTGACGGCCCCCTCCGGCGTCCGCACGATGGGGGAGGAGCTGTGCCTGTCGGCGCAGGTGACGGCGGCAGCGGAGGAGAACACCGTCCATGCGTTACAGGCGGCGGGGCTCCCGGTCTACACGCTGCAAAAAATGGGGAACGACAGGGAAAATCTGGTGCTGCTGCTGTTGGGCGACGGCTACACGCAAGATCAGCAGCAGCGATTTCTTCAGGAGGCGCGGGAACAGCTTGGCCGCCTGATGGCGCTGGAGCCGTACAGCCGCCTTGCCCACCGGATCAATGTGTACGCCGTGCCCACCGTATCCAACGAGGCGGGACTGAGCAGCGAGAACAACAAGCTGGATACCTATTTCGGCCTTACTACCTGGTACGAGACGAAGACCATCGTCTTTAGGAATGACGTAGGCGGGGCGGCAAAGGTGGACGCGATCAAGGCCGATCTGGAGCGGCTGTGTCTGGACGAAGGGGCGACCGTGGACAACATCCATATGTTCGTCAACACCGGCGCGGATGTCGGCTCCGCCAGCGGGATCTACTCCTTTTCCAAGGGAGGGGCCGAGGACTATGCCATGGCCCATGAGCTTTCCCACAGCGTCGGAAAACTGGGGGACGAGTACGGCTCCGCCACGGATTTCCCCAACGTCTCCACCGAGAACAATATCAAGTGGAAAGAGATGATGGGTTATCGGAGCATCCTCGCGGAGACGGGCAACGCCAGCGGTGTGCGGATCCCCACGGCGCACAAGTGCAATATGTACCAGTCGGATCTGCCCTTCTGCGAGGTGTGCCGTCTGGCTCTGGTGCGGCGGATGTTCGTCATGGGTAAGATCCAAAACGGCATGGATCTGTATGTGGCAGACCCGGAGGTCACCACGAAACACGAGCCCCATGTGGACAGCGCGCCTTACCACGTCACGCAGGAAAACCTGATGGAAAAGGCAACGAGCATCCACGATCTCTCCTTGCGGACGGTGATCCAAAATCTCAGCGACCAGGAGCGGACGGTGAAGTTAGTGCTGGGCGTGGTCAAGGCAAACGGTGAGCCGCGAGAGCCATTGAAGGAGAAGACCTTTACCGTCCCGGCGCTGACGAACAAGGACAGCATGGAGGACGCCTGCATTTATCCCACCCTGACCTTTGATCCCATTTGGGGAATGGACTTTAAAGATGGAGACCGGCTGGTGGGAGAGGTCCGGGACGCGGAGAACGGCGAGGTGCTGGCCACCTGTCAGGAGCCGGAATACGACGCGTATCAGGTGGACTATCTGTTGGAGGATCGACAGCCCATCCCCAACACCTTCACCACGCAGCTGCTCCTGCCCAAGGGCTGCACCACGGAGTTCATCGAGGCGCGGCTCCCCCAAAGGGTGGGCGGACACGCCTTCGTTCGGATGGAGCGGGAGGGGCTTGCCCTCCGCCTTTACTACCGTCAGGCCGCCCAGACCGTCCCGCCCGCCGTTGACGGCGGACAGGTGCAGTTCTATGTGAACGGAACGCCCTTGGGCGAGGCGGCAGCAGTCACGGCAGGCGCGGCAGTGCTGGACGGCCAGCCCGTTAGCTCGTTGGCTGGCTTCCGGATAGGGGAGAATGTGCTCACCGCTCGGTTTTTGGGAACGGCGGAGTACGCCGCCTCCGAAAGCACGGGCGTGACCCTCACCGTGAACAAGGCGGCTCCCATCGGCGCGGAGCAGCCCAAGCCCATCCGGCTGACGAGCGCCTCCTACGAGGTCGGCGGACAGGCGGCGGCGCTGGACGGCGCGACCACCGTTGACGATGGCGGCACGGTCACCTATCAGTGGTATCGCGCTGCCGGCGCGGACAGCTTCAACGGCACGCCGATTACCGGCGAGACGAATGCCGCCTATACGCCGGACACCTCTGCCGCAGGCACATACTATTACTATGTCGTCGCGACCAACACCAAGACGGACGGCGAGGGCGCGACCACAGTCGGCACCACCAGCAATATGGCGGTCATTACGGTCACCGCGCCCACCGCGGGCGGCGGCTCTGCGGGCGGTGGCTCCGCCACGACGCCCACCAAGCCCGAGACCACCAAGCCTGACGGCACCAAGGTCGAAACCACCACCAAGCCCGACGGCAGCTCTGTCACGGAGAGCACCGCCCCCAACGGCTCCACCGGCACGGTCAAGACCGACAAGAACGGTCAGACCGAGGCAACTGCCAAGCTGAGCGCCAAGGCGCTCGAGGACGCGAAGAAGTCCGGCGAGGCGGTCAAGGCTCCCGTCGAGGTCGAGGCAAGCCGCAACAGCGGCACCGCGCCCACGGTCAAGGTGGAGCTGCCCAAGGGGGCAGGGGAGACCAAGGTGGAGATCCCCGTTTCCAACGCAAATTCCGGCACGGTGGCGGTGCTCGTCCATCCCGACGGCACCGAGGAAATTTTGAAGAGCTCCCTGCCCACCGAGAACGGCATCCGGCTCAAGCTCGACGGTGACGCGACGGTGAAAATCGTTGACAACTCCAAGCCCTTCGCCGATACCCAAAACCATTGGGCGAAGGACGAGGTCAGCTTCGTCGCCGCGCGCGAGCTGTTCAACGGCATCGGCAATAACCTCTTCGGCGTGTCCGGCGAGATGACCCGCGGCATGGTCAACACCGTGCTCGCGCGCCTTGCAGGTGCGAACACCGAGGGCGGCGCGAAATGGTACGATAAGGGCACCGAGTGGGCGAGGACCAACGGCATTTCCGACGGCACGAATCCCACCGCTCCCGTTACGCGCGAGCAGCTTGCGGCGATGCTCTACCGCTTCGCGGGCGCTCCCGCGGTCAGCGGCGCGCTGAACTTCAACGACGCGAACGCTGTGAGCGAGTACGCGCGGAGCGCGCTGCTCTGGGCGACGCAGAACGGCATCCTCAACGGCGTCGGTGGTAACCTTGCCGCCCCTGCCGCGCTCGCGGAGCGCGCGCAGGTCGCCGCGATGCTGGCGCGATATCTGCGAAGCGCGGGCTAAAACCGAATCCAAGCAGACGAAAGGGGCGGTCCGATGGACCGCCCCTCAGTCTGCGCCCGAGCGCCGCGCTCTCCACGTCGTCCTACGGCAAAGGCACCGTGCGCTATGACCGCTGCAAAATTCGCGCAATGGCTTTTGCACCCTCGGAATATTCCCATATATTCACACATGCGGAATGCGTCTTTTATGGAGCCAGCCATTCTCTTTCATCACGCGATACAC
>OKSD01002744.1_pt1 | contig 14522 bp, 10 predicted proteins | sample 1601221 | NCBI WGS metagenome assembly OKSD01 (sample SAMEA3541550, study PRJEB24748) | human gut metagenome | biome: human gut; feature: human-associated habitat; material: faeces | place: China | collected 2012
CAGCGGGGCGTCTCATACATCTTGCCAAACACACGGACCTCCTGCGCCTCGAAGCTCGCGGCTGGCCGCCCGCTGGTCGATCAGGCGGCCGGTGTAGTCGCCCCAGTCGTGCAGCCGCCAGTCCGCGTCCACAAACCCGGACGTGCGCAGCGCCACCGCGAGGTCGCCGGCCCGGCGCTCGCTGAACTGGCAGATCTCCGCCAGCTGCCTTGCCGGCAGGGCGGATAGGTCGCCGTCCGGCGCATTGTCCAGCGCCCACAGCCACAGCAGGCACATGTGCCCGAGTGCCGCCGGCGTGCGCAGCCCCAGCGCGTCGCGCAGGGCCAGCAGCTTGCGGTGCTGCGGCAGCGATTGGTGCAGTTCAATCCATGCCATGCCCCGGGCCGCGCCCGGCCACGGATCGTTTCCGTTTTTTCATTCCGGCGGTCCCTCACCTCCTTGCGGTTTACATAACGCTGCATCTCCGCCAGTTCGGCGGCATTTTCCCCGCCGAAGCGGCAGCTTTGGCTGTGGAAGCCGCGCATTTGCCCGGCTTCGCGTCGGAGATCGGTTGCGCTTGGCCGCACAGTGTCGGAAGCGGCCCCTTCTATTTCCATTTTATTATGCATTTGCATATCTGTCAAGCGAAATATTATGTACGGAACGAAAAACATTCCGCACAGTCCGCGCACGTCTGCGTGATCACGACCGGATTCTCCGCCTCAGAGGTTTACATAACGTCATTTGCGGATCCTGTCGAAATCTCTGCGTCCCCACTTTCCGCGCCAAAACCGGGCGCAATTTGCCCACCGCGCCCCACGAAAGTTGGCAGAGAAAGCAAAAAAGGTTGCAATTCCGTAACAGCTGGTGTAAGATAAGCAATTGTGTGTATGCGTTATGTCAACAACCAGGCAAAATACCGGAACATAAGGAGTCATCTATGAAGAAACGAATCCTCAGTCTGGCGCTGACGCTGTGCCTGCTGGCGGGGCTGCTGCCCTGCCTGACGGTGGGTGCTGCGGCGGCCGACCGGGTCGATGCCGCGCCGTATGCGAGCGTGGAATATGCGAAAAACGCCGACGTGAAGACAGGCACGGTCCGCTATGTCTGCCAGGTGCCGGCCTATACGGACCTGTTCTGTCCCGAGTATTGGGGCAGCTACACGAACTATGCCAACCACGAGTGCTTCACGGCGTGCATTTCCATGGCGCTGTCGTACCTCGGCCTGGACGCCACGCCCGGCGCGCTCGGCGATTACTGGCTCAGCCGCGGCCACTACGGCGCACCCTTTGCCACCACGCCGGATGACGTCGCCTTCAGCGGCGCGACGTACAGCAAGGTCTCGCTCGCCGAGGCCATCGCGCGCTACGTCGGTGGCGAGGGCAGCTACAGCCCACCGATCATCCACCTCAACGGCTACTCGGCCAACGGCCACTATGTCATGATCATCGGCCAGGACTCGGCCACGGAGTACCGCGTGCTCGATCCGGCCGTGAAGTCGATCTATTCCATGACGCTCACGAACGGCAGCACCGTGCATTATTTCAAGGGCAGCGAGCGCGTCACGGAGGCGGTGCAGTACTACTATCCGGTGCACCACTGGAGCGCCTGGACGGCCATCGAGACGGACGACGGCGCCGTGGACATGGAGCGCACCTGCGTCGACTGCGGCAAGACGGAAACGGCCAGGATCCCGGATCCCTGCGTCGGTGACGAATACTGTGCCGGCGGCGTGTTTGATGATATGCCGGCAGCGAGCAGCTGGATGCACGAGGGCATTGACTATTGCGTGCTCTTCGGCCTTATGAACGGCGTCGGCAAGAACCAGTTCGACCCCATGGGGCAGACGACGCGCGCCATGCTCGTGTCGATCCTCTATCGGATGGCCGGCGAGCCGGACGTGTCCGAACTGCCGGAGGCGCCGTTTGTGGACGTTTCGGACGACGCCTGGTATGCTGCCGCCGTGCGCTGGGCCTATGCCAACGAGGTCGTGCTCGGCACGGACGACACGCACTTTGCGCCGGATGCCCGCCTCACGCGCGCGCAGCTGGTCACGATGCTCTACCGCGCCTACGGCCCGGAAAAGGGCGTCCGCCCGCGCCCAATCGGCGGCTATACGGACTGGAACACCGTGCCCGACTGGGCGTATTCCGCCACGACGTGGGCGGTCTCCATGGGCATCCTCTACGGCACGAGCAGCACGGAGCTCAGCCCGAATACCGGCGCCAACCGCGCGCAGCTTGCCCTGTTCATGATGCGCACCTGCCGCCTGCAGGGAGAGCTGGATTCCTGAAAAATCCGGACAAGCGGGTAGAATTGTTTCGCAAAGTGTGCAAAAATGTTACATCATCGCAATAATGACCAATGAATTATGGTGACATGTGGGTTACTATAGGGCCAGAAAAAACAGCGCCGGTGTTTGCCCGGCGCAGGAACGGAGGCACACTTCATGAAACAGAACCGGACGCGCACGGCGCTCGCGGATGCATATATGCACCTGCTCAACGACTACACGATCGACCGCATCACGGTCAAGATGATCACGGACGCCGTTGGCTGCAGCCGCAAAACGTTCTACTATTATTTCACGGATGTTTACGTGCTCACGCAGTACGTGTTTGAGCTGCGCGTGCAGCAGTTTCTGGACACGAACGGCAACTTCGAGACCATGCGCGAGGGCTTTCTGACGCTGGCGGCGAACCTCTCGAACGACCGGCAGGCCATCCTGAACATCTACCACGGCTACGGCAAGGAAGAGCTCGAGCGCTTCACGTGGGAGACGAGCGATTACTATGCCCGCCAGGTCATCACGCGCTACGCGCAGAACATGGACATCGCGCCCGAGGATCTCGAGGCGATCATCCGCATGTACACGGACATGATGTTCGGCATGCTCATCGACTGGATCAACAACGGCATGGAAGGGGACTATTCCCGCAAGCTGGACATTGCGCTCACGGCGCTCATGCCGGTGCTGCGCGCCAACTGCCGCAGCGCGAAAGCGGCGGCGGCCAACGGCCAGTAAACCGCATAAAAACACCCGGATCTCGTGAGAGATCCGGGTGTTTTTTTCGATTGCAGGATCACTGCTCGCAAAACCGCATCAGCACGGTCGCAACTTCAGCGCGTGTGCCGGTCTTCTGCGGTGCGAGGGTGGTCGCGGACGTGCCGGCGATCACGCCGGTGCCCACGGCCCAGGCCATGGCCTCACGCGCCCATGTTGACACGCGCGCCTGATCCTGATAGCCCGCGAGCGCGCCGTCCGGGCCGCTGAGCGCCTGCTCGCGGCCGGCGTAGCCGTAAAGCATGGTCACCATCTGCTCGCGGGTCAGCGCTTCGTTCGGCGCAAACCGCGTCGGGGACACGCCGGCGACCACGCCCGCGTTGTACGCCCAGATGACGGCGTCGGTGTACCAGCTGCCGCCCGCGTCGGTAAACGGGCAGCTCAGACCGCGCACGGACGGCGCGCCCTCGAGCGCGTAGAGCACCTGCGCGAACATGGCGCGCGTCATCTGTGTGTTGGGCTGGAAGCGGTTGCTGCCCATGCCGTTCATGATCCGGCCGTACTTGACGTAGTCCACGGCGGGGGCATACCATGCGTCCGCAGCCACGTCGTCAAACAGGCCCGTGTAGCTTACGGTCTGCTTGCTGGTCATGTAGTCGTCCGGCAGGCTGCGCAGCCAGGCGAGGCCCGGCTCGCCGCAGTGGGCCAGCCCGATCACGAGCAGGTTTGCCAGCAGCGTCATCGTCGTGCCGGGGTATTTGAGCGCCATTTTCGACAGGCGCGGCGCGAGCATACCCATCGCGGCCTCGATGCCCGCAAGGTCGTAGGTCAGAACGCCGTTTTCCTGCAGCGCCTCGACCAGATAGCCGGTCAGGAGCTTGGCGGCCGTGCCGTTTTTGATCATGCCGGGGATGGTCAGCGAGTAGAAGAGCTTCTTCCAGTTGTCCTGCACCTTTTTGGCGAAGTCCTCGGCCACGCCGGAGGTGTCCTTATCGGCCGCACCGAAAATATCCGCCAGCAGGGCCACAAGGAAGTCCTGCATGTTCTCCGCATAGTCTTCGCGTGAGGAGGCGAGGCACGTCGTGATCGCCTCGCAGAGGTCGGCGTAGAATTCCTTCTGCGTCATGTTGACCTTGAAGATCTTGCCGAGATCGCCGCTCGTGATGTCCTTCGGGTCAATGCCCCAGGCCTGGAAGTAGTCGGGCCAGTAGATGCCGCCGTTGTTCGGGATCTTCACGAATTCCCTGAGCATGGCGGCCTTGTAGGTGAGGTAGTTGTCGTCGCCCTTGGTCGGCACGACGCGGTCGACGCCGTAGCGGGCGAAGTCCCAGTTGTCGAACGCGACGTAGGTCACGAGGTCGTTTTCATTGACGAGATTCTGGATGTTGTCATACACGCGGCCCTGCACCTGCTCTTTCATCGCGCCCATGGGTGGCTCATAGCAGTAGCAGTACAGGTCGTGCGGGCTGAGGCTGACGCCCGCGCCGAGGCTGTAGCCGTTGTCGAGCGCGCCGCCGACCATGTTGGACACGGCCGCGCCGCGGCTGTAGCCCGCGATCCAGATCTTCACCCGGCCGGAGATGCCGGTGTCGGCAATGTAGCCGCGCAGGTAGTCGAGCACCTGGTCGCGGCCGAGGGCGAAGCCCTTGTGCTCGCCCGCAGCATCGAGCCGGGCGTTGCCGCCCCACTCGGCGTGGTAGTTGTTGCCGCGCACGCCGACGGCGATGAGCGTGTAGCTGCCGCCGTTGTCGCGGATGGTCTTGCTGGCGCAGCTGATGCCGATGGAGTCGGCCTCGGCGGGCTGGAACATCCATTTGTTCGACTGGATATTCTCAAAGCCGCACTGCTCGGCCATGGACACAAAGTTGCGGTTGCCGGTGGCGTAGTTGTCCGTCTTTTCGGAGTCCTTGCTCGTATAGGCCGCGAACGCGAGGCCCATAGACATCAGCGCGAGATCCTTGCGGTACGTGTAGCCGCTCCGGGTGAACAGATCGTCGCTGTACGTAAAGGCCGCTTCATAGTCGTGGGTGTCGATCCCGTGACCGGAAGCGTAGCGTACTGTGACGGTCCTGGCGTCCCCCGTGTCCGCCGCGGCGGCGGCCGGCACGAGCGACACGGTCAGCACCAGACACAGCAGCAGGCTGATGATGCGCTTTTTCATGTTCTTTCTCCTCCCATTTTTGTCGGTCTGCAAGTTCAGATACAACCAATTTTATTATACGTATGAAAAATGGAAATAGCAAGGAGCAATTTCAATCCGCCTGTTCAGGACCGGCAAAAAAATGCCCCGCAGCGCCCATGGGCGCTGCGGGGCAGAAAATGTGCGGTGTTTATTGCCGGAACATGGTGTAAGCACGGCCGTCGCCGACGGCGTCGGCGATCATCATACGGTCGCTGAGCACGGAAAAGCGGTAAAACGCCACGGCGTCTTCGCCCGTTCCGGCGTAGATGGCGTTGTCGCGCAGGGTGCATTCCTTCCCGCTCAGGCCGGGCAGGGAGCAGGTCACCGTGCCGTCGTCGGCAACGGTCAGCTCGCCCGCGTCGCTGCTCCAGCTTCCGGTCAAAAACGCTTGCGCGTAGCTGTCGTCGCGCATGATGACCTGATTGGTGTCGGAAAAGCCGATAAGCTCCATAAGCTTCTGCGCGGCCTGCGCGTTGGTCATGCCGGACGCGAGCGCAAGCTGGCCCAGGCTGTCGCACAGGTGGGCGTTGGTGAGAAACAGGCGCTTGTCGCTGTCGGAATAATTGCGCGCGGCGAGCACGGTGTAGTCGGCCAGCGCGGTCTGGTAATCCTGCGCGCTGTAGGCCTCCGAGGCCGCGGCGTAGATCTGCGGCAGGCTCTTGGCCTCTATGGTGTCGAGCACGCCGCTGTAGGCCGCAAGGCCTGCGTCGGTGTAGGTCTCGCGCAGGTCGTCGAGATACATGAGCGCCTGCGTGTACTGCCCGGCCTGATAGAGCCGGCCGGTTCGGATAATCTCCGTGCGCAGGCTATTGTCCCCGGCGGGAAAGAGCTTGACGTCGCCGCGCAGGGTCTCGGCGGTGTCAAACTGGAAGTTGCAGATCGCGTCCTTGACGCGGCTGTTCACGGCCGCGTCCTGCGAGGCGACGACGGCGAATCCCGCGCCGACGGCGATGAGCACGATGGTGATGCCGATGAGCAGCGCACGCAGCCGTTTGTTGTTCCAGATCTTTTCGTGCAGGACCGGCCGCCCGCACTGCGGGCAGCGGCGCGCGCCCTGCGGCAGCTCCGCATGGCATTCGCGGCATTGCATATGCTGTTCCCCCCTCACGATGGTCGCGCCTTTTTTGACACAAACCAGACGCAACGCTCATTATAGCCGATTCCGGTGCGCAGTGCAAGCCGCGCGGCGGGAAAAGCCGCGAAAACCTGTCAGGAACGCGCTAAGAAAGCGGTAAGGAAAATTGCGCACATGGCGCTGTTTGTCCGCTTGACATCCGGTGCGGATCCGGTAAAATAAACCTGTAACCGGTATTGCCGCCAATCTGTCCGGCGCCGAAGTGTGTGCGGCGGCGGAACATCAAGAAAGGGGTAAAGCAGCATGAACGCAAATGCATTCGTCCACTGGGGCCTCGGCCTCGCATCCGACATTCTGGAGATCTGCAAGGAGGGCAAGGCTGCCGCGATCGTTGACGCGATCGACAAATGGTATCCCGAGCTCCTGTAAGCAGAAACAGGAAAAATGGTCCCCCGGAGCATCGCTCCGGGGGATTTTTTGTGTCGAACCGTACCGATTGGGTGAATAACCACGCACGCAGAGGTTGAAATCCGGCGAAATGCGCGCTATACTATCGCCAGACCAGATCCCACTGGTCATTGTTGCTGTAAGGAGCATATTCTCATGCAGAAGTTTGAAAAGCACAGCCCGGTCGTCGTGACCGAGGTCACGACCAAGCACGAGCTGCGCCAGTTTATGCAGTATCCCAATCGGCTCTATGCCGATAATCCGAACTACATTCCCTCGTTCTACGGCGATGACCTCTCGGACTGGACGCCGGGCAAAAACCCCGCGTTTGATTATTGCGAGGCGCGCTGCTGGCTGGCCCGGCGCGACGGAGAGATCGTCGGCCGCATCGGCGCGATCCTCAGCCACAAGGCCAATGACAAGTTCGGCACGCACCGCATGCGCTTCAGCCAGGTGGACTTCGTGGATGATTCCGAGGTTTCGGCGGCGCTGTTCGGCACGGTCGAGCGCTGGGCGCGCGAAAAGGGCTGCGACCAGGTGCACGGCCCGCTCGGCTTCACGGACATGGACCGCGAGGGTATGCTCGTCGAGGGCTTTGACCGCCGAAGCCTGTTTTTCACCAACTACAACGCGCCGTATTATCTCGAGCACCTCACCCGACTCGGCTACCGCAAGGATGTTGACTGGATCGAGTACCGCATCACCGTGCCCGAACCGGGCGGCGCGGAGGCCGAGCGCCTGCACAAGCTCTCGGAGTTCATCCTCAAGCGCAAGCACCTGCACGTGGCCACCGTGCACCACAAGAGCGAGTACGGCCCGTTTGTCCGCCAGGTCTTTGAGCTGGTCAACGCGGCTTATGCGCCGCTCTACGGTGTCGTGGAGCTCTCGGACGAGCAGATCGAGCGCTATGCCAACAAGTTCATCCCGCTCGTCGATCCGGACTTCGTTTGCTTTGTGGTTGACGAGCAGGATCAGCTCGTGGCCTTCGGCGTCACGGCGCTTGACCCCTCGGTCGCTCTCAAGCACTCCGACGGCCGCCTGTTCCCGTTCGGCTGGGCGGGCGTGCTCAACGACCTGCACCACAGCGACACGCTCATCATGCTGCTCACGGCCGTGCGGCCTGATCTGCAGGCCGAGGGCATCAATGCCGTCATGATGGATCATGTCTGTCAGAGCTGCAACCGCCACGGCGTGCGCTTTGCCGAGACCGGCCCGATGCTCGAGCTCAATGACCACATCCTCGCGCAGTGGAAGCGGCTCGAGAAAGAGCAGCACAAGCGCCGCCGCTGCTTCATCAAGGATCTGGATCATGACGTCAACGCGGCCAACGCCGCCGCAGCGCAGACCGAGACCCCGGAGACGGAAAGCGCCGAATAACGCGGATGCGAAAGAAAAAATGACCAGCGCGCCGGCTTTGCCCGGCGCGCTGGTTCTTTTCAAGCCTTCTCCTTGCTCCTTGCGGGGAAATAGTGCATGATTTTATATGTGTTTGCGCAGCAGGGGAGTCCGAGGGGGCAAGGCCCGCCTCGGATGAGATCACGCATCGCCGCAAGGCGATGCCTTCTCCCTGAGGAGAAGGTGGTGCGGCGGTACGCCGCGACGGATGCCGTGGAAGGGCCGCGGTTTCTTCCGGCGCTGCCGCCCATGCACCGCGCTCCGCCCGCACCCGCAAACAAAAAAGGCGCTGCCGCGGCAGCGCCTTTTTCCTATCTTGTTGTTTCTCAGCCCTTCGCGCGCTCGAGATACTCGCCCACGCGGGTGTCGACGCGGATGCGGTCGCCGGGGTTGATGAACAGCGGCACCTTGATCTCAGCGCCGGTCTCGAGGGTGGCAGGCTTGGTGGCGTTGGTGGCCGTGTTGCCGGCGAAGCCCGGATCGGTGTCGGTCACTTCGAGCTCGACGAACGTGGGCGGCTCGACCAGGAACACCTTGCCCTTGTAGGAGCTGATGACGCACTCCATGTTCTCCTTCACGAAGCGGAAGTTGCTGCCGAGCGCGCTCTCGTCGATGGGGATGAGCTCGTAGGTCTCGGGGTCCATGAAGTAGTAAAGGTTGCCGTCGTTATAGCTGTACTCCATCGTCTTGCGGTCGATGGTGGCGCTCTCGAACTTGGCGGTGGGGTTGAAGGACGTCTCGGTCACGGCGCCGGTGATGACGTTTTTCATCTTGGTGCGCACGAAAGCCGCGCCCTTGCCGGGCTTGACGTGCTGGAACTCGACGACCTGCATGACCTGGCCGTCCATTTCGAAAGTAACGCCGTTGCGGAAATCGCCTGCAGTAATCATATAGGAATCCTCCTCAAGAATGATCAGAATCAAAAATCTTATATAGTTTACACGATTTTGCGTGGTTTGACAAGCGGGTATTTACAGAATGATGAGATTTTTCGGGCTTCGGGTGAGAATTTCCGCGCCGTCGGCCGTCAGATGCATCACGTCCTCGATGCGCACGCCGAATTTTCCGGGCAGATAGATGCCCGGCTCGGCGGAGATGACGGTGTGCTCCGGCAGCTTCGCGTGCACGCCGGGGGCGGCAATGGGGTGCTCGTGAATGTCGAGCCCCAGACTGTGGCCGAAGCTGTGGCCGAAGTACGCGCCGTAGCCCGCGTCGCTGATGACCTTGCGCGCGGCGGCATCCACGCGCTCACCGGTCACGCCGGCCTTCGCCGCGGCGATGCCGGCCAGCTGCGCATTGAGCACGATCTGGTACACGCTGCGCATCTCGTCGCTCGGCATGCCGACGGCGACGGTGCGCGTCATGTCCGAGCAGTAGCCGTTTTTGCGGCAGCCAAAGTCCATCGTCACAAAGTCGCCCGCGGCCACGCGCCGGTCGCCGGGCACGCCGTGGGGCATGCTCGTGTCCGGGCCGGTGAGCACGATGGGGTCAAAGCTCGTGCCCTCTGCGCCGAGACGCAGCATGCGGTAGATGAGCTCGGCCGCGATCTCGCGCTCGGTCATGCCGGGGCGGATGACGGTGCAGATCTGCGCGAACGTCTCGTCCGTGATCTGCTGCGCCTGATACATCATCGCCAGCTCCTCCGGCTGCTTGGCCGCGCGCAGGCTGCGGATCAGGTTCTGCGCCGGCTGCAGCTTCAGGCCGAAGAGCTGCTCATAGGCTGTGAACTCGGCATAGCTCGTTGTCTGCTCCTCGCCGCCGAGGATCTGCACGTTCGCCTCGCGCAGAATGCCCTGCACGAGCGTGCGCATCGGCGCCTCGCGCGAGCACAGCAGCACCTGGGCGATGCCGGTCAGCGCGGCGCGCGCGGCCTCGATGTAGCGGGCGTCGGTGATGAAAAATGCCTGGTGCACCGTCACGATCACGGCGCCGTCCGAGGACGGGAAGCCGGTGGCGAACCGGCGGTCGTTTTCGTCGGTGAGCAGGATGGCGTCCAGGTGCGCCTGTGTCAGCGCGCGCTGGATGCGGGCAATGTTGTTGAGCATGAAAAATACACCTCCGTGGGAATGGGTCTGCGTTCAGGATTGTGCGTCCGTGGCCGGGTCGGTCAGGGCAAGGTCATTTGCGGTCAGCGGGGCGTACAGTGCGTCGCCGTCCGTGTCTTCCAGTCCGACGGCCGACACACCGTCGAGCGCCGTGCCGGACAGCACCAGACAGGCCAGCGCCTGCGTGCGCGCGATGCCGCTCGCCGTGTCGGAGCTTGTCACCGTCAGCCAGAGCGTGCCCGCATCGTCGATGCGGTAGCCGCCGAGCGTCAGCCACCTGCGCACGGGGTTGAAGCACGTGCTGTCGCCGGGCGCCGCGCCGAGCGCGTCGATCATCACCTGCACCGGATCCGTGCCGTCGGGCACGGTGATCGTCTCCGTCTCCATGAGGGCGGCGCCCTCTTTTGCGATGCGGTATACCGTCACGGTCTGCCGCCTGGCGCAGCCCGCGCAGCCGAGCGCGAGCGCGAGGGTCAGCAGCAGGGGAAGCCAGCGCTTCATGTCTCCGGCACCTCCTTTTGCGTCTCCGGCGCGCCGCTCGCCGCCGCGCGCGGGAACGTCACGGTAAAGCGCGTGCCGTGCGGCTCCACGCCGTCCACGGTCACGACGCCGCCGTAGAGCGCGGCCGCGTCGTGCACGATCGACAGGCCGAGACCGCTGCCGCCGTGCTCGCGCGAGCGGGCCTTGTCCACGCGGTAAAAGCGGTTGAAGATGTTCGGCCGGTCGGCCTCGGGGATGCCGATGCCGGTGTCGGCCACGGACAGGATGCTCTGCTCGCCGCGCGTCTCGACACGCACGGTCACGTCCCCGCCCGGAAGATTGTACTTGATGGCGTTTTCGACGAGGTTAAAGACGATGTGGTAAATGTCGTCCTCGGACGCGCGCACGGTCACGCCCTCGCTCATGAGGCACGTGATCGTCACGCTGCTCCGGTCGGCCAGCGGGCGCAGCAGGTGCAGCGTCCCGTGCACGGCCTGCTGCAGGTCGACGATCGTCACGTCCGGCTGCACGCCGTCGTCGCGCCGCGACAGGTCGAGCAGCTTCTCGGTCGTGCGCTGCAGGCGCTCGGCCTCGCTGCCGATGTCGGCCACGAACTCGCGCATCGTCGTGCTGTCCATGTCCGCGCTCTGGGAGATGCTGTCCGACAGCAGGCGGATGGACGCCAGCGGCGTCTTGAGCTCGTGCGATGCGTCGGAGACGAACCGGCGGCGCTGGGCCTCGGTCGTCTCGAGCCGTTCGGTGAGGTTGTTGAATTCCTGCCCGAGCTCGGTCAGCTCGTCGTGCCCCGAGAGCGTCAGGCGGAAGCTGTAGTCGCCGCGCTGCACGGTGCGCACGCCGTCGGCCAGCTGCGTGATGCGCCGCGTGAGCATCTTGATGGAAAACCACAGCACCACGAGCGCGGCCGCGCCGATGCCGATCGTGATCGTGGCGAGCCGGCGCTGGATGCTGCCGATGAGCGCAGCGCGCTCGCCGTCGCTCTCGCAAACGTACACGGCGCCGACGGTCCGGCCGCTGTTCATGACGGGCATGGCCGCGCGGCTGAGAAACGCGCCGGTCGTGTAGTGCGAGTAGAACACGGCCTGTCCGTCGAGCGCGCGCACGAGCTCGGGGTAGAGCACGTATTTGCCGCGGATGTTGTTTTCGCTCGCGGAGTCATACACGGCCAGCCCCTCGCTGTCGGTCACGATGATGCGCGTCAGGTCGCGCAGGTCGAGCAGGGCGAGCACCTGCCGGGTGTTGTCCGGCGTGAGATTGTCGAGCAGCGACAGGGAGGACGACACGACGGCGGCGCGGTTTGTCAGCGCGCTCTGCTTTTCGGTGAATACGATGTCGCGCGAGGCGCGCGTGGGGTAGGTGTTCATGAGCGCGAGCAGGATCGCCACGAGGATCGTGAACGTCACGGCGAAGCGAAACTGCACGCTCGATACCAGCCTGTGCGGCAGCCGGAGGCGAAACGGATGCTGCTTCATCCGTCAGGCCTCGGCGAAGTAGTAGCCCACGCCCCACTTGGTGATGATGTATTCGGGTGCGGCGGGGTTGCGCTCGAGCTTCTCGCGCAGGCGGCGGATGTGCACGTCCACGGTGCGGATGTCGCCCTGATAGTCGTAGCCCCACACGAGGTCGAGCAGCTGCTCGCGCGAGTAGACCTTGCCGGGGTTGCGCATGAGCAGCTCGATGAGGTCGAACTCCTTGAGCGTCAGCTCCACGTTCTGGCCGAAGCGGCGGGCGCTGCGGCGCTCGGGGTCGATCTCGATGTGGCCGCGCACGAGCTTGCCGCCGTCCGGCTCGGCCGGGGCGGCGGGGGCCATGCTCGAGCGGCGAATGAGCGCGCGGATGCGCGCCTTGAGCTCGAGGATGTTAAACGGCTTCGTGATATAGTCGTCCGCGCCGGATTCAAAGCCGATGAGCTTGTCTGCGTCCTCGCTGCGGGCCGTGAGCATGATGATCGGCACGGTGGAAAACTGCCGGATCTGCTGGCACGCGCCGAGCCCGTCGAGCTTCGGCATCATGAGGTCGAGCAGGATCACGGCGTACTCGCCGCGGCGCGCCATGTCCACGGCGGTCTCGCCGTCATAGCACACGTCCACCTGATAGCCCTCGTTTTCGAGGTTGAATTTGATGCCCTTGACGATGGTTTTTTCGTCGTCCACAACCAGTATTTTCATCGCGGTCCCTCCGTTTGCGTCTTTTCGCGGAAATGATTTGCTTTTCGCCGCCGGAATTATTATAATGGGGCAAGACACTGCCATTTGTCCCGGCCGCGCGGCAGCGCCGTCTCCGGCCGGATATTCCATTATATCATAGTTCTATGGAGAAAGATATGAAAAAATATCGCATTTTGCCGCTGCTGCTCATCGTCTGCCTGCTGCTGACGGCGGCTTTCCCGGTCGCCGCCGCGAAAAACACCGCGGACAATTCGGCCGATACCCCCCAGAGCACCGCAAACGTCTCGTCCGACGGCGTGCCCCAGAGCACTGTCCAGGCGCAGGAGGGGTCGTATGTTTTCGGCAGCGACGCGGTCAAGTCCGCGCTCGATGAAAAGCTGCAGGCCAACTGCGTCCTGCTCGCCGACGAGGACAGCGGCCAGTATTACTATACCCGCAACATCGACGCCAAAGCCTACCCCGCGAGCCTGACGAAGATCATGACGCTCCTGCTCGCGGTCGAGGCGGTCGAGCGCGGCGACGTGAACTTGAGCGACACCGTCACCGCCTATGACGACTGCAATGCCGACATGGTCGAGGGCGCGAGCAATGCCGACATCAAGGTCGGCGAGACCATGACGTTTGAGGACTTTCTCTACTGTGCCATGATCTCCTCGGCCAACGAGGCGTGCAACGTCGTCGCGGAGTATGTCTGCGGCAGCATCTCGGCGTTCGTGCAGCGCATGAACGAGCGCGCGCAGGCCCTCGGCTGCACGGGCACGCACTTTGCCAACCCCCACGGCCTGCCGAACGACGATCATTATACCACGGCGCACGACCTCTACCGCATCACGAAAGAAGCGCTCAGCCACGAGCTCTTCGCCACGATCTGCAACACGGTCAAGCACACCGTCCCGGCCACGAACCTGTCCGACGAGCGCACGCTCTCGAACACGAACGGCCTCATCAATCCCGAGTCCCCGATGTACCGCGGCTATTATTACGAATACGCCAAGGGCGTCAAGACTGGCCACACCGATGCCGCGGGCTACTGCCTCATCTCCACGGCGGAGAAGGACGGCGTGCGCCTGCTGTGCGTCGTGCTCGGCGGCAAGGGCACGACCCGCGCCAACGGCACGACCGATTTCGGCAGCTTTTCCGACACGCTCACGGCCTACCGCTGGGTGTTTGCCAACTACGGCTGGCGCGATATCGTCAGCGCGAGCGACCTCATCTGCGAAGTTCCCGTGCGCTATGGGCGCGACAGTGACAGCGTGACCGTCCGCCCGGCGCAGAGCATCTCGGCCGTGCTGCCGTCGGCCGATGCGGGCGGCGCGCCGCAGTTTGAGCAGCAGGTCACGCTCTATTCCGAGCGCGACGGCAAACCGCTCGAAGCCCCCGTCAAGGCGGGGGACGAGGTCGGCGAGCTCACGGTGTCGTATGACGGCACGGTCTACGGCACGGTCAAGCTTGTCGCGGCAGTCGATGTCGCCGTGTCGAAGGGGGCGTACATCGGCGGCCACCTGCGCGCCTTTTTCACGAATCCCATTGTGCTCGTCGTGCTGCTGCTCGTCGTGCTGGCCGTCATCGGCTATGTGCTGTGGCTGGTGCGCCGCCGCAAGCAGATCGAGGCCGAGCGCCGTCGCCGCCGCCGCGCGCAGATGGAGGCCGAGGAGGCCCGCCGCCGCGCGCAGATGCGCGAGACGCTGCATGAATTCGACCGCGACCACGTCGGCAGCGGCCGCCGCTG
>OKSD01002755.1_pt1 | contig 14487 bp, 15 predicted proteins | sample 1601221 | NCBI WGS metagenome assembly OKSD01 (sample SAMEA3541550, study PRJEB24748) | human gut metagenome | biome: human gut; feature: human-associated habitat; material: faeces | place: China | collected 2012
GGCGTAGAGCAGCCCGTCGCGCAGAAGCTCATTTTTCGTTTTGCCCGACGCGGTTCCGGACAACCGACCGCAGGGATAAACAAATTTTATGCTATTAATTTGTTCCTTAGGTAGTCCTCTCGAAGTGATCGCCAGAGCTTCTTCATCTCTCCACTGACGGTAGAAGCTTCTGCAGGGGTTAATAAATTATTACTCAGATGCGGGCGACAATTGTTATAGAACTCAATCGCCTCGGCCAGCGCCCGTTCAAGCTCCTCAAAGCTTTCAAATCTTCTTTTGTCCAGGATTTCATTTTTAAGCGTTGAATTTACTCTCTCTGCTATTGCATTTTCTTTCGGGTCCCCGCACTCCGTCATGCTGATGCCCACTCGAGCGCTCCTTAACATCTCTACGTATTCTTTACTTGCATACTGGACGCCTCTATCCGAGTGGTGCACCAAGCTCCCGTTACAAATATCCACTCCACGATCATTGGCAATCCTAAAGGCCATTGACAACGCTTGCAGCGCCGGCCTATTACTCAAATCTCTGCCTAATCGCCAGCCCATGACTTCGTGGCTGTATGCGTCAGTAATCAAGGATAAATACGCAAATTCCAACTCCCAATCAGACACTTTAATCGGTATATAGGTAATGTCACTGACCCACACTTGATAAGGGCGGCACGGTATTACGTCCTTGATCAAATTCGGGTACGTGGGCAAATTGTGCCGAGAATCCGTTGTCCTTGGTTTCCTTTTCTTTTGTCGGAGCTTTAAATGATTGTCGGAAAGGATATCTGCAAACCTGTCCCGCCCTACATGAAGCTCCTTCGGAAACTGGCGACAGAACATGAACCACAGTTTCTTTCCACCAATATTAGGATCCTTTTGACGAATGTCTTCGCAATATTTAACGATGATCTCTTCGACCAACACTTTCGTCTCGTCGGTAGGTTCTTTTCGTGCTTTGTAGTAAGCCTGCTTACTGACGCCAAACAATTTACAGAGTGCCGTTACACCACCGTAAGGACAACCCTGTCTAAGCAGGACATCTATTGTTTGGCGCCATGTTTTTTTCGTATGGCGATGCCGAACTTCTTTTCCGCGACATTAACCATAGTTTCATAGGCGCAAGCTTTTAACTCAGCTGCACGCAGCTGAGCTTTGAGCTCTTTTATCTGAGCTTCCAATAAAGCAGTCTCACTATTACAACTGCTAGTGCAAACCGAATTCTTTGAATCACCACCGGCTGCAAAATCCTCAACCTTCGGCTCCGGTTTCAGTTTAATGCTCTTGTGTTTTGGCAAATTTATCCACCTGTAAACTGTCGCCAAACAAACTGGAACTTGCGCTGCAATTTCTTTTATTGGCATTCCTTGATTGTACAAATCGGCGACAAGTCTTTGTGTTTCGGCTCGCGTAATCAACGATCCTATTTGTCTTTCATGCGGCATTATTTGACTCCTTTAAGAGTCAACTTTTTTTAGGACAAGACAGCATTTAAAAAACGTCACGAAATGACGCCTTCGGAATATCGAGCTTCGAACACAGGCTGCAATTAAACTTTCAAAAGCCGAAGACAACCTGATTTCACAATTCACAGACGAAATTGATTGTTAACTAATGGATTTACCTAGGGGTTCACAGGATTCCTGCTTAAAAGCCGCCCAATGTGGGTTCGACTGTGGCATGATGATCAGAATGGCCGCGACGTGTACGCGGTGACGAATTCTTCTATTGGAGTCTATTAAATGTTGATGAAAAAGCTGCTTTGGACAGCGTGCGCTGCAATCGCATTGACTGCTTCCGCCGGAATTAATGCTGAAGAGTATGTCGTTGGAACAGGCGCAACTTATCGTCCTTTCGAATATGAAACACCGCAGAAAGAGCTCGTCGGCTTCGACGTTGATTTGATGCGTGCTATCGCCAAGGCTGAAGGTTTTGACGTTAAGTTCATCAACACACCGTGGGAAGGCATCTTCGCCACTGTCGATAAAGGCGACCGCGACATCATCATGTCCGGTATCACGATTACCGACAAACGCAAGCAGGTTGTTGATTTCTCCAAACCCTACTTCCTGGCTCATCAGCTGATCCTGACCGACAAGTCCGTCAAGATCAACAAGCTTTCCGATCTCTCTAAAGGCAGTGTGGCTGTTGTGAGCGGTTCTGCCGGTGACGTTGCTGCCTCTAAGGCATTCGGCAAAGCTTCTACAAGAATTCGTCGTTTTGACAACACTCCGCTTGCTCTCGAAGAACTAAATCAGGGCGGTGTGGTCGCCGCAATCGGTGATATCGGTGTTTTGGCTTTCTATGCCCGCAACAACCCCGACAAGCACTTCAACATGACTCGTGACCCTGCTTTCGAAGAACAGTACTTCGGCATTGCTGTTAAGAAAGGTAACCAGAAGCTGATCGATAAGATCAACGCCGGTCTCGAAAAAGTGATCGCCAGCGGTGAATACAATAAGATTTATCGCAAATGGTTCGGTACTGATGCACCGAAACTTCCTCAGTAACAGGAACTAACCAATGAAATTGCCCGATCTACATGGTCGGGTAATTTTTAAATAAAATCTCGGGAATTTTTTAATACCAAGGAGCGAACGTGGGCGGATTTCGGTACGAAGTAATTACAGAATATTGGCCTCTCTTCTTAGAAGGCGCCAAGATGACCATCCAAATTACGGTGATCTGTGTCACCTTGGGTGTGATTTTGGGTATGGCTTTAGGCATGGCCCGACTGGCTGATGCAAGACATTCCCCTTGGAAGCAGATTCTTAAATATTGTGTTCGCTGGCCGGTGACGGTTTACGTGAGCTTCTTCCGTGGAACGCCTCTTTTCGTTCAGATTCTGCTGATGCAGTTCGCGATCCTTCCGTTCTTTATTCATCCGACCGAAGGCCTTTTAATTTCCGGTGACCTTGCCCGTGAGATTCGTTCCACATACGGTGCGATGCTCGCCGGTATCGTAGCCATTACATTGAATGCCGGTGCTTACCTTTCCGAGGTTTTCCGTGCCGGTATCCAGTCTTTGGATAAAGGGCAGATGGAAGCTGCCCGCTCCGTCGGTATGACTTACTGGCAGGCCATGTTCCACATCATCCTGCCGCAGGCTTTCCGCCGTATGCTTCCGCCGTTGGGCAACAACGCGATTGCCATTTTGAAAGACTCTTCTCTGGTTTCTGCCATCGGTTTGGCTGAACTGGCTTACGCCGCACGTACCGTTGCCGGTGCAACAGCCCGCTACTGGGAACCGTACATCACGATTTCTTTGATGTACTGGGTCATGACTTTGGGTCTGGCTTACCTCGTGAAGAAGATGGAACAACGCTTGGGTAAAGGAGACGACAACAGATGAGCGACAACAAGACCGAACAGAAACCGGTTATCCGTATCGAAAATCTGCACAAGTATTTCGGAGATAACCAAGTCCTTCGCGGTATTGACCTCGAAGTGATGCCCGGAGAAAAAGTCGTGGTGTTAGGACCGTCCGGCTCCGGCAAGTCCACAATGCTTCGCTGCATCAATGCATTGGAAGAAACCACCAGCGGCAAGATTTATGTAAATGATGTTGACATCACTTCTCCGAAGACCGATATCAATAAAGTTCGTGAACATCTCGGAATGGTGTTCCAGCGCTTTAATCTCTGGCCGCACAAGACCGTTCTTGAGAACGTTGCCTTGGCACCGAAACTCGTCTCCGGCGTCAACAAAGCCGAGGCCGAGAAGAAGGCCATGGAAATGCTCAAGCGCGTCGGTTTGGCTGAAAAAGCCAACGCTTATCCCGCAAGCCTTTCCGGCGGTCAGCAGCAGCGTGTTGCGATTGCTCGAGGCTTGGCAATGGGGCCGAAGGCTCTGCTGTTTGACGAACCGACATCTGCGCTTGACCCGGAACTCGTGGGCGAAGTGCTGAAGGTGATGACCGATCTGGCGAAATCCGGTATGACGATGGTTGTGGTTACGCACGAAATGGGCTTTGCCCGTGAAGTGGCCGATCGCGTGATCTTTATGGACGGCGGCGTGATCGTCGAACAAGGCAAGCCGGAAGATGTTCTTCTGCATCCGAAGGAAGAAAGAACTCGTACTTTCTTGAAGCGCGTTCTTCCGGCCTCAGAAGAACAGAAATAGTTCATCCGTAATTTTCCAAATAGCTCGCTCTCGAAATGATTCCGAGCTATTTTTACGCCTGAGCTTCCTTACGTGAAGCGAGAAGCCAAACCGCTGCAAACACCAGCACGCCTCCGACACCTTCAGCGGGAGTGAGCGGAGCACCGAGCAGAGCGACGGAGAGGACAACAGCCGTGATCGGCTCAAAGCAGCTCAAGAGGCTGGCCGAGGTCGCTGAGATCATCTTGAGGCTCGATACATAGAGCAGGAAAGAAACCAAAGTTCCGACAACAACGATATAGGCGTAGAAAAGCGCCGACAGCGTCGTCCAATTGGCTTCTTCAATTGCCCACGGCGGAAAGAGGATACTCATCACAATGCCGCCGACCGTCATGCTGCCGCCGACCACAATGGTAACGGGGATTTTCTTAAGAACGGCATTCGGCTGGATGTTGCTGGCGGCGCCGGCAACCGAGGAAGCAAGACCCCAAAGGACGCCCGTTAGAGAGAGTGAAACGGAGTCAAAATCTCCTTTGGTGGTAATCAATACAACCGCTATGATTGCCAGCGCCGTGCACGCCATTTCACGAATCTGAGGTGCGCGATGCTTTACAAAAATGTCCCAGATCGTCGTAAATACCGGAATAGTGGCCGCGAGGATGGCGGCGGTGCCTGCATTGCTGCACTGAATCGCCAGGAAAAACGTCAGCTGCGTGAGCAGTACGAGCACGCCATAAAGAAGGATGTCTTTTGCTACGCCGGGTTGGGAGAAATACTTCAGAAGCGAGCGGCGCATAAAGAAGTGTTCGAACATCAGCAGGAGCGCCCCGGCACCCAGAAGGCGCCCTGCGACTAAATCGCCGACGGCAAAGCCGGAATCTTCCATCAGCACTTGTGCTGCGACACCCATTGAACCCCAGCAAATGCCTGCACTGATCGCAAAACAAATTCCTTCGGTTTTCTTCTGCATAACCAAGTCCTCGTTCAAGACTTGAGAATAAGCGGATAATGGCGAGCGTACCGATTAAGTTGTGAATTTCACAAGTTGCACCGATGCGACCTTCCCTCAAAATCGAAACCTGGAACCTCCTCTCGGAATTAGGCAGAACGAAAAGCCTGGCTCAAGCCGCAGAACGTTTAGATATGGACCTTCCTGCGGCATCTCGTTTGGTCTCTTCGTTAGAGAAAGAATTGGGAGTCGAGATCCTCGATCGAAAAAGAAAACCGGCGCAGATCGTCACGAAATCGCTGGAACTGTTTTCCGAAGCCGACCGCATAGCGCGCCAATATCAGCGTCTGCTGAAAACCGCCGAGTCCATCAAGCACCAAGACACGATTAAGCCGAAGCGGATTTTGAAAGTGAGCTTGCCGGCGAATATCGATCGCAGTGCTTACTTGAATGCGTTTTCAAATTTCGAACGCAAGCATTCGGGGCTGCGGGTTGAAGTGCTGATTGATGCCGGGGAGGATGGTTTATTAAACGGCGCGGCGGATGTGGCTTACTTCGGATATCGGCCTACAAAAGAAGGCATCGCATGGATCCCAGCGGGACACAACGTTACGTTTCTCATGGCGTCTCGCAGCTACCTTCGCCGGAATGGAACTCCTCAGAGCGTCCAAGAACTTCGAAACCATACCCTTCTGTTGAGAAACTCTTCCAATCGCTCTTTTAGTCGGCGCTTAGAAAATCGAGACGCTGTCTTTGAGATTGAATCCGATGAAAAAGTGCATTTTGAGGACGCTTATTCCTGCCGCACTCACTTGATTGCAGGAGAAGGCATATCGGTAGATTTGGTACCTTCTTTTGTCGCTGATGAGCTGATGCGAGGCGATATTGTTCCGGTGCTTCCCGGCTGGCACCGCCGTCCTTGGGAGATATGCGTCTGTAGAAGAGATTCGGATCATTCGCCGTTAGTTTCTGAAATGGCGGATCTCATTGTTGAGAATTTCAAGAAGCACACGGTCGACAGCTGGATGTTTTGGTATCGGTATTTCAGTATCCCGTTGGAATCGGTTGTGTTGCCGGCAGTGGATTAAAGCTTGTCGCGGAACATGAAGTAGGCGGCGCCGAGCATGCACAAAGAAGCCCACAGATAGTCCAGTTTCAGAGGCTGCTTCATGTACAGGAAGGCAAACGGAACAAAAATGCTCAATGAGATGACTTCCTGAAGGATTTTGAGCTGGCCTAAGGAAAGGCCGGAGAAGCCGATGCGGTTAGCCGGAACCATGATGCAGTATTCGAAGAAAGCGATAAGCCAGCTGGAAATAATCGCAACCCACAGCGGAGAATTTCCGAGATTTTTAAGATGTGCGTACCACGCAAAAGTCATGAAACAGTTTGAGAGAAGAAGCAAGGCAGCTGTTTTGTACAGAACCGGAATCTGAGAAAAGAACTGGCTTAGTGTCTGCATTTGGCAAAAAGAAAAATCAATTAAAGCGTTTGCAGATTATAGAAATCGGAGCATGGGTTTGCCTGAGTCCTCAATTGGCTTTGTCTTTAGGCCTGCTGAAGCCGAGAAGAACGACAGCGATAAGGACCATCGCCGCACCTGCGAGCATGAAACCATTCATCTTTTGCGAGAAGAAAAAGTATGAGAGCACGATGGCCGTTAACGGTTCAACGGTTTCAAGCACACCGGTGATGGTCGGAAGAATCTTGGAGGCGCTCACGATGTAAAGCGTGTAAGCAACGATATGGCCCATGATCGCAACCCATAGCACGCTCAAGATAGTCAGAAAGCTCCATTCAAGGCTGACTTTCCAAAACGGATAGTAGAGGTTGCAGAGAATCGTGGTGAACAGCATGGCCCAAGTCATGGCGATGAGCGGTCCGACCTTCCGAACAATAGTGCGGCTCTGGATCGTGTAGGCGGCACTAAAGAGCGGCGCGCCGAAGCCGACCAAAAGCGTCAGCCATCCGAAGGACAGCGTCGAGAAGTTTCCTTTGGTCATCATCAGACAAACGCCGATAAGCGCTAAAGCACAGCAAAAGATCTGCGAAGCAGTCGGCATCACGGCCGCAAACAGCAGGAGCCCCATGATACAGAAAGGCCGCGTAGCGGCGATAACTGCTGCCGTTTCTGCGTTGGAGTACTTCACACAAACATAGAAGCTGACCTGCGTGAGAAGGACCAAAACGCCAAATAGGAAGAACTGAAAGACGTTTTGTTTGTCAGCTGCTACAAGAAAGGTTTCTTTCGGTCTTGTGGCAAGAGAAATACCGAAAAGCGCAACCGTCGTAACGACCATCGTTAAAGAAATGAATTGCGCGGGCGCCATGCGGACCGTGTGCAATAGGTATTGAGCAGCGATGTCCATAGTTCCCCAAAAGAAACCGGACAAAACGCCGCAAATGACGCCGAGTGTTCGAATATTCATGTTCGCCTCCGATGTTGTGGTTATAGTTCCTGAAAACTTCTGATCTATCGTGGACGAATAAATTTGAGCACAGGGACTAACTAAATTTGCTCTCGGATACTTAGAATCTTGAGAACGAATTTTTGTTTTGAAAGGATGAGCATCGTGCAAGAAAACCGATACTCTCGTCACGAACTCTTGAAAGAGGTCGGAGTCGAAGGCCAAAAAAGAATCTCGCAAGGCCGTGTGCTAATCATCGGCGCCGGCGGACTAGGGTCACCAGCCTCTCTGTATCTGGCTTCCTCAGGTGTAAAAAAAATCACGATTGTGGATTCCGATACGGTGGATTTAACCAATCTGCAGCGCCAGGTCATTCACAATATGGAGCGCTTAGGTATGAATAAAGCCGAAAGCGCAAAAGTCTCTCTGGAAGCCATAAACCCCGAGGTTGAAATCGTTCCGGTAGATCACAGACCGACTCTCGAAGAATTGGAGAAGCTTGTTTCCGAATGCGATGTCGCTTTGGACTGTACCGACAATACCGAGTCTCGCTACATCTTCAATGACGTTTGCCGACGTTTCAAAAAACCGCTCGTTACGGCCGGAGTCGTGGCTTTCGACGGTCAAATCACGGTCTTCGACTTTAGAGATCCTGAGTCGGCTTGTTATGCCTGTCTTTTTCCGAACCATGAAGGCAAAGACGAGAAGGCTTCCACCAAAGGCGTTTTTGCACCCCTAGTGGGCATCCTTGGGTGTATGCAGGCCGCCGAGGCTCTTAAAATTATCGGGAAGTTCGGCGAGCCTTTAACAGGTCGTCTGTTAATGGTGGATGCCCGCACGATGACATGGTGTCAAATGAAATACAGACGCGATGATGAATGTCCGTGCTGCTCACAGGGAAGATAAACAATGAAAGTTAAAGTTCTTTATTTTGCTTCTTTGAAAGAACGTCTGCTGAAAGGCGAAGATACGGTTGAAGTGCCTGAAGATGTAAAAACCGTGGAAGATCTGATTAACTATCTGTCTGAGAACGACGCAGCGCTTAAGGCTGCTTTTGAAGAAATGCCTCGTCTGCGCTTTGCCGTGAACCAAGAAATGGCCAAAGAATCGACAGTCTTGAAGGACGGCGACGAAGTGGCCTTCTTCCCGCCGGTTACCGGAGGTTAATACTTTAGAAAGCAGAAGGGTCCGTTGTAAACGGCCTTTTTGCGGAGATTTTTAATGACAGGCGCCGGGCTCCGTCAAGAGATCGGAACGAAATCGCGGTTGACCGCAGCATTTAGGTTTGTGATCACGATTTCGGCAGCGCTCCTGTTGTCTGGTCTTTTCGATAGCCCCCAATTAGGTGGTTTTGCCGCCTTGGGGGCTTTTATGGCTCTGCTCAGTGATACCGAAAGCGACTTGATTTCGCGTCTCGGCGGTGTTGCCATTACCTTCATCGGCGTTATGTGCGCTGCACTTCTCGGTGTCGTGCTCAAGAATATGGAGTATGGCAAATGGCTCGTCATCGGACTGGTGTGTTTCGGTCAAAGCCTGATGACCTTTGCCGAGAAATTCTGGTGGCTGTGGGGAAAATATGTTCTGGTTTTTCTTCTGATTTCGATATTCGATTTCACACCGGACTTGATGGCCTTCGTCGGCTACTTCATCGGTTTCAGCCTTGCGATGGCGGCAATCGTGCTCGATCACTTCGTTTGGCGCTACGAGAAGCTCTCGCTCCGCCCGATGGCACAGCTCAAGCTCGTGGAAGGCGGCAACCGCAACTCTTATGCGTATGCGCTCATTTCCATTGCTACCTTGATATGTGCTTTGGGCTGTTCATTCCTATTTGATTTTTCCGAACCTGGATGGGTCGGAATCACGGCGCTTTATTTATTAAATTCCAACGTGGCTGCGGGCTATAAACGAGTGGTCCAAAGAATTCTCGGAACACTGCTCGCTTACTTCTTAGTCATCCTTATCTTTCCGTATATTGACGATAAGTTTGTGCTTGGTGCGCTGATCGTGGCGTCTTCCGCGGGTATTCCGGTATTTGTCGGCGGGAACTACACCTGCATGACTTTCTTTATCACTTGCTACATCCTTTTTGTATTGGACTGGCTGATGCGTGCATACGGAGGAGACTATTCCATCCTTATTTGGAGGATTTGGGACACGCTGATGGCGGCAGGGTGGGTCGCACTCGGTCTTGGCGTACTTTATCTGTGGGAAAAGAGGCTGAAAAAAGCCGGTTTTGAGCCCCGTATCCCAAGAAACGAGAATTGACAAAAATTGACCCCCAAACCAAAATTAACCGTTTGAGGAAATTAAAAGTTCTTCACAGAAAATCACATAATCAGGAACGATTCCATGGCTGACGACAACAAGACAACGAACGCAACATCAACCGCAAAACCTGCTGCAGCAGAACCGACCAAGGCGGCTGCTCCGGCAGAAGCAAAACCCGCTGCTAAAGCACCGGCAAAACCTCGCACCGTTAAGGCTCCGACGATCCGCAGACCGGCTGTACGCCGCACCGCAGTTAAAGCTGCTGCCCCTGCCGCTGCAGCAAAAGAGACTTCTCTGAAGGAGGTTTCTTTAGACGATCCTTCTCTGTACATTAACCGCGACATCAGTTGGATTGAGTTCGACCGTAAAGTCCTTGAAACAGCAATGGATCCCGAGATCCCGCTGCTCAACCGTGTTCTCTTCTTGTCCATCTTCTACAACAATCTCGACGAATTCTTCATGGTTCGCGTGATGAACGTTCAGAGACAGGCCAGAAGTGGAGCCGAACCGACCGGTCCGGATAAGATGCCGCCCGCTCGTCAGCTTTCCGAAATCCGTCGTAAAGTTACCGAGATTCTCGAAGAAGCTGAAAACCTCTGGATTGATACGCTCAAACCCGAGCTCGAGAATAAAGGCATTCGTTTCTCTAAGTACTCTGCGCTGAACGCAGCACAGAAGAAGGAAATGAACCGCTATTTCGACGAAGATATTTTCCCGGTTCTGACGCCTCAGGCGGTGGACAAAGGTCGTCCGTTCCCGATGATCTCCAACACCAGCCTGAATTTCGTGATGGAGCTCGAAGCAATTGAAAGCGGTATTTCGGTTAAGAACCGTTTTGCTCGTTTGAAGTGCCCGAATAACGTTCCTCGTTTCCTGTTCGTTTCCAATAAAGACAACACCGTTACACCGGATCTGTCCTACGCCACCACTGAAGGTGTGATTGTTCTGACTGAAGATTTGATCGGCAACCGTTTGAATACGCTCTTCCCGGGATATAAGGTTAAGTCTCAGGGTCTTTTCCGTATTACTCGTAATACGGACGGTGAGATCGAAGAAGACGAAGCTGACGATCTGCTCTCTGCCGTTCGTGACTATGTCGAACAGCGTCGTTTCGGTTCAATCGTCCGTGTCGAGATTGAAAAGGGCATGCCGCAGCGTCTGCAGGACTTCCTGTATGAACACTTAGATCTTCATCCGAACCAGTTCTACCGCTGTCGTGTTCCTCTGGCCTTCTCCGAATTCGGCCGCATGATGAAGATTGACCGCCCGTCTCTGAAGTATCCGTCCGATCATCCGAAGACACCGAAGGCTTTTGAACAGGGCCGCAATTGCTTTGACGAGATCCGCAAGCGCGACCATTCTATGCGGCATCATTCATACATTTTATTGAGGACGGCTGTAGTTAGTATGACTCGTTTAACTGCGTGTTGGAATTCTTGAAGCAGGCAGCTTTGGATCCGAACGTTGTCGCTATTAAGCAGACGCTTTACCGCTGCGGCAGCGATTCTCCTGTTGCTAAGGCTCTTCTTGAAGCTCGTCGCCGCGGCAAACAGGTGACCGCCGTCGTTGAGCTGAAGGCTCGGTTCGACGAAGAGCAGAACATTAACTGGGCTGAAGAAATGGAACGCAACGGTGTGAACGTTGTGTACGGTTTTGCCGGCCTCAAAATTCATGCCAAGCTCTGCTTCGTTGTTCGCCGAGAAAAAGGCAAACTTGAGCGCTACACGCACATCGGTTCCGGTAACTACAACGCTGCTTCGGCCAAGATCTATACCGACTTGGGGCTCTTCACGGCCAATAAGGATATCAACGATGACGTCCAGGATCTGTTTAATGTGATGACCGGCTACGGCGTAGTCAACCACTATCGCAAGCTGCTGGTTTCTCCGCACACCTTGCGCCCCGGCATTACCAAGCTGATCCGCCGCGAAATCGAACAGCACAAGAAGCACGGCAACGGCCATATCATCATCAAGTGCAACCAGCTGGTTGACTATGAAATGGTCAAGGTTCTTTATGAAGCCAGCCGCGCCGGTGTGAAGATCGAATGTATCGTTCGCGGTATCTGCAGTCTGCGTCCCGGTTTGCCCGGCGTTTCCGATACGATCACGGTTCGCTCGATTGTCGGACGTCTCTTGGAGCATGCCCGCATCTACTATTTCCACAATAACGGGGATGAAGAGATGTACTTCGGCAGTGCCGACTTGATGACGCGTAACCTGAACGGTCGTATCGAAGTGCTGACGCCGCTCCTGCAGGAAAACCTGCGCAATAACGTCATGAATCAGATCGTGATTCCTCAGCTGAAGGACAACATTCACGCCTGGGTTATGAACTCCGACGGTTCTTACACCAAGTTGCAGCCTAAGAAGGATGAGACGGTGTACGACAGCCAGGAAGAGATTGCGAAGAAATTAAATCTCATGAAGAAATAATCTTCTGATGCGTTAACTACAAAGCTCCCGCGGTTCGATACTCGGGAGCTTTTTTGGAGTAGAGAGACATGACTCGAGACACTTCATCGCTTCAGGAAGCAAAGATGCTCCTAGAGGTTCTGAAGAGAATCCCTCTGAACCGAAAAATTTCCACGACGGATCTGCACCAGCAGCTCACGGCGGCAGGTTACGAATTGAGCCGCAGAACACTTCAGCGCTACTTGAAGGCTCTGTCTGAAAGCGATATGGGCGTACAGTGCGACGATAAGTCCAAACCTTTCGGCTATCGGCGTCTATTAAATTCCAATGACTTGGATCGCGTAGGGCTTGGTGCTGACGGCGCGCTCCTGCTTTTGCTTGCTCGAGAGCACTTGCGCTATCAGATGCCGCCGGACCTCACAAATTCGCTGTCCTATCTTTTTGATGCGGCGGAGAACTATATGCATACGGCTTCGGGATCGTCACCCGAAAAACGTTGGCTCAGCAAGGTTCGCTTCGTGAGCGGAAGTCTGCCGCTTTGTCCGCCGATGATTCGTCCCTTGATATTTAATAAAGTTTCTGAGGGCTTATTTAAGCAGGTCAAACTCGATATTGTTTATTTCAAAAGCGAGAACGAAGAAGAGGTTCAGCTGCGTGTATCTCCGCTGGGCCTCGTGCAGCAAGATGTCCGGCTGTATTTAGTCTGCTGTTATGAAGACACGACGCAGATTAGAAACCTTGCTCTGCACCGTATTAAAAAGGTTGAGCTGACCACCTTCATTGCAGAAGAGCCGAAGGGTTTCGACTTGCAACAGTACGTCGACAGAAGTCCGTTCAATTACGGCAATGCACAAAAGGTATTGCTGGAGATGGTATTTAAAAACCGTCAGACCGCTTTGATTCTCAGAGAGACACCGTTTAATCGGATGCAGAAGCTGGAAGAGAGAAGAGACGGCACGTTTAAATTAACAGTAGAAGTTGCCGATACAGTTTTGCTCACCGGATGGATCGAAGCCTGGCGAGAGAAGGCCGGCATTATTTCGGTAAAGAAAACGCCGATCCAATAGACAACAAAAATCCCGCTGCAGCAGCGGGATTTTTGTTGAAGATTCAAGAAGAATTATTCGCGGTCCGTGCGATAGAAATATTTCTGATGACGGCTGTTTCTTCTTTGATCGTATGCGTAACGGATCCAGGCTTCAGAGAGAGATTCTCCGTCTCTCCAATTGAAAGTACGAACGCCTGCCCAAAGCTTCGGATTCCACATGGGTTCGTCAGGAATGCGGATGAACGCATTTAAGCTCGGATATTCCTTAGGGTTCTGTTTCATCATGACGGTCTTGCAGTCGCGCACAAAGTTGCCGTAGAAGTCGTCTACGAAGCGGTCAAATTTGGAGAAGTCGATTGTGACGTCTTTGCCGCCGTTCGGAGAGGGTTCAACGAGGAGAATCGGAGAACCGGTGCTGTTCTTAGCGAGGCGAAGCGTGATGCCGCCGTAGGTTTCGTAAACGCTCTTGGAATAATCCGGAGTTGTTTGGAAGAAATCCTCGGCGATCGGATTTAAACGGGGTTTGCGAAGCCAGGGCTTGTTCGGGACATTCGGTCCGGAAACAACCATGGTGCGTGGATCGGCGAGAACTTCGGGCGGAACATTCAAATCTTTGGAATGAACCATTTCCTCGAAAGCATGCTTGTCTGCATTTTTCTGCATCAGATCGAGGATTGCCCAAACTTCAGGAAGGTTTTCTGCAGGCAGATCGAACTCATCAACATAGCCGAACTTAGCGCTTTCTTCCTTGTAATTCGGACGCTGATCCAAAGCATGCATTACTTTCCAAGAACGACCTTGAGAAGCGGATGGAATCGGCCATTTGGGTTCTTCATGTTCTTGGCCTTCAGAGGCCGTATCCATCCGAAGTTCAGTTTCCGTGTCGTAGATGGGAACCTGATAAATATTCGGGTTGTGTTTGGGTGGCTGAGGTCTGTTTTCCTGCGCTTTTTGGGCCTGAGCAGAAACAACCGCGTTGTCTACGGCGCTCTGAATAAACGAGTCGTGCAGGGCCTTTTCATTCTTACTTGCATTTCGGCCGCGCATCGTTCTTTGGAAGAGAGAGTTTCTGCGGTTTCCTTTGTCGCGTTGCTGGAAGTTTTCGCGTCGGCTGTTGTTTGAAGAAAATTCGGAATGAGAAACGGGCGTTTCAAACGCGGGTTCTTTGACTTCCGGAGCCGGACGGGTTTCCTGAACGGCAGGTTCGGGCGTCGGACTAAAGACTCGCGGCTCGTTATTGAAAGTCGGCGCTGGTCAGCGACCATTCCGTAAACCTGATGGAATCTGCCGAGGAGATGCACACCAAAGA
>OKSD01002760.1_pt1 | contig 14470 bp, 9 predicted proteins | sample 1601221 | NCBI WGS metagenome assembly OKSD01 (sample SAMEA3541550, study PRJEB24748) | human gut metagenome | biome: human gut; feature: human-associated habitat; material: faeces | place: China | collected 2012
TTACAGGAAGAAAATAAAGAGAATATTATATTTCATCATTTCGCTGCGAAGAATCTTCAGGGCGGAAGTCAGATAGTTTTTCACCGTTTGTTCGGAGAGATCCAGTTGTTCGGCTATTTGCTTGATGGGGATATGTTTCTCCCTGCTTAATTCATAAATCTCGTGTTCCCGTTGTGACAGAACTTTCTTCGATTGTTGGAGTTGTTGCAGGAATTCGTCGTACAATAAGATATCTTCCGGTGATACGTCAGTTGCCTGGTTCTCGCAGTATTCCATAAAATCCTCGAATTGCAGTTCGTTGACCTGTTTGCGGAAATAATCGATTACCTGATGTTTGGCAATAGTGAAAATAAAGGCTTGCAGATTGCCGAAGCTATTCAACTGGTTACGGTTGTCCCATAGGCGTAAAAATGTATCCTGAACAATATCCTGTGTCAGGGAACGATTTTTTAGTTGTTTAAGAACAAAGCTGTAAAGTCGGTCGGCATAGGCTTCATAAATCTGTGTAAAAGCCTGGTAGGAGCCGTTGCGTAGTTCTTTTATGCACTGTATTTCGTCTATTTTCATCCTTTCTGCAATAGAAGTAGGTCGGGCAAATGTACTGAAATAATTTAGAAATCAACAAATCTATGTGAATAAATAAAGAGAAACCGATGTCCGGTAGTTGGCAGATGAATTTTATTTTGCAATCATATTACAATCATATATTGAGCTTTATTGTGCCGTCTCTTGCTTTCCGCTAATTAATTTTGTATCTTTACTGTTTTTTACCCTTGTAAAGACAGGTGGTCACCTTATGCAGTGATAAATATCACCTTATAAGGTGACATTAGGCTGTTTACAAAGTGACTATTGTCCCGTTACAACCGGACAACTACCCGAGTGCATAAACAATGATAAATCTCTGCACTGAAAATCTTTATTCTCTGCACTGAAAAGTCTTAAATATAACAATAAGATTATGGCCTTTTACAATTTAAAGAAGAAGCCTGCCTTGACTACTAAGGAAGGAGAAACGGAAACAATGTATGCCGACATTGTCTACAGTGGAACGATTCCGGCAGAACGATTGATCCGTGGCGTTGCTAAGAGAACCGGATTTAAGGAAGGAGTGATAGAAGGTATCCTGATGGAACTGAAAGACGATGTATTGCAATATCTGGGTGAAGGATACCGCGTCGAATTGGGAGAGTTCGGTTTCTTTTCAGCCAAAGTGAAAGCTTCCCGATTGGTAGCAAATAAGAATGATATTCGTTCTGAATCCGTAGCTTTCAACGGGGTGAATTTCCGTGCTTCCAAGAGTATGCGTGTAGGTATTCGCGGAGATTTGGAGCGTAGAAAGTGTGTCGATTTCAACACTTCGCGTAAGTGGGGCAGAGACAATCTGAAGAAACTCGTCCTGCAATATATCGGAGAGCATGGCTTCATCACAAGAGCCACTTATACGCAACTTACAGGACGCCTGAAGAATACTGCATTGGACGATCTTAAATCTTTTGCAGCCGAAGGCATTATCAAACGAGAGGGACGGGGTAATCAGATGCATTTCATTGCACCGCCACGAAAGGAACCGGATGGCGAGTAGTGAAATCTAACGGAATATCGATGAAAACCTTGTCGCACAAGATTGGAGATTGGGAACAGAACAGAGAAATGAAGAGGTAGTATCTACCCGAATGGATTGAATCAGTGCAAAATGTGGTATAAGTATGATGTATGGCTAAAAAAATACAGTACCTTTGGCTGTGAATACAGGTAAAACGGTGATGAGGTGTCTATGAAACAGCCTTACAGTGGATTTCTCGTCCGAATGTTGTTTGACCGATAACACAGACTATAATATGTTGGATATCATATACTACTTCAATATCTTCGGTTGTCTGACGATGGGGATGGCTCTGCTGTTGATTCAAACAGCGCCACAGCTGATAAATCCGCACTACCGCAATGCCAAACGATTCCTAAGTATTGCATCGATTATCGTGGCTCTGTGCAATGCGCTTATCCTTTACAACAGGGTGCAGGAGAGTGTTGCCGATATATTTGCAATGCCTGTGCTCGTTGCGGCACAGTTGCAGGCGGCGCTTTTTACTTTTATCGTACTGATACTTTTTCATTCACCATACGTTTGCCGGCGAAATATTTTGCGACACCTCTGTCCGACATTGTTTTTTGTGGGACTCTATCTATTAACGATACTTCTATTTCCTGATGTGAGGATCTATTCGGTGGATGAGTATATAGCGAATATCACGAATCCGGTTCTTTTGTTAAGAACTGTATTTGCGGCTACTTATCTGACGCAGATCGTGATTTACGTCCGTTTATTCCGGCGTGAGCAACGGAATTATATGGCCAAGATTGAGAACTATTTCTCCGACACCGACAAATATGAATTCCGGTGGGCTTCGAGACTGTTCTACGAGGCTGCCTGCATCGGTATTGCCGTTCTGGTGTTCAGTATATTTCCTGCCCCGTTATTCGACGGAATAATCACGGTGGTGATTACAGTGTACTACTTTGACTTTGGAGTGAGGTATATCAACTACCAATACAAACTTTACTATGAGGCTTTGCCCGCGATAGAGGAGAAGGAAGAATCGCAGCCGGCAAAGGAGAGTGAAGGAGACAAGGAACTGGAAGATGAAATGGCAAAACTATTATTGTATCTCCAGCAGGGTGTTGTGCTGGGCGACTATGCCGAGGCTCTGCATATCCCGGAACGGAAACTATCTGTATTCATCAATTCGACTTACGGGGTGAGTTTCAAACGTTGGGTGAACAATAAACGGGTAGAATACGCCACAGAGCAAATGGCGAAACATCCGGATTATACAATGGAGAGGATTGCCGAGCTTTCGGGTTTTGCCCACAAAAGCCATTTCTGTAAAATCTTCCGGGAGATAACAGGGGATCCTTTACCGAGTACAAAAATAGATAACACCTCCAAACTGTTGTATATTTGGCGATACAGCTTGTTCCAACATACAATAAATCCACAAAAACACTTGTGTTGCACGTTTCGACGTCAGATATGCGTAAACGTGCACCAATCATCCAAAATTTTCATTATATTTTTGCTGCGTAGGGCATAAACCGCTCTGCGCTTTTTTGTTTTCCCATGAATATTAATCAAATATAAAACAACATGAAAAAGATTTGTTCTTTGTTAGTGCTATGTGCAACAGTAGTCTTTGCTTCGTGCAGCAAGGACGATCCGGTAACGGAGCCCGTGCCGGAAGGTATCACCGTCACCACCTACGACGCCCTGCTCGACGCCCTGCAGACGGGCGGCACCTCGGCCGACGCTCCGACACTCGTCACGCTGGGCGCCGACATCACGATACCCGCGGGAGGTGACTACAACACCCCTCCCATAAACGGCAGCGGCCACTTCAAGATAGACGGCGGCCACACCCTCACCTGGGAAGGGGAAGGCAACAACTTCCACTTCCTCGGCAATTCCAGCCCCGACGCCGATGCCGTTTATATCGAACTCACCAATATCAATCTGGTCCGACAAGGTATGAACTCCGCGGTAGGTGTTTACAACGGCAGGATTACGCTGGGCAAAGACGTGGCATTGAACGGGCAATATGAAACCATGATTGTGGCTGTCGGCGAGAAAGCGGCATTGGAACTGGGTGACGGCTGCGAATTGTCTTGCACGGCAGTCAGCGGTTCGTGCTGTGTAAGCGTCTGGTATGGCGCCACCCTCGTGCTGAACGGGGGAAAGACCGCTGCCGGGGCTTACATAGACCTATACAGCATTTATAACCCGACCGTTTCCCATCCCCTTATCTCCGTTCCGAAAGCCCTCACGGGTGATGTGCATCTCCTTTTCACCACGACCGGTGTAACCTCCATCGCCCAAGGTGCCGGCGGTTACCAACTGACGCAGGCGGACTGCGACCGTCTGAAAGTGGATCCGGAGTCAATGGTCAGCCTCTATGGAGAGCCGCATCAGAAGTACGACGACAACTTCGAGCTTTACCTCGACCCGGCGGCGGAACATCAAATCAAGCTGCGCCTGAAGAATTTCACACCCCCCACTTCCGGCAACATCGACATGACCTCCATGACTGCCGACGAAGCGCAGCTAACCATCCTTGCCGCCCTCGCCGCAGGCTTCACCGAAATCAAGCTGACGGGCGAACTTTCCAAAACAGGAATTGGCGGTAACTGGGGTACGTTTATCAATAATAAAAAAATCACGAAATGCGACCTCACCGGAGTGACGGACTGGGGTAGAAAGCCAACTCTACCCGATGTCGCCTTTGCGAATTGCACCGCCTTGCAGGAGGTGACGCTGCCCGATGATATGAAGGTAATCGGAGGTAGTGCTTTTTCAGGTTGCACTGCGCTGACTACGGTGAATCTTTCGCAGGTTACTTGGATTAATCTAAACGCATTCTGGGGATGCACTTCATTGGAGACGCTCGCTTTGGATAATGTGACTGCGATAGGCCAGGAGGCTTTCTACGGATGCACGGGCCTCGAAACGCTCAAAATACCGAAGTGTACCGAGTTCGGCACTTATATCGTAACGGGCTGCCGCAGCCTCACCCGGATAGAAGCCACCGCAGCCGGAAATTTCGTTGACATAAGTGATGGTCGCAGCAGTATAGAGCGCACCGCCGTTTTTCACAACAGAGACAGTCATTACGGAGATAGCGCATTCAATCCCGCCAAGTGCGACCTCGTGCTGAACGCCGATAAGAAGCAGGGTGGCAATGCCGCCCCCAAAGTCTCCAGCGACAACGAATGGCTTATGATGCCCAACGGCCAACTCATGAGATGGAATAGCATCACCTTCGGGCAGCAGTAATCCGCGCCTTTCCCGAAGTTGAACTTCGAGGCGGTCTGATTTATTTTTTGAAATCCAATTTTATGCCTGATGCGGTAGACGACATATGTTGTCGTAAAAAGATTATATCTTAATTAGTAGTCGATTAAAAACGCTCTGCCATCGGCAGATTACAAAATATATCTCCGCCCAACTTACAAAAAGGGTCTCTACTGTCAAATTGCAGGGATCCTTTTGCTTTATACAATTTACTCCGCATGACTTAGGAAAGCTGTCCTCTGTCAAAAGGAAGATTATCGAATAACGGAGTTTTTTTTACTGTCGAATTGTATAAAAACCGGTCGTGAGTTTGTTTCCTGAGAGAATTTTGTTACTTTTGTATTCGAAAGAGTTACTTGAAGATACAACTCTGCAAATCGCTAAAATGCGCACAGTTACCAAATTGTTATCTCTCAATTCCCCAAATTATGCAAAGTGTTTATTCTTCAATTGGTTATCTTAACCGCGAATAATCTAAAATAAAAAAACGATGTTTCAGAAACTTGTAGCTATAGAGCCGGTCAGTCTGGTTCCGTCGGCCGAAAAAGCGTTGTATTCATTTGCCGGTCAGGTGGTGATGTATCCTGACATACCCGTGAATGATGATGAAATCATTGCCCGTATCGGAGATGCTGATGCGGTGCTTTTGAGTTATACCTCCCGTATCAACCGGTATGTACTCGAGTGTTGTCCGAATGTGAAATACATTGGAATGTGTTGTTCACTCTATTCTCCCGAAAGTGCCAATGTCGATATTCGCTATGCTAATGAACGGGGTATCACGGTGACAGGTATTCGGGATTATGGTGACGAGGGAGTAGTGGAATATGTAGTCAGTGAGTTGGTGCGCTGTTTGCACGGCTTTGGGCAGGAATCGTGGGAGGAGTTGCCTCGTGAGGTCACCGGATTGAAAGTCGGAATAGTCGGACTGGGTAAGTCTGGCGGCATGATAGCGGATGCCTTGAAATTTTTTGGTGCTGATATTTCATATTATGCCCGCAGTGAGAAAGAAGTGGCTACTGCCAAAGGATATCGCTTTTTGCCATTGAGGGAACTCCTGGCAGAGAGTGAAGTCATTTGTTGTTGCCTTAATAAAAATACGATTCTGTTGCACGAAGAGGAATTTAAGCAGATGGGTAACCGGAAGATCTTATTCAATACCGGTTTGTCGCCGGCATGGGATGAGGCTGCTTTTACTGAATGGCTGGAAGGTGATAACCTTTGTTTTTGTGACACGATAGGCGCGTTGGGGGGTGAGCAACTGCTCAATCATCCGCATGTACGTTGTATGCAGGTGTCTACTGGCCGCACGCGTCAGGCGTTTGACCGCCTGAGCGCAAAAGTGTTGGCCAATCTGTCAGAATACAATGGGTGATGCGATATTAATCAGGGTGCTCACGACTGACCACCCTGCAATATCCGATGTGGCACTATAAATGTCTACTACGGCATGCACCTGGTCATTTTTGATTTCTACTCTTTGCGTATCTCCCACAAATCCGGGAGTAGACTGTATGGATACCTGCATGTTCTCCGGACCGACAGAAGCTCGTGAGGCGGCAACTGTAACATTCACTTTGGTTGGAAAGAGGCGAATAGCTTCCGCAGCACTACCGGAGAAAACAGTACGTTGCTCCGTTTGCAAAGAATCATCATAAACGGGAGTTCCTTTGAGTCCATTAGGACCTTTTTCATTGAAGAAGCGGGCCGTTGTATTTCCCATCAGAGAGGCAGTTCTTAAAACATCGAATCCACCGGTAGCTCCGGATGCAATATAGACCCGTGTACCATTTGCTCTGGCGGTTTCTGTCACTTCCTGATAGAATGTCTCGTCTGCCAAAGCACCGATAGACAAGGTAATGACAGAGGTTCCGTTTCTCAATGCCGGCAAAGCCAATTCCCGCATAGCGGCAGGAGAGGCCGATTCCACCAGATAATCTGGTTTTAATGCCAATAACTCTTCCAATGTGGCGCAAGCAATGCAAGGCTTGCCATATTGCTGCATTTTATGAACGATGTGCGCTGCTTTTGAAGCTGTACGTGAATAGACACCTACCAAGTCATAATCTGGTAATAAGCCTTTGACAACTGCATCCGCAACGATTTCTGCAAGTCGTCCACATCCTACAATGACTAACTTTTTCATGCAACAAAGATAATACTTTTATTGGTAAGAGCTTCGGCTGGTAATATGGTATTTATTTTTATCAGGTATGTATCCGGGGGTTGTTCCTTTAATTTATGAACTATTTGTAATAAGATTACGAAGATTTTCTCTACATTTGTCTTTATTAATCTTGTAATCTTCTATTAAAGTTTAATACTCCGATGAAAAAAAAGTACCTGATATTTCTTTTACTTCTCTCTTTTCCATTATATACCCGGGCCGATAAGACCCTGGACTCACTGTTGAATGTGCTTGATTTGACGATTCAAGAACATGAGACGTATGTGGTTCAACGTGAATCACGTATCAAGCATCTTAAAGAACTGACACACGGAATAGAACCTAATTCTGCGGAACAGTACAATCTGAACAGTCAGATATACAAAGAATATAAAGCTTTTATTTGCGACTCTGCCATCCATTATTTGAATGAAAATATCCGGATTGCAGAGCGCTTGCATGATGCAGACCGGAAGATAGAAAGTCAGTTGCAGCTTTCGCTATTATTATCATCAACTGGAATGTATAAAGAGTCTCTTGATGTGTTGGAATCGGTAGACCGTCGGAAAATCATTCCTCGTTTAATAGCCGATTATTACACCTGCTTTGACCATGTGTATGGCGAGTTGGGCGTTTATACACAGGATAAAACCCTTTCGGGACGTTATTGGAGTATCTCGCAGGCATATAGAGATTCATTATATGCTATATTGCCTCCGGAATCGGAAGAATACCTGCTGATGCGTGAAGCCTCATTTCGCGATCAACGCCAGTATGAGGAAGCCCTGAAAGTGAATGATCTCCGGTTGACGAAAATAGAACCATATACTCCCCAATATGCGATGGCTACTTATCATCGTTCTTTGATTTACAAGTACAGTAATGATAGTCTGGGAGAGAAACGGAATCTTTGTCTTTCTGCTATATCGGATATTCGTTCTGCCATTAAGGACCATGCTTCGTTGTGGATGCTTGCCCAGCTACTTTACGAAGATGGTGATATGGAACGTGCGTACCAATATATGCGCTTTTCGTGGAATGCGACCAAGTTCTACAATGCCCGTTTGCGTAGTTGGCAGAGTGCTGACGTGCTTTCATTGATTGATAAAACCTATCAGGCAATGATTGAAAAGCAGAACGACCGTCTTCAACAGAACCTGCTGCTTATCACTGCACTGTTGGTGTTGTTGATTGTAGCTTTGGGATATATCTACTGTCAGATGAAAAAGCTGGCAGATGCAAGAAATCATCTTCAGGTAGCTAATAAGCAGTTAAACGGATTGAATGAGGAGTTGAGGCAAATGAATAGTTGCCTGTCCTCTACCAATGTCGAACTCTCAGAGTCCAATCAGATTAAGGAAGAATATATTGCCCGTTTCATCAAGTTGTGTTCTACTTATATCAACCGTTTAGACGCTTACCGGCGGATGGTGAATAAGAAAGTGTCCGCCGGACAAATTGCGGAATTATTAAAGATAACGCGTTCCCAGGATGCTCTTGATGAAGAACTGGAAGAATTGTATGCTAACTTTGATACAGCCTTTTTGCATCTCTTCCCTAACTTTGTGGGAAAATTCAATGACTTATTACAGGAAAATGAACAGATTTTACCGAAGAAAGGCGAGTTATTGAATACTGAACTGCGCATCTTTGCTTTGATACGTCTGGGTATTGAAGACAGTTCACAAATTGCGGAGTTTCTTCGTTATTCGGTGAATACAATTTATAATTATCGGGCGAAAGTAAGGAATAAAGCCCGTGGATCGAGAGAGGATTTTGACGATTTAGTGCGAAAAATTCGCTAATTCGGACTGTAAATCAACCACTTTTTTAGGTATACGTTTTGAATGTAAATGGTTGAAAATAAGTGGATTATCGTTTTGTATGATCCACTTATTGCCCCCTCCTTGTTAGCTCACTTTAATTTCTTTATACTTTTGACCTGTGCTTCGAAAGTAATGAGAGTAGCCCATTGCTGACGAGCGTCTTATTATTAACTTTAAAACTTAGTACGCATGAAAAAAAACAGGCGAAAAATCCTTTCGGGGAGTCGCAAGATTTTCTTTGCTATCTTGGCAATGTTTTTATCTTTGAGTGCATCCGCACAGCAAATTACTGCATCCGGTCAGGTCCTGGATGCTCAAAAAGAACCGCTAATCGGTGTTAGTGTACAAGAGAAAGGTACGTCTAACGGAGCAATAACCGATTTAGATGGCAACTTCACATTAAACGTTAAGCAAAACGCCATTTTGATATTCTCTTATGTGGGTTATAAGTCGCAGGAGGTAAAGGCAGCCCAACAGATGAAGATCACACTTCAGGAAGATAATGAAGTGCTTGATGAAGTGGTGGTCATCGGTTATGGTTCGGTGAAACGGAAAGATGTGACTACCGCTATCTCTTCCGTATCTACCAAGGATTTGGATATGCGGCCTATCGTTTCGGCAGGACAGGCCATTCAAGGTAAGGCAGCCGGTGTCTCGGTGATTCAGCCTAACGGTACGCCGGGCGGTGAAATGTCTATCCGTGTTCGTGGTACTACTTCAATGAATGGTAGTAATGATCCGCTGTATGTAGTAGATGGAGTGCCCGTAGACAATATCAAGTTCCTTTCTCCGAATGATATTGAGAGTATGCAGATATTGAAAGATGCTTCATCGGCATCTATCTACGGTTCGCGTGCTGCTAACGGAGTCATTCTAATTACTACGAAGGCCGGTGCAGCCGGTAATGCCAAAGTTTCTTTGACAGCCCAGTTCGGTCTGAACAAAGTAGCCGATAAAGTAGAATCCCTGAATGCAGCACAATATAAAGAATTGCAGGATGAAATCGGACTAGTGTCTTTGCCGGACGGATTACCCGATCGCACCGACTGGTTTGATGAAACGTATACGACCGGAAAGACTCAAAATTATCAGGTAGCTGTATCCAATGGTAATGAGAAAATGAAATATTACCTTTCTGCGGGTTATCTCAAAGAACAGGGAGTGTTGGACATCTCTTATTACAAGCGTTACAATTTCCGGGTAAATCTGGAAAATCAGGTTCGTAAATGGCTGACAGTAAGTGCTAATATCTCTTATTCAGATTATACAAGCAATGGAGGCGGAGCAATGGGAACAGGCTCGAATCGGGGTGGTGTTATTCTGGCTGTTATCAATACACCGACTTATGCGCCGGTGTGGGATGCTTTGAACCCTAATCAGTATTACAATAACTTCTATGGAGTGGGTAATATCACAAATCCATTAGAAAATATGGCCCGCGCGAAAAATAACAAAGACAAAGAAAACCGCTTGTTGGCATCGGGTAATATATTGCTGACTCCATTTCCGGAACTGAAGTTTAAGTCTACTCTTACTCTTGACCGTCGCAACGCCGTTAATACCACTTTTCTTGATCCGATTTCTACTGCTTGGGGCCGCAATCAGTATGGTGAGGCTTCGGACAATCGGAATATGAACACAGTGCTGACATTTGATAATGTATTGACTTATAATAAAAACTTCAAGAAACATGGCTTGGAAGTAATGGCCGGTTCGTCATGGACGGATTCAGACTATTCAAATAGCTGGATCAACGGTTCACACTATCGTAGCGATCAGATTCAAACATTGAATGCTGCCAATAAAATATCTTGGGATAATACAGGTACAGGTGCATCTCAATGGGGAATTATGTCATTCTTCGGACGTGTAGCTTATAACTTCGACAGTAAATACCTGGTAACGGCTAATCTTCGTGCCGATGGTTCTTCTAAATTGCATCCCGATCATCGTTGGGGCGTATTTCCTTCATTCTCTGCAGCCTGGCGTATTTCTTCGGAAAAGTTCATGGAGAACCTGACATGGATTGACGATTTAAAATTGCGCGGTGGCTGGGGACAAACCGGTAACCAGTCGGGTATTGGTGACTATGCATATTTGCAGCGTTACAATATCGGTCGTATCGAATGGTTTAAGAAAGGCGGCGAAGGTGATTCTACTGATTATGCAAATGCTGTTCCTACCATTAGCCAGGCCAACTTGCGTACATCTGATTTAACATGGGAAACCACGACACAGACCAATATAGGTCTGGATCTGACCATATTGAATGGACGGTTGACGTTTAATGCCGACTATTATTATAAGAAGACCAAAAACATGTTGATGAATGTATCATTACCTGCCGGTGCCGCAGCCGCTACGTCTATTGCCCGTAACGAGGGTGAAATGGTAAATAAGGGTTTTGAGCTTTCTATTAGTTCGAAAAATCTTCGTGGAGGAGCATTTACATGGGATACAGACTTCAATATCTCTTTTAACCGGAATAAATTGACAAAACTGGAATTACAGAAAGTTTATTACGATGCTAAAACTGCGGATGTGGTGAATGACTATGTGGTACGTAATGAGCCGGGCCGTGCTTTGGGAGGTTTCTACGGTTATATAAGTGATGGGGTAGATCCTGAAACCGGTGAATTGATGTATCGTGATTTGAACAATGACGGTAAAATATCATCTTCCGACCGTACTTATATCGGTGATCCGAATCCGGATTTCACCTATGGTATGACTAATACCTTTTCATGGAAAGGCTTTAATTTGAGTATCTTTATCCAAGGTTCTTATGGAAACGATATTTATAATGCTTCACGTATTGAAACGGAAGGTATGTATGATGGTAAGAATCAGTCGGCCCGTGTACTGAATCGTTGGAAAATACCCGGACAGATAACAGACGTGCCTAAGGCTAATTTCAAATTGCTCAATTCTACCTATTTTGTAGAAGATGGCAGTTATCTAAGATTGAAGGATATTTCCTTGTCCTACAATGTTAAAGGCAAACTGCTGAAGAAATGGGGAATTACCCGTTTGCAACCTTACTTCACGGCTACTAACCTGCTGACATGGACCAGCTATTCGGGAATGGACCCGGAAGTAAACCAATGGGGTAACAGCGGTACGGTACAAGGTATCGATTGGGGTACTTACCCGCATTGCAGATCATACGTGTTTGGTATTAATGTTGAATTCTAATGAAAGGAAAGATTATGAAACTAAGAACTATATTTTACGGATTAACCTCCGGCTTGCTATTGGGACTTTCTTCCTGCTCGCTGAATTATGAGCCATTAGACACCTATTCGGATGTGACGGAAGGAGTGACAAGTGATGGTACAAAAATCGTATTCAAGGATAAAGCTGCAGTTGAAAGTCATCTGACAACACTTTATAATCAAATGCGTGACCGTCAGGAACATTGGTATGTGGATTTACTTTTGATTTCAGATTCCCATTCGGATAATGCTTATGCCGGTACTACCGGAGCGGAAGTTGTCCCGTTTGAGAATAACTCGATTGAAGGTTCCAATTCTGTGTTGGAACGTGACTGGAACCGTTATTTGGAGGATGTGGCCCGTGCCAATAAACTCATTTGTAACATTGACCTGGTGACAGATAATTCGTTGACTACTGCCGAACGGGCGCAATACAAAGCAGAAGCGAAGATATTCCGTGCCATGGTAATGTTTGACATGGTACGTCTGTGGGGTGATTTCCCTGTGATTACAACGGTGGCTGATGATATTACTTCTGAAAACATTGATGAGGTATATCCACAATATTTCCCCAAACAAAATACGGAACTTGAAGCTTATCGGCAGATTGAAAAGGATTTGTTGGATGCAGTATTGTATGCTCCGGACAATACGCCGGGGAATAAGACGTTGTTTTCCAAATCTGTAGCTCGTACCTTATTGGCTAAAATATATGCCGAGAAACCTTTGCGTGATTATACGAAAGTTATCCAATATTGTGATGAGGTGAAAGCAGACGGTTTTGATCTGGTAGATGATTTCAGTGATTTGTTTGGAATGAATGCTGCGGGAACAGATGCAAAGATGCGTAATACAAAAGAATCGATTCTTGAAGCACAATTTACATCCGGAGCAGGTAACTGGTGTACATGGATGTTCGGGCGTGATCTTGTGAATTGGAATAACAATTTCACGTGGGCGAAATGGGTGACTCCGTCACGTGACCTGATTAGTGCTTTCAAACAGGAAGGGGATGAAGTCCGTTTCAAAGAATCAATAGTCTATTACGATTGTAATTGGAGCAACTATTATCCGTCTGATAATTATCCGTTCATGTATAAATGCCGTTCTGCCAACAGCAGTATCATCAAGTACCGTTATGCCGATGTCCTGTTGCTGAAAGCAGAAGCGCTGATTATGCAGGATACGCCGGATTTGGAAGGAGCCGCCGATATAATAGATGAAGTGCGCGACCGTGCCAAATTGGGAGCACTTCCCACCTCTGTCCGTTCAAACAAAAATGCCATGCTGAATGCCTTACTTAAAGAACGTCGGTTAGAACTGGCTTTTGAGGGACAAAGATGGTTTGATCTGGTCCGTCTGGACAAGGTAGAAGAGGTGATGAATGCAGTGTATGCTAAGGATTCAGGTCGCAAAGCGCAGATTTACACTTTTGATAAGAACTCTTATCGTTTGCCAATTCCGCAGTCGGTAATCGACGCGAATGATAAGATTCACCAGAATCCGGGTTATTAATTCAACTAAAAACATAGAAAACTTAAGATTATGATAGACATGAGAAATATAGCATTGACCTTTTTAGGATGCTTCACCATATTAGCTGCATGCAGCAACAGTGACGATGCGGAGAAACCGGTTACACCTGTTCCGACCGGAGATGTGACTATTTATGCAACCACTAGCAGCCTGACTCGCGATTTGACCCGTGATGCCGTTAATTTCAGTTCGAAAGATAATTTGGCACCTACTTCAATCACATTGAACCCGACTGAACAATATCAGACAATGGACGGCTTCGGAGCTGCTATCACAGGTGCCACTTGTTTTAATCTTCTGCAAATGAAACCGGAAGATCGTCACGCCTTCCTTACGGAAACATTCTCTGACGACAAAGGCTTCGGATTTAGCTATATCCGTATCTCCATCGGCTGCTCGGACTTTTCATTGAGTGAATATACTTGTTGCGATACAAAAGGTATTGAGCATTTTGCTTTGCAGAGTGAAGAGAAAGATTATATCCTCCCGATTCTGAAAGAGATTCTGAGCATCAACCCTTCTATTAAAGTCATTGCCGCCCCCTGGACTTGTCCAAAATGGATGAAAGTAAAGAGTCTCACAGACCTTACTCCGCTGGATTCATGGACAAACGGTCAGCTGAATCCGGCCTATTATCAGGACTATGCCACTTATTTTGTGAAATGGGTACAAGCCTTCAACGCCGAAGGCATTGATATTTATGCTGTAACTCCCCAGAACGAACCGTTGAACCGTGGTAATTCCGCTTCGCTTTATATGAGTTGGGAAGAACAGAGGGACTTTGTGAAAACAGCACTCGGACCTAAATTTAAAACAGCCGGACTGGCTACGAAAATTTATGCATACGATCATAACTATGATTATAGTGATATTGAAACGG
>OKSD01002789.1_pt1 | contig 14331 bp, 12 predicted proteins | sample 1601221 | NCBI WGS metagenome assembly OKSD01 (sample SAMEA3541550, study PRJEB24748) | human gut metagenome | biome: human gut; feature: human-associated habitat; material: faeces | place: China | collected 2012
GCAAAGCGGAGATGCCGTCGGCATCTCCGCTTTGCGTCACGGCTGGGGAGAAGAGAACGATTGCTCCGGGAGCAGGATATCGGCAAGCTCTTCCGAAAGTGCCGTGATCCTTCCTTTTTTAAAGATGTTATCCAGCCCAGCTGACCTCAGCGCTGTGAGAAAACCGGTTCCGGCAGGAAGTTGTGCGATCGCGAGGTACTGCTCTACGCTTTGCCGGAAATCTTCTCTTGATTTTACAAAAAGCTCAAATGCGGCAAGTGAGGATGTGGCATAGCCGATGTAATAGAAAGGCTGCTGAAACACGTGAGGGATTGCCGTCCAGGCGTCTTCCGTTTTGCCGAGCGGCTGTGCGTATTTCTCGTTAGCCGCCGACCAGATATCATCGAGCTTTTCAAGCGTCAGATCGGGTGCCGTATAGCAGAGATATTCCGCCTCATTTACTGCAAAGCCCTTGGGCACGGACCGCATGATCTGAAATACTGTGCTTTGTGCCAGCGCTCTTCCGTACTCTTCATTATATGCGTCATAATAGTCATAGCACAGAAGCTGGAGCCCCTGCGACATAATCTCCTCGACATCCATCACCAGATTTGGGTCAAAGGCATCGCCTGCTCTGTAATAGAGGGCATTGTAGTGTCCGAATTCGTGAAGGATTGTTTTGTAATCGGACACCTTATTCTGCGGGTTTATAAAAATATAGGCGTCATGATAGGAGGGCAGAGCCACCGTGTAGTCTGATTGCCCCTTCGTATCGGAGAATTCTACATCATAGAGCCTGTTTCGAATCAGATGCTCCAGCGATTCGACCAGCTTTGGAGAGATATTTTCAATGCACCCTTTGAGCTTTGAAAACTTCACTTCGCCACTGTCATGGTTTTCTTTATATGCGTCATAAACAACATCCTTGGTGACCATTCTGACATAGGCGCGATAGACGGGAATGAAGCCGGTGACGACCTCGCTTTCAATTCCCCTGATGTCCTCAATGGTATAATCCCGCCCCTTTCCCTTGGAATAGGCATAGCTTGCATAGTTTTCATGCCCGCGCAGGCGGGCGTAGGCGTTATTGGCGTTGACAAGCTCGATGTACAGCTCCTTGAAGGCCAGACTGTCCGCGCCCTGCCGGGCGAGTGTGTCATAGGTTCGCTCAAGCTCCCGGATCCTTGCTTTCAGCGCATTCTCCTCCTCGGTAACCGTGGCTGCCGCTTCAAACTTATCCGCAAGTATATCCCCAATCTGCATGCGGAGCGTGTCGGCATAGGCGGTTGAAAAGGCGGAACGGAACAGCTGAACGCTTTTGCCGTATACACTGCTGTAGGAGCTTTGCATGGAGGAATAGCGCTCGGCAAGCTCTCCGTTTGAAACGTCCTGATCATAATCGTACAGCGCGAGCGCCGCGTCGGTCTTGCTGTCTTGGAGAAGATCATTTATGATCTCGTACAGCTCGCCGATTCGCTCTGCATTCCCATCAGATTCCAAAAGTGCAGCGAACTCTTGATATGCACTGTCATATGCTGCGCTGTCAAAGCTGTTCCGGGAGCGCTCTTCGAGGGAAACGTCGAAATGCGGAACGCTCACGGACGGATCCTGATTCACCGGGAACGTCGATTCAGACGGAGCCGTTGTTTCCGGCTCCGAGGGAGTCATTGGATTCGGTTCGGGAAAACCGGGGAATTTGGGGAGCAGTCCGCACCCGGTCAGGCCGTACAAAAGCGTGAGGCACAAAAGAAAAGCGGTCGTTTTTGTGAGGAACGTTTTTATCATGGTGTCTCCTTCTCCCTCCGTGGCTGTATGTAATGGACGCTGTTGTTTTTTCACTTGTTCCGCGAAAAATATAAAATGACGTTTTGCTGGAAAGAGGCCTGCCGGAGCAAGCCTCTTTTTCTTTTTGAAAGATGGAATCAATGCGTTCGGCAGCGAGCCTGCAAAATCATCAAGGAGCCGTCCGACCGGAGAAGTTTCAGGCCCAGGGGTCGGCTGCCTTTGGCGTGCGCACGCCGGTCAGCAGATACTGTTCCCACAAAAACCACTTGCCGTCGCTGCCGCGCTGGCGCAGCTTGATGGGACGGGGCGCATCCGCGCCGCCACAGGGAATGAAGAGCTTCATATAGCCCTGCTCCTCGGCAGAGACGTGGTTGCTTTCAATCGTGATGCGGTACGGCTGTGATGGGGTGTAATTATTGTCTGGCGACGAACCTGCAAAATAGGTGAAGGGCAGATAGGTTTTACCGTCCCGGAAGCGGTCGTTCAGGAAGGAGATCTCCTGCCCGTTCAGCGGACGAGGACCGCGCAGCCAGTTCAGCATCTCCGTGCCGATGCTTTTATCGGCGGCGTAGGCGCAGAGCGCGAGAACCGTAAGAGCAGCCGTTTTGAAGGGCGTGTCAAGACTCGCCTCGGGAAGCGCCTGCATCTCGGAGAGACTTTCGGGAAGTGCTGCAAAGGTAAAGGTTTCTCTCTTGCTGCCGGCAGATTGCGCGGCGGTGGTTACCGCCTGCTGAGCTGTGCTTTTCAGTTTGTCAAAGATACTCACAAAGGGTCATTCCTTTCCGTTTTTGTTTTTCTTAACCAATACGATGATCAGACATGCAATGCCGCCGCCCACCGCAATGCCGCCGAGCGCGATCAGAATGGCCGGCAAAGGGGAAAGAGAGCCAAACCCCTTCTGGGAGACTGTGGGGGTGCTTGGCTCCAAAGGCTCAGATGCTTCGGTGCCCTTGTTGGGCAGTACCGGGTTTCCCGGTGTCGTGGCTGCGGAGGAGCCTGTCGTTTCTGTGGGCTCCGTCGGAGCTGAAACGCTTGAGTGGCGGGTGATGGTGGGGGTTGTTGGCTGAACCGGGGGATCCGTGGGCTTGTCGGGCGGATTCGTCGGCTGTGTGGGTGGATTTGTGGGCTTGGTAGAAGGACTCGTCGGCTGCGCCGGCTTCGTCTGGCTGCCCGACTTCTTGACCGTTACGGGAATCACGCTGGAGTAGGCGCGGCCGCCCTTCTGCGTTTCCACCATGCAGACATAGTATCGCGTTCCGGGCGTTGTGGTATCACAGACAAGGATGGGGTAGTTTTCCTCATAGCCCTCATTTATTCTGATGGCGACGATGTCTTTCAACTCACCCGTGGTTGTTTCGTACCAGAGATAGGAGATGACCTCGTCACCTTCTGCGGCAGTCGCATCGCAGTAGAGCTTCAAAATCTTATCCTGCTCAATGGTAACGGAGGCGGGCACGACCAGCGTCGGGGGCATGACCTGCCCGCTTACGGAGATGGTGGCAAAATGAGACACCGTGAAGTCATTCGCTCCGCTTGTTACGATGCAGAAAATGACCGCTCCGTCCAGTGCACTGCCGATGCCATTGATATAAAACACGTTACCGGTCTGATTCCAGCCATAACCTGAGCCGAGAACGCCCTCCTGCCATGGATGGCCTTCGTTAAAGGAAGTCAGTGTGCAATAGTCGATGCCATGATAACGGATGTACCAGGTATAGGAAAGGTCGGTTCCGGTTGCCTCTACGCTCCACGTTGCCACGGAGTTTTCCGGGAAAATGCAATTCTGTGGCTGCTGCGTGATGATAGGAGCTTCATTCGCATAGGCCGGAAGCACCAGCACCGGCAGTATCAGTATGAGGCAAAGGATAATCGTCAGTCTTTTCATTCTAATCCCTCCGAGGTGGTTTCTATATTTGGATGGCTGATTGCTTTCTCTCTCTCGGATCGTCTGCGGCTCAGAACAGGGGTCTGCCGCATTCCGGACAAAACCGCGGGGCGGATTCTCCTGCGGCCGGCATCCAGCCGCAATTTGCGCAGGCGATGCATTTGGCGGCTCCTTGCGCGTAGGAGGAGACAGACGGATTCCGGCCATAGCTTGTGGATTCAGGACGCGGCGCGGGCTTTAGCATACCGCAATTCTCGCAGAATTTTCCTCTGTTTTGGGTGCCGCAGGAGGGGCACTGCCAGACACCGCCGTTTGTTACAGCGTTTCTTTGTGAGGCACCTGCCGCCGGAGCTGCCGCCATCCGGGAATTGTCGGACGGATTGATCCGGTTGAGGTATCCGTCGCCGTCATAGACCCGGTAACGGTTATCCCGCCGCAGCAGAATGTCCGCAAGCTCGTGCATCTTTCGCTCATATTCCCGGTAAAGCTCGGTGTAACGGCTCTCCGGACGATTTCCGCTGCTCAATTCCAGCTCGATCTCATCAAACCAGGGCGACTCTATACGAATTGTCATATTGAATTCATATTCGCAGGAATAGCGGCGTGGTTCATAGCTTTTCCGGTTGCCGTTTGCATCCTTATAGAAAAGCTCTTCCTTATTCTCCCGGATGTCGGTATCGACCGCGCGCACCTGAGAAAGCCGAATCAGATCCGGGTTGCCGCTGCGCCAGTTAGACAGCCCCGTAACAATGAACCGCTCACCGATGGGATCGATATACACCCTTTTGCTTCCTTCAAAGGTGAGCGTCGGAGAAAAGGAGGCAAGCTCCTTCTCGTTTTCCGCGCGGTAGGCAAGCTGATTTTTGATATCCTGCACCGTTGAATGGCGGCGCTCGCTGAAAAACGGCGACAGCTTCCTTGCGCAATCCTTACAGAGATTTCCGTCCTCCAGCTTGCGGTTTCCGAGAAGCCCGATCTTTTCTCCGCAGATATCGCAGTATTTTTTGTCAAACAACCCCATGTCAAGAACCTCCTGTTATTCTTTGCCTTAATGAGAGAAAAATGCGATGGCTTTAAGATGCGCGTAATATTGCAGACACTACTGCTGTAAAATGGTTTTCAGCAGGGTAAGCAGTTCACTTTCGCCTCTGCCGTCATATTTTGTCGAAAGCAGTGTCCCGTCCGAAAGATACCAGCTCACGCTCAGCAGGCTGGAGGTTTCGTCGTAGACTTCATCTCCGGCCGGCTCCGCGTAGGCGCAGTGGGGCTCACTGCGGAGACATTGCTCGATGCGCAGGCGCTGCTCGTCCGTCAGCGGCAGACCCTCACGGCTGACGCGCAGATCGCCGTCCGGATCCAGATATTTCCCGGAAATTGTATGGCCGTCCTCTCCCCGGTGCAGGTCAAAGACAAAGCACTCATATTCATTAGAGGCGCTTTGTCCCCAACTGAGGCTGTTGAGCGCTGCGTCCCCGGGGATGACCGGCAGCTCGTTTCGCTCCGGCGGAAAGGGATTCTCCATGCCGCCCCGATCCATGATCCGATTCGTGACAAAATGACGGTAGAGCTGCACTGCGACAAGAATCGTTACGGTCAGAGCCAGAAGAACTAGCAGGATCACAAGCAAAAGTTTCATTGTCTTTTTCATTTGCAGTTTTAATGGAAGCTCCGTTCTCAGCCGAAGCTGATCACCGACCAGCCGTCGTTCAGCGCGTCATAGGCATAGACCAGATTATCACAAACGGCATAGAACTGTTCACAGACAAACTGCTCGGAATGCTCCGTGCCGAGTGCGAAGATGAAACACTCGCGTCCGTCGACTTCCTGCATATCGCCGGTATAGAGCAGCGTCATTCCGGCATCGAGCGCGTCGCGAACCTCAGCAATACCGTAGAGAATTTCCGTGGCGATCTCGATGTTCTTCGAATCCGTGCCGTCGCCATAGTCAGTGAAATCAAAAACGCCGGCGACCTCCTGTAAACGGCCGTTTTCCATTGAAAGCGAGGGCTGGAACTGAATGGCGCCGCCGCCGTCTGTGACGGAAATCATTACATTGGAGTAAATCTCACTGAGGTTGCAGCGCAGCAGGAGAACTTCGCCGGGCTTTCCTTCAAAGAGGGGAACGCTTCTGTCCACGATCAGTTCGCCCTGCTCCGAGGGCTCTACGGCGTATACGGTAATGGTTCCGACCTCGCAGGGCGGTACGATGGCATAGGCTTCCTGGCCGTCAGTCATAAAGCACTCGCCGAGATTCAGGAAGGGATACTGTTCGGCAAGAGGGTGCGATTCAACAAAGATGGTGAAATCCGCCATGCTGAGCTCACTGCTCACATAGCCGAGAGAGGCAACGCCGGCAACAGCACCGCTGGCAGCAATGCGCTCCTGCAGCTCCTTCAGGGACTGATCCCATGTATTTGCAGGCTCCGAATCTGTGGGGGCAGGATCCGTAGGCTCCGGCGCCAGACTGCTGTCCGGCACACTGGAGGAGGGGGCGGTGCTCTCCGTCGGCACGGTGGGAAGGGGAAGCGGAAAGCCTTCACAGCCGTTCAGCAAACTAAGCATGAACAGCAGGAAAATGAGAAAAGAAACGGTTTTTTTCATGGTGATGTCCTCCTGTTTCCGGGTGTTTTGCCTTCCGAAAAACGGCAACACCGTTGCCGCCTTTCGGAAGGGGGCCGACATGAGCCCATTTCCGGCGGGCGGGGACGGAGAAACCGCCCCCGCCGTATATGAAAAGCTGCGTTTAGTTATCCTTTCTGCGCTTCATGGAAACGGCGCAGACCGCCGCGCTTCCGCCGCAGACGACCAGCAGTGCAAACCACAGAAGAAGGTTCGTGTTATCGCCGGTCTTGGGAGAACTGGACTTGTTGAGCGTATAGGTGTTCTCAAAAACCATCTTTTCCACGGGAGTTTCCTTGAATCTGCAGAAGGTGCCGTCTGCCGTGGTCTCCGTGTATGCTGCGTGGATGGTCAGAACATATTCCTGCTTTTCCGGATCGTATTCAGGGTTTATATGCCAGATGGCTTCGGAATATGTCCAGTTTTTCTTATCTTCCTTGACCTCTCGGACGAAGAAGCCCTCGCAGACCAGATCATGGATCATGGAACGCGGCCCCTTGAGGATCAGCTTGCCGTCAAAGTCGCCCTTGCCGTTTGTAGTAACGGTTGCGGTATAGAGCTCCTCTTTGATTGCCTCCATGCTGCTGACGCCGATCTCGAAAATCTCCAGCTTGAAGGTTTCCTCGCCGGGAGTGGCCTCGCCGCCCTGCTTAACCGTCTTGGTGAAGGGAATTTCATAGGTGATCACGGGATCGGTGAAGGTATAAGTGTTCTCAAAGGTCATCTTCTCTGCGGCCTTTTCTTCAATGCGGTAGAATTCGCCGTTGTCGGAGACTTCCTTATATGCTGCGTGGATGGTCAGGACTTCCTTCTGGCTTGTCTGGTCGTATTCGGGATGCAGGTGCCAGACCGCATCGGAATATGTCCAGTTTTCCTTGCCGTCCTGAAGCTCGCGGACGAAGAAGCCCTCGCAGATCAGTTCCCGCACCTTGGACTCCTTCCCGGTGATGACCAGCTTGGCGTCAAAGTCGCCTGTGCCGTTTGTGGTTACGGCTGCGGTATAGAGTTCTTCCATGCCGTTCGCTGCACTGCTGACGCCGGGATTGAAAATCTCCAGCTTGAAGGTTTCCTCGCCGGGAGTGGCCTCGCCGCCCTGCTTAACCGTCATGGTGAAGGGAATTTCATAGGTGACAACGGGCTCGGTTAAGTCGTTGTCGTTCTCAAGGGGCATCTCTTCCACGGGAGTCTCGTTGATGATGACGTTGTCCGCTGCGCCGATGCCGGCTCCGGACGGAGCTGCCGATACGGCAGCCGAGAGGGCGGATACCAGCATGACAAGAGTCATAAGGATAGTGAAAAATCGTTTTACGTTGGTAGACTTCATGTAATCATTCCTCCTGTTTCAAAAATTTGGTTGTTTTCTGTGCAGGGCTGTGCCATGGTACAGAAAACTGCGTTTCGTTTTCCAGCTTTGGAGCCTTACAGAGATGCTCCCGTTTTCAGACAGGGACGGCTTAGCAGGCGCATTTCTTCCTACCACCGCCCTTCAAAGCGTTTCCAGCAGTGCAGCCAGATAGCGGTCGCTGGAGGAGGTGAAGATAAAGGCGTCAATTTGCCCGTTTTTCTTGCAGGCTGCCACCTCGTCGGCCAGCTTTGCATCGGCGTTTTCATCCACCGCAAGCACACATTTGCAGCCTGGCAGCAGCTTTTTCACTGCCGCCCAGAGCTTCAGCCGCTCACAGAGCTTCCACGGTGTATAGCATGTTACCTCCATTAATAGAGCATAGGGCCGGAACATCCGGCATTGCTCCACCACATCCTCCGGACCACCCGCCACAATGGGCTTACAGTCCTTCATGTCGCTGAGGAGCATCCGCTCATAGCCCCGCGCTGTCAAACCGCTTTGCATATCGATTACGATACTCCGCACTTTTTCTCACCCGCCTTTCTGTACAGCAAACAGGACTTGCTATGGTATAACTATATTATACAGAATGGCCTTTTCGATGTCATTATACGAAAGTATAGTCTTTTTCGATTCCGGCGTTTTTTGAAAACGCTTCGGCGCGGGAGATTGCACAGGAGGAGAAAGCCCTTACAAAAAAAACAGAATGAAAGAAGAATTTTGGAAAACGAAAACCTTGAAACAGGATGCCTTGAAAAACAGAATGGAAAGGGGAGTGATGCTGCCGCTTTGCGCGCCGCCTTGCGGCAGAGCCGGAGGCTCAGCCGTCGTCAAGCTGGGCGACGATGGTGCTGTCGATGGCGGCGGCGATGAGCTGCTGCTTGGAGGAGAAGCCGCATTTTCTGATCATCTGGTTCATGTGATATTTTACCGTACACTCCTCGATGAACAGCTTTTTTGCAATGGTTGCATAGGAGTCGCCGTAGATATAAAGCCGCAGAATGTCCTTCTGCATATTAGACAGGTCGTTTGACCAGGTGCTGCCAATCTCCACATTGGGCGCTTCCGTCGGGAAGAAGGACCGGCCCTCCAGCGTGCCGAGGATTACATCCATGATCTCCTGCTCACCGTGCTCCTTATACCACAGACTGTCCACGCAGACGGCGCGGGCTTTTTCCAGCACCTCGGCATCCACAAGTGAGGTAACAACAACGATTTTGATATTCGGCTGCGCACGCTTGATCTTCCCGGCGGCAGAGAGTCCGGAATGGCCATGCAGGGTCTGTACATCCATCAAAACAAGGTCTACGCGGTTTACCCGGCAGTATTCCGGAGCCTGCTCTGCGTCGCGCAGGACAGCGCAGAGGGAGAAATCCGCCTGCTTTTCAATCATATCCCTGAAAAAATCGGCTGCGAATTTGTTGTCCTCCACAATGAGCGTTCGTATATTCATAAATTCATCTCCTCCCGCATAAAGGTCAGCCGCATGACGAATTCCGGACTGTGGGAAAGCTGCATCTCGCCGCCCGCGCTCTCAATGCTGTGCCGCAGATCGGAAAGTCCGCTGCCCTCGACGATGCTCCCTCTGGGCTTTTCCCCGTCGTTGGTGATGCGCACGGTGTATCCGCCGGGCACGCCCCGGATACGCACGCTTACCCGTGTGCCGTGGGCATGGCGGACGCAGTTGGTCACACACTCCCGCAGGGCGGTCACAATCAGCTCGTAGATTTCCGGTTCTACCGGAAGCATTCCGTTACGCTTAAGCTCCACACCAAGCTCGGCACATTCGTTCAGCAGCCGGTCGTAGGAATCACAGCTTTCGGCGCCGGAGGAAACGACCAGCGTTCCTGCCGCCAGTGACAGCTCGCGGATCTGCTGCTCGGCATCCTCGCCGGCTGCCTTTCCCTGCAGCATTCGACGGATGACAGACAGGCTGTGGCCAATCTCGTCGTGAATCTTCAGCTTGAAGGCGAGCTGCTCGCGTTCCCGGATGCGGTCGGAGGCGCGGGTAAAAAGCTTTTTCAGCTTTGCATTGACGCGCGCCAACTCGGCATTGTCCTTTTCCAGCTCCTCGTTGGCGGTGAACAGCTCGGTAATATCGGTGAAGACCGTTTCGGTGTAGGGCTGCTCCACTGCCGTGACCGTCCGCTCGGTATACTGCCACACCCGTCCGCTGGGGGAGCGGTAGATGCCGTTTTCCGTGTGGGCGGCCAGCGCCGCATGAAGTCCGTCCAGACTTTGCAGTTCCTTACCGGTCATCTCGCGGTACAGAGCATACATCTGCCGGTTGCAGAGCTTGATGACGCCATGCTTGGTGAAATAGCAGCCTGCAACAGGCAGGTCGTCCATCGCCTCCTTGATGCTGCTCCGGTTGATGCTTCCCTCCCGCCACTTTACGGCATAGATGGTCAGTGCGGCGGTATAGGCAAAGGAGAACATCAGGACGGTTGGGAGCAGACGCAGAGGGGACTCAGGCGGCTTTTCCCTGCCAGTCAGGGTGAGAAACAGCCAGAAGAGCGAAACCCACCACAGCACGGAAAGAAGCCACAAAGCGTGCCGGCGGTATTCTAGATTCCACAGAAGCCAGAACAATTGCAGACACAGCGCAAGAAACATCAGAATCAACAGAATGCTGCCGTTATAGAGAAGTGTATTGCTCCAGATAGCACCGGTCATTGTTCCGCACCTCCCGTCATAGGCATAGCTATGATCCAGCCGTCCTCCGTCCGCTCTGTCTGAACATAGGGGAATGCTGAGAAGATACCGCTCAGATCAGCGGTGCAGTCCAGCGTCATGGACAAGACCGGTACACCTTCCCGGCGGGTGACGCTGACCAGCAGATAGTGTAGCTGCGCCAGTGCTGCTTCCAATGTGGCCTCAAAGCAGGCATAGGCGGAAAGCGCTGCCCGGATGGGCAGGCTTGCCGAGCTCTGCGGCAGGTACAGATTGCAGTCGATTCCGCCCAGCTTCAGGTTGCCGCAGGATTCCCGCAGAGCCGAATGAAGTGCGTTCATCGGCATATACGGGATGCGTTCGGCCAGAACGACCATGTCCTTATGACGCTTGACATAGGTAGCCAGCACCAACAGACGGAAGAGAAGAGCCCTTGTATCCTCGCCGCATTTAGCGGCTTGTGCATAGCGGCCGGTCAGCTCGTCAATCTGGCGAAGCTGTTTCTGCGTTTCCTGCTGCACAAGATCGTACAGGCGGTTTTGCTCCTCCAGCCGGTAGCGCTGCGCATCGCGGCGGTACTGATCGCGAAGGATGTCATTGCGCTCCTGTAGCTCCTCACGCGTGGCTTCGAGCGCTTTCTTGACGGACAGAAGCGCAGAGATATCCTCCTGCCATATGGTGTGGCCGCCGCTGATCGGGCTGGCCTTCAGCAGCAGGCTGTCGCCATAGCGCAGGCTGCCGCTTTCGGTTTGCCGGAGCACGCGTTCCGGCAGGGGCAATGCCCGATCGGAGATGTAGCGGATGCGATAATCGGAATCGGTGATGATCATTCCGGCATAGACGGTTCGGAACAGAGCCTCGTAGTCCGTGTTGGAGGCGATCAGTCCGCACCGCAGGCAGGCTTCAAAAACAGAGGCAAACAGCAGGCTGATGACCGACGGCATATCGCCCAGCCAGAAGCGTAGCCACGGGAAGCCGACATAATAAATAACGGTATATGCAAACATCAGCCCCATCGGCAGCAGAGGCAGCCAGAAGTATTTTTTAGAGTACGGTACCTTGCACTTGACCAGCATCACCGCGAGGGCGGCCAGGCCGCAGATACACATCCAGCCGATGATTGCAAAGTGTAACGGTCCGTAGCCGTAGTTCTGGTCAGTGCGCAGTGAAAAGGGGACATCGCCGGGGAAGGTAAAAACAAGCTGGTGCAGGTCGGTGGTCAGCACCAGCAGGAGCATTCCGGCAGTGATCAGCCAGAGAGTTATCCGGATGGGGCTGCGCCGCCGGCAGTCCGGCCTTCCGATGGAGAGCGCCGTGAAAAGTCCCATCAGCGGGATGAAGAGCATCGGAAGGTAGTAAAGATACCAGCACAGCCTTATGGCCACGGGCGGCAGCTCAAATTCGTATTTCACCGTGCGAACAAAGCTCCAGATTACCATCAGAATGCCTGCGCTGACCATGTACCGCCGGGTCTGCTCCTGCACCACCGACCGCCCCCATGCCGCAGATTGGACGGCAAACAGGGAGGCATAGATCAGTGCGCGGACGAAGCTGAGAGATTGCCCGCCGATTCTGAACATGGCAAGCATACGGCAGGAGTAGGCAAGAAGGACGGCCGCAGATGCAAGAATCAGCGGCAGCACGTTTCTTCGGTTGTTGGTCACGGCTTACACGCCTCGCTTTCTCTCTTGGACAGAGGAAGGTTCGGTTCGTTGCTCTGAGGTGAACGGGGAGGGAGTTTATGACGGCTTTCGTACCGTTGACGGAACGATCTTTTTTATAGCATAGCATAAAACGGCGCTTTCCGCAACTTCTCCGGTGAAGTTGCAAAAGCGCTGGAATTGTTCTTCCGTATGGAACTGAAGTATGAGCCGGCTGTGCGTACGCCACAAGACGCGGCGGCCGGAGAAGTCCATACGAAACGGACGGAATTATATTTGTAAATAAACTGTGACAACCCCTTGCAAAATCCGAAAACAGCAGTATAATAGCTTTAGCACTCGATCATATAGAGTGCCAAACATGAAAACAAAGGAAGCTGAAATTATGGCAAAGAAGCAATTCAAGGCGGAATCCAAGCGTCTTCTTGATCTGATGATCAATTCAATTTATACTCACCGGGAGATCTTTCTGCGCGAGCTGATCTCCAACGCCTCCGACGCGATCGACAAGCTGGCCTATCGGGCGCTGACGGATGAATCCGTCGGCCTGAACCGCAGCGATTTTGCGATCACGCTGTCTGCCGACAAGGAAAACGGCACGTTGTGCGTCTCCGATAACGGCATCGGCATGAGCCGGGAGGAGATGGAGGAGAACCTCGGCACCATCGCACACAGCGGCTCTCTTGGCTTCAAGCAGGAAATGGAGAAGAAGGAGGACATCGACATCATCGGTCAGTTCGGTGTCGGCTTCTACTCGGCCTTTATGGTCGCCGAAAAGGTGACGGTGATCTCAAAGAAATTCGGCTCGGACGAGGCATGGAAGTGGGAGTCCACCGGCGCAGACGGCTATACGATCACGCCCTGTGAGCGCGAGGCGGCCGGTACGGACGTCATTATGACGCTGAAAAAGGACACCGAGGACGAGAAATACTCCGAGTATCTCTCCGAATACCGCATCCGCAGTCTGGTGCGCAAGTATTCCGATTACATCCGCTATCCGATCCGCATGGAGGTGGAGACCACCCGTCCGACGGAGGAAACGAAGGATTCCGACAAGCCGGAATATGAAACCGTCCGCGAGTGGCAGACGCTCAACTCCATGGTTCCGGTCTGGCAGAAGAACAAGAAGGACGTCACCGAGGAGGAATACGACAGCTTCTACCGCGAGAAGTTCTATGACTTTGAAAAGCCGCTGAGCGTCATTCATCTGTCTGTAGAGGGTGCTGTGACCTATAAGGCTCTGTTGTATATTCCGGCAAAAGCGCCGTATGACTTCTATACCAAGGACTACAAGGCGGGCTTGCAGCTCTATTCCTCCGGCGTCCTGATCATGGAAAACTGCGCCGACCTGCTGCCGGAGCACTTCCGCTTCGTCCGCGGCGTGGTTGACACGCAGGATCTGAGCCTGAACATCAGCCGTGAGATGCTCCAGCATACGCGTGAGCTGAAGTTCATTGCGAACAATCTGGAGAAGAAAATCAAGGCAGAGTTGGAAAAGATGCTCGAAAACGACCGCGAGAAGTACGAGAAGTTCTATGCAGCCTTCGGCCGCCAGCTCAAGTTCGGCGTGGTGTCGGAATTCGGCGCGCACAAGGAACTCTTACAGGATCTGATCGAGTTCTATTCCGACAAGGAGCAGAAGCTCGTCACGCTCAAAGAATACTGCGCGGCCATGCCGGAATCGCAGAAGCACATCTACTTCGCCGCAGGCAGCAGCGTGGAGCATCTGGCAAAGCTGCCGCAGACGGCGATGCTGCGTGAGCGCGGCTTTGACGTGCTGCTTCTGACCGAGCAGGTGGACGAGTTCATCCCGCAGACGCTGCAAAAGTACGAGGAGCATGAGTTCCGCAACATTCTGACGGACGACCTCGACCTTGCGACGGACGAGGAAAAGAAGGCGGCGGAGGAGAAGGCGGAGGCCTTCAAGGACTGCCTGACCTTCATGAAGGACACGCTGGGCGATAAGGTGAAGGAGGTTCGCGTTTCCACCGATCTCGGCGGCCATGCGGTGACGATGGTGCCGGACGGCGGCATGAGCTTTGAAATGGAGAAGTATTTCCATGCGCTTGATCCGAAGTCCGACTATCACTGCGGACGGATTCTGGAGGTCAACGCGGAGCATCCCCTCCTGCAGCGCCTGCAAAAGTGTGTACAGGACGATGCGGAAACGGCGAAGAAGCTCACCGAGCTTCTGTATGCGCAGGGCCTGCTGATGGCCAATCTGCCGCTGGAGGATCCGACGGCCTACAGCGATCTTGTCTGCGAGCTGATCGGCTGAGTGTAAAGTGTGCAGAAGAAACCGCCCGGAGAGGAAAACCTCTCCGGGCGGTTCAGACTGTCAAAAAACCTATCCAGCCGAAAGTTTCGGAGGGAAGAATAGTGTG